>JAEEGK010030534.1_pt1 | contig 10673 bp, 6 predicted proteins | sample 8958771 | NCBI WGS metagenome assembly JAEEGK01 (sample SAMN16246547, study PRJNA631951) | gut metagenome | biome: gut microbiome; feature: rumen; material: SC-attached | host: Bos | place: Iran: Karaj | collected 2018-10 | reverse complement strand
CTTAGGGATCTCTTCGATAAAACTGATTACCACGATGTCAAAGAACAAATCGATAATAGTGAACTGTTATTATTTTAAAGTTAAACATTCAATTTTTAATCGTCCAAATTTTTAGTGGACACTAGTGATAATGTTTATCTTTGCAAATGATTTGGTTCGCCAGGTCGACAAATTATTTTATTGAAGCGTTATGCTTATCTTGAAATTTGGGAATGTAGGAGTTTTCAAAAAGCAACGAGTAATCATAGCGGCTTCCACGCTTGTTATGCGTGGACTGCTATACCACAAAGTTGCTTTAGGTATCCTACAACCTCCAATTTCTGAGTGGCCTACAGTTCCACGCTTCTTTTGTGTCTAATAGTTTGCATCCTTGTATGAATAGTAATAATCATCTTAAAATCAATTTATTATGAAAACAAGAAGAATTCTTTTCGCTGCGTTGCTTCTCTTGGGAACCTCATTGTCATCCTATGCACAAACCTTGCAAGCCAACTACATTACGACTGCTGTGCCTTTCCTATCGAATATCCCTGATGCTCGTGGAGCCTCGCTGGGCTTTAGTGGTGTTGCCACCAGCCCTGATGCTTTCAGCATGTTTTACAATCCAGCCAAATATGCCTTCATGTCGAACGACCATACCATGATAGCTTCTGGATTCAATGCGTATACCACTTTCCCGAATCAATACTTGTTGTATGACGCTTTCGCTCAGAGAATTGGCAACTCGGTTATTGCTGCCACGGCACGATATCATCGTTGTGGCGATATAGAGTTATATGACGCATATCACCAATCTCTTGGATACTATAGGCCGCAGGAATTTGCCGTGGATGTTGCCTGTTCCTATCGTTTTGGCGATTATTTGTCTGCAGGTGTTGCAGGGCGTTTTATCCATTACGCTCTGAATACAAGTATGCCAGGATATGACGCCAAATCCAGTTCGGTTGCGGGTGATGTTTCTGCCTATTACAAACGCCCGTTGGGCAATTTGGTTGACATGTCATTGGGTGCCGCCATTACCAACATTGGCACGAAGATGTCATATAGTTATGCCGAGGGTCGTAAGGATTTCATCCCAACAACACTGCGACTTGGCTCGGGCTTCAAGTTCAACTTCCATCCCAAGAACACCCTTGCCGTGAATCTGGAATTCAACAAATTGATGGTGCCTACGCCTCCTATCGTTGCAAGGGATGATTATGGGAATTACATGTACAATGACGATGGTTCCTATCAGATTTTGTATGGAATGGACAATAATGTCTCGGTGTTCCGAGGTATGTTCCAATCCTTCTTCGACGCTCCTGGCTATACTATGAATTATGCCACAGGAGATTATGAGCGCATCGGCTCGTTTTACGAGGAACTCTGTGAAGTGAATACGGGAATCGGTATTGAATACAATCTAGCTGACCATTTCTTCGTCAGGACGGGTTATTACCATGTGCCAGACTTGAAAGGTCGCGTGGATTGCCTGACCGAGGGTTTGGGTATGAAGTTCGGTATATTTGGTATGGATATTTCTTATTCCTGGTATTATAAGACTGGTGTTATCGTGAACAGTCAATTTGAAAGGAGCCGCCTTCGTTGGGACATGTATTTCGCTTTCTAAGGAATCGATAGATTTTCCATATAGTTTCGGCTCGTTTATGGGTTTAATTCCGTACTTTTGCCGCCCGATAACGAGCCGAAATCATGGAAGAAAAACTGTTCAATAAGAATTACCTCTGCCTTTGTGCAGCTAATTTCTTGTTTTTCTTTTCGTTCTATCTGCTGCTCCCCGTCTTGCCTTTCTTCATCATGGAGAAATACCAGGCGGGTAATGCCGTCATCGGAACGGTGATTTCGTGCTACACGCTTGCCACACTTGTGGTGCGTCCTTTTTCAGGCTATATGATGGACACCTTCAAGCGTAAGCCATTGTATCTGCTGGCATTGTCCATCTTCACGGCGGTGTTTGTCGGCTATCTTTTTGCCGCTACCATCACCATATTAATAATAATCCGCATTGTTCACGGCTTGGCGTTCGGCCTTACCTCGGTGGGCGGCAACACCTTGGTCATCGATGTGGTGCCGTCGGAGCATAGGGGAGAGGGCATCGGCTATTATGGCGTGGCCAACAACATCGCCATGGCCGTCGGCCCGATGACGGGATTGTTTGTTTACGAGCATTTCAGCTTCAACGCTATCTTTATGGGATGCATGGGTTGCAGCCTGTTGGCGGCTTTGTTCGCCTCAAGGATTCAGACCAAAGTCAGGCCGCCCGTCAAGCGTCCTCCAATTTCCCTTGACCGTTTCATCTTGCTGAAAGGCTTGCTGGCGGGCATTTCTTTCACCTTGTTGGCTTTCGCCTACGGACAGATCTCCAATTACATCGCTCTTTATGCCAAAGAGATGGGTCTGACCATCAGCAGCGGATTGTTTTTCACGGTTTATGCCGTCGGGCTCATCGCTTCACGCCTTTTTGCAGGCAAGATGGTCGATAAAGGCAAGGTGACACAGACCATCGCCTTGGGCTTGGGCATCGTCGTACTGGCTATGTTCGGTTTGGGGATGTGCCATCATTGCAATGCCTTGGGCACGGATTACACTGCTGTGGCTTTCTTGTTGATTGCCTTGTGCTGCGGTTTGGGTTTCGGTGCAGCTTTCCCGTCGTTTAATGCTTTGTTTATCAATCTCGGTACCAATGCCCAGCGTGGCACGGCCACATCAACTTATTTGACCACCTGGGACTTGGGTCTCGGCATTGGCATCTTCTCAGGTGGTATGCTGGCTGAGCATTTCTCGTTTTCGGCGGCTTATTTGGTGGCTTCGGCTTCGGTGCTGGTGTCGCTCATCTTTTTTGTCATCGTTGTAACACCTCATTATCAGAGAAATAAACTACGCTGATGCAACCTGTTAATCCCATAGTCCAGCTGCGAGATGCCACATTGGATGATGCGCCTTTCATCGCCCGCGTGGTGTTGGCAGGTATCGATATGCTTGACATGGATGCTGTCCTTCCAGATGAGCAGCGTGCGATTTTTGAGCATTTGATTAAGATTTGCCGCATGGATGACACCTTATATAGCTATCTCAACACGCGCATTGCCGAGATTGATGGCAATCCCGTTGGGGCGTTGGTGGCGTACGATGGTGCATGTTATGCCAAAATGCGCGAAAAGACTTTTGGTCTCGTGCAGCAAACTTCTGGCATGGACTTGAGTCATAACGCAATGGAAACCGGTCCAGGTGAATTCTATTTAGACAGTATGGCCATTTTGTCTGAATACAGGGGCGCGGGCATCGGTAAGAAGCTGATGCGCGACCGTGTGGATTATGCTTTAAGCAATGGTTTTCAAATGGTTACCTTGCTTGTTGACAAGGATAAACCGCATCTGCAAAGGTATTATGAGAGTTTGGGTTTCGCCTTCAGCGAGGAGATGTTTGTGTTTGGAAGTTGGTATAGGAAACTTGTTTTTTCATATGGGGAATTGACAAAATAAGTTTTTTTTCTATTTTTGCATTTGCTTACGTGTCTGTTGATATGAATGAAAATGAAATTCAATTATTATGATTACAAAGCTATTGATTAAGAATTTCAAAAAAATTGAAGATGAATTATTCTCTTTTAATGATTTTGAATTGTTAGTAGGAGCAAATAATAGTGGGAAAAGTACTATATTGCAAGCAATGGCAATTTGGCAATATTGTATTGAACAATTCAGGGTTTCAAATAGAAATGGCAAGACAGGTATTCAGGTCGTGTTGCCAAATTTTACTGCTTTACCCTTGCCAGAGTTCCTTTTATTATGGAAGGATCGTACGGAGAGAAAATATCCCATAGAGGATGGCGTGCGGCAAAAAAGAGCAGAATATATTCTTATTGACATTACTTTGTTTTGGAAAGATGAGGGTGAAGAAGAGCAGAATTTTGGTGTACAACTTCGTTATCAGACTCCGCAATCCATATATGCAATACCAAAAGACGGATGGCCTCGTTTTAACGAGTTAGATGCTCAAAAAAAACTTCCACATATCGTTTATGTTCCTCCGTTTTCTGGAATTGAGCCGCATGAACAATGGTTTGATGATGGCAATATCAGACAACAAGTTGGTAAATCGCAGCCAGGTTCCGTGATAAGGAATCTTTTGTTTCGTGTAGTAGATTGTCAGGATGAGAATGGCAATGACATTCCTCCTGAAAACAATCCTCGTTGGCTTGAAATTCAAAGGATGATACAAAAGTGGTTTGGTGTAAAACTGCTGATACCTCAGTATAAGAAAAGAATTAGTACCGAGATAAAGGTTTTGTATGAATCTAATGGAAAGACTTTTGACATTATTTCGGCAGGAAGCGGTTTCCATCAGATATTGATTTTGCTTGCATTTTATTATGGTTATGATGATGTCACAACCATTTTGTTTGATGAGCCCGATGCACATCTTCACGCAAATCTTCAACAAAACATTTTGAACTATTTTTTGTCAAAAAAAGAAAAGCAATTCATTATTGCATCTCATTCTACTGAATTTATTCGTGGAACAGACATGCATAGCATTATTTCTGTTCTATCGGGAACTCCCAGACGCGTTAATTCGACGGAATCGGTAATCCAAGCATTGAGTTGCGTTGACAATGAAGATGTAGTCAGGACACAGGATTCACCATATGTTTTGTATCTTGAAGGCGATGATGATAATCGCATTCTTGCTGCATGGGCGGAAACATTGAAAGAAAGTGATACATTTGCACACTATTATCCATACATACTTCATGGGACATCAAAGGAAGATATGAAGAATCGCAGTCAGGTTCATTTTGAAGCATTAAAACAAATCAATCCCAATCTTAAGCGTGTTTTGCTATTGGATTATGACGGAGACGAGACTTTCCATCCTGGACCTGGTAATCCTTGTCTTAAAGAATGGAAACGCAAGAATATTGACAATTATTTGATGGTGGCCGATGCGTGGAAACGGGCTGTAGCGAAAAATTGCAACGATAGAGAGGATTCCTTGTTGTTGCAACCTTTATTTAGTGTCATTGATGAGTTCTTTGAAGAGCAGAATTTGACTTTGCCCAAAAATGCGTCATGGAAAAACCTGCGTGCCAATGTGTTTGCAGTCGTTGATGGTAAAAAACTATTGTTTGAAAACAGTGATTCGTTGTTCCATAGACTCAAAGAAGCTTCGTCCTCTATAGATAATCCTATTGTAATTAATAGGCAAAATGTAGCATCAGCAATGGGACCAAATGAAATCCATCAGGATGTTGTTGACTTTTTCTCATTTTTGAAAAGTCAGATTGAAGATGCTTGATGAGAATAAATTCTTATATTAGATTATCGTAAACATCATTTATGAAAAACAGATAATAACTAACTAACATATCATAAACCATAGCGTTTGCTATTTGTTCCGACCAATCTGAAACGTAGGAAATTTCAAAGGTAATGTGAACGACAAAGCAAATGTTCGCCTTGGAGCGAACATTGTTGTCTATTCACATTCGGCATCCTACGGCCGCAGATTGGAGACGAGATGTTCGCCTCCTTTTTTATGTGGTCGTTGGAAAGCCGATAAGGTGTGGAATCGGTAGCAATGCGCTGGCAAATAGCAAAACAGTTATGCCCAAAACCCTCATCGAAGAACTGCCTCGCATTGCGGCTGAAGGTCGGCGCGAGGCGCAGCAGGTGCTCGACCGCTTGAGTGGCGGCGTGCAGATTGGCCTGCAAACCAATGAATTGGTGCTGCCCGCTCGCGACACATCGGGATTGTGGCGAGGACAAACCACCAATCAAGACCTTTACCAACCTTGGTACAACCGCCTCATCTATGGCGACAACATGCTCGCCATGCAAGCCTTGCTGAAGGGCGACCCTGCCAACGGAACGCCTTCGTTGCGCGGCGCAGTTGATCTGATTTACATCGATCCGCCTTTCGACAGCAAGGCCGACTATCGCACCAAAATCACTTTGCCGGGTGGCGAGGTGGTGCAACGCCCCACTGTGATTGAGCAGTTCGGCTATTCCGACCTTTGGGAGAAAGGTACGGTGAGTTACCTCGAATATATGTATCCCCGCCTCGTGCTGATGCGCGAATTGCTTTCCGAGCGAGGCAGCATCTATGTGCATATCGATTGGCATGTAGGACATTACATGAAGATTATTTTGGATGATATTTTTGGGAAGGAAAACATCCTTAATGATATATGTTGGTCGTACAATACAAGAACTATGGTTAGTCAATGGTTTGCACGGAAGCATGATAATTTACTTTTTTATGCGAAATCAAAGGGAAACCATATTTTCAATGTTGATGATGTAAGAGTACCGCATACTGAAGATTCTCTTGCTCAATATAATAAGATTGATGAGAATGGTAGGAGATATAAGCAGCAATCGGGTGGAGTGAGAACATATCTGAATGAGTTAGGACAACCTTGTGGGGATTCATGGGATATTCAGATACTCGGTTCAAGAGATGTTGAAAGGAATGGTTATGCTACACAAAAGCCTTCGAAACTTTTGGAACGTATCATCAAAGCCTCATCCAACGAAGGCGATTTGGTCTGCGACTTTTTTGGAGGAAGCGGCACCACGGCAGCCGTGGCGGAGAAATTAGGCCGTCGCTGGATAACCACTGATATTGGGAAACCAGCAGCTCTCGTCATGCGCAAGCGTCTCATCGATCAAGAAGCCAAGCCATTCCTTTATCAGGCCGTGGGAGATTACCAAAAACAGGCCTTCGCCACCAGCCACATCAAGCGCGTGGGCGATTTGAGCCAGATTGTGCTCGGCCTTTACGGTGCCTTGCCTTTTGCTGCGGAGCAAGTTGCCGACCGCAATTTCGGCTACATGAAAGACAGCCGTACCCTTGTCATGGTGGACAGCCCTAACAAACTCACTGGCCCCGCCACCATCAAGCGGGCCTACGAGGCCAAGAGCAGTTTGCTCGGCGGTGGCTGGAACAAGGTTGTGGTGCTCGGTTGGAATTTCTCCTACGACATCTCGCAAGCCATTCAGGAATATGCCGACAAAGGCGTGGAGGTGCTCGTCATCCCGCCCGACCTCATCGACAAACTCTCCAAGAAAGGCTACCGAAACCTCATCAATTCGGGCAACATCCGCTTCAGTTCGCTGCAATACCTGATGCTGAAACCAATGACGGTGGGACCAACCCCGTTGAATCCCGACAATGAAACACTGACCGTGGAATTGGAAAACTATGTGCTCATCTCGCCCGACAATCTGCCCTTGGACGATGCCAACAAGCAGAAACTGCAACAGGTGATGGCCGACGACCCGCTCGCGCTCATCGAATACTGGAGCATCGACCCCGACTACGACGGTGTGACCTTCCGCAGCAAATGGCAGGACTATCGCGAAAACACCGAAAACGACAACGACTCGCTACATTGTGTATATAAGGTGTCGCTCGATGTGCCAAAGAAGGCCAAACGGAAGGTATGCGTGAAGGCCGTGGATGTGTTTGGTTATGAATCAATGGTCATTGTAGAGACGCAATGCATTGCGTCTCTGAATATGTCAAAATAATAGAACCATGAGCAAGGAAATCCCATTGGAATTGGCCGCAAGGCTAACGACTACTGTGAACGAGGCGTTTGCCACGGGTGAGATGATGGAACAGGTTACGCCAGTCACGGCTGAATTGCTGCGCTTTTGGTTTTGCGATCCATTCACCAACGAGCGCGGCATCAATTTCCACGAAGGGCAGCGACAAGCCATCCTCAATGCGATATATTTGCACGAGATTTTGAAAATCAGCAATGTGATGGAGATTTACAAGGCTGTCGTCCCCGAAATGCTTCCCATGACCGACCTCGCGTTGTTGGGCAAGCCGAAATATGCCTTCCCAAAATATGCGGTGAAAATGGCCACCGGCACAGGAAAGACATGGGTGATGCACGCCCTGCTGCTTTGGCAGATACTGAATGTAAGGCACACGGAGGATTCGTCGCGCTATACGCAGAATTTCCTCATTGTGGCACCGGGATTGGTGGTTTACGACCGCCTTCAGGACGCTTTCAAAGGCCGCCTGAAAGCAGGTGGAACCACCGAGCGCGACCCGATGACCAACGACTTCCACAAATTCCAAGACCTTTTCATCCCTCCCGTTTACCGTGAGGAAGTCTTTGGATTCTTGCAGAACAATGTGGTCAGCAAGGAGGACGGCATCGGGCGCAAGGTGACTGGTGGGGGACTGATTGCCCTCACCAACTGGCATTTGTTTATGAGCGGCGAGGACGAAACGGACGAAGATGACAATGCCGCGCCTACCATTATCAATGCCTTGCTGCCGGCGCGTCCCGGCACCTCTGCGGGCAATGCCTTGGACACCTTGGACAATGCCTATCTGCGCGGCAACGAGTTGGACTATTTGGCCTCCTTGCCCGACTTGTTGGTCATCAACGATGAGGCGCACCACATCCACGAAAGCAAGGTGGCGGGCGAAATCGAGGAAGTGGAATGGCAAAAGGGCTTGGACTACATTTCAAAAGGAAAGGAAAAGTTCTATCAGATTGACTTCTCGGCCACGCCTTATTCCACTTCGGGAACGGGCAAAAAGGTGAAGAAGCACTATTTCCCGCACATCATTGTGGATTTCGACCTGACTACAGCCATGAAAAGAGGCTTGGTCAAGACCTTGCTGTTGGACAAGCGACAAGAACTGACAGAATTGGAACACCTTGACTATAAGGCAGTCCGCGATGAACGAAACAAAGTTATCGGTTTGAGCGATGGCCAACGGCTGATGCTTCGTGCCGGACTGAAAAAACTTTCCATCTTGGAGGAAGGCTTTGCCCGCATTGATGCCAACAAAAGACCCAAAATGATGGTGATTTGCGAGGACACTTCAGTGACGCCATTCGTTGCGGAGTTCCTTGAAAGCGAGTACCTCGACAAAGAAGACATTTTGGTCATCGACAGCAACAAGCAAGGCGAGGTGAAACCCGACGAATGGCTGGAAATCAAGGAGAAACTGTTCAACATTGACTGCTATGCGCAGCCCAAGGTCATCGTCTCGGTGCTGATGTTGCGCGAGGGCTTCGATGTGAACAATATCTGTGTGGTGGTGCCATTGAGGGCTTCGACGGCCTCTATTTTGTTGGAGCAGACCATTGGGCGCGGCCTCCGCTTGATGTGGCGCGATTCTGAATATCAGGAAGAAAAGGAGGAAAACCGAAAGGCCGTTTTGGTGCGCAAGGAGAAGCCGAAATCCTATTTGGATATGCTGTCCATCATCGAGCATCCGGCTTTCCAACAGTTCTATGACGAGTTGTTGAGTGAAGGTCTTGCTGCGGTGGAGGACGACGACATCAGTACATCTTCGGTCACTGGCGACCTTATCAAAGTCGGCTTGAAGGAAAACTATGAGGAATACGACCTGTTTTGGCCCATCGTGATACGCGATGCCGAGGAAGAAATCAGCTCCAAGCAAATCGATGTCAGCACCTTGGAACCCTTTTCGGCGTTCACGTTGGAACAATTGAGGATGTTCTTGGTCAACGAAGGCGAGACGTTCTATTCCGAAGCCATTCTTTCAAATACCACATTTGGCAAATACGAGGTCAAGGCCGACTTGTTCACGGCGGCATCCTATAACGAATACCTGCAAAAGATACTGCGCACCATCACCATGCGCGTGAATCGGGTGGGAGGGAAGCAGTTGCCCACCTTGCAAATCAATGAGATGGAGATTGTTCGCATCGTTGATATGTATATTCGCACGCGGCTTTTCAACCAGCCATTCAATCCCTTCAACGGGAGCGATTGGAAAATCTTGCTCTCGAAGAACGCCATCGTCACGCAACATATAATAAAGGTGATGAGCGTGGCCATCCACGAGATGCAGGAAAACGTGATGAGCAACGAGGCCGTTGTAGAAAAGATTTGGTTCTCGTCGGTGAAAACCTTGCGTATGCGGGAGCGGTTTTCGTTGGAGTTGCAGAAAGTCATTTATGAGCGTTTGGCCTATCCGTCAAGCAAAGGCAGGTTGGAACAGGAGTTCATGGAGTTTCTCGACCGGGATTCTGATGTGCAGAGTTTCCTGAAAATCAACGAGAGCCAACACGGTTTTGCCAAAGTGTTCTACATTCGCGAGGACGGCTTGTTGGCCTCGTATCACCCTGATTTCATTGTAAAAACAGCTGAGGCTGTCACCATTGTTGAGACCAAAGGTGACGACAAGGTCAACGATGCCAATGTGCGCCGCAAGCAAATGTCAATCTTGGACTGGTGCAAGAAAATCAATCGTTTGCCTGCCGAAATACGAATGAATCGTGATTGGCGTTACATTCTGTTGAAAGAAACCGATTTTTACACATGGTCGGGCAACGGAGGAACATTTAATGACATCGCGCGATTGTCAATGGTTTCACACACCAATGTAACGGGATTGTTGTTCGAATCGTAGAGACGTAATGCTTTGCGTCTCATTGTTAATATGATATTTCGTTTTTAATCCGAGACGCATTTAATGCGTCTCTACAGGATCCAATTTGTTCGTGTTTTCTAAAAAAAGATAAAACAAACAATTAATTTTCTATTTTTGTGCCAATAAAAACATAATCTCATGAAAAAACTCCTTCTTTTTGCCCTTATCATAGTGGCATCCATGCAACTCTTTGCCCAAGATATGCTAGTGGGCTCCTACAATATCCGTTACAA
>JAEEGK010030527.1_pt1 | contig 10675 bp, 13 predicted proteins | sample 8958771 | NCBI WGS metagenome assembly JAEEGK01 (sample SAMN16246547, study PRJNA631951) | gut metagenome | biome: gut microbiome; feature: rumen; material: SC-attached | host: Bos | place: Iran: Karaj | collected 2018-10 | reverse complement strand
AAATTTTGTTCATTTAGTTTATTAATTTCAGAATCTTTTATTAATTGTAATTTTTTTAAATCTTCTATTTGATTTACCAATGTATTAATGATAATTCAGAAATTTTTTTATCTTTAATTAAATCAATTATGTTTTTTAATTGATTAGGGAAATCTTCATTAATGTTTTTTAAATCTTGTTCTTTGTGACTAAATTAAAATAATAAAAATTTGCTCTTACCATTTTTTTTCTGTTTTAATTATTAAAATTAAAAATTTTTTTTTCATGAATTTTGTCGAAATGAAGGGAAGAACATTTTACAGAATTTTTTGAACCAATTATTGATTAAATTACAAAAACATATAACCTTTATTAAAATATGATTGTAAAAAATACTTTTCTATTTAATTAAAACTTTAATTCATTATGAACAAAAAGATATATTAAAAAAAAGATATTCAAGAAATAAATATAAATAATATTAATAAATCAATTTGATAAAGGAATATCTTATTATAATTGGATATGAAAATTAAATATCAAAATTAATCAGAATTTCAAAATAATGACGATTAAAATTATGATGAAGATAATGAAGCTTTTCAATTGAATGTTCATATTATTGTTTTATTTTTAATAACATAAAATTTCATTTGGGAGATAACTGGTGATTAATACTTAAAATATTTAATTAAATATTTAAAAAATGAAAGTGAAAAAGATAAAATTTATAAAGAATGAATTTGAATAAGTTAATTTTAATTCGAACTCATAATTAATTTATTAAGAAAAAAATAAATAAAAAAAATATGAAAGTATTATTTTATTAAATTATAACTTTTAAATAATATATTTTTCATTTTTATATATTACCAATTCCAAAAATATCAAAGTCTTATTATTTACATTGTTATTATTATCATTTATGTTTGAAGTTGGTTTGATCCTAAACCAAAAATATCTTCTCCTAAAATATTATTATAATTTTGAAGATTAATATTACTTACATTTATCATATTATTATTATTAGTATCATAAGCGGACACATCACCAAGACCTAATAAATCAATATCATTAACATTAACTTAATCTTTATTTATTTTTTCTTTTTTCTTTTCTTTTTTACCTTCTTTTTCACTTGCTGAAGAATCTTCATTTTTTTCATATAATAAATCTTCTTTTCTTAACATATCCACACATTTTTTATGATAAACACAACTCATATAAGTAATATTAACTAAGACATCATCACATAATTCTTGATCTTCAATTGTATCAAAAGGAGTGTTTCTGATAAAATCATTTCTTTTACAATATCAGGATCATTTTCTAATAATCTTCAATAAAAATATGCTCTATCTCTTACATCTGCATTTATTGTTTCTTATACCCCTTTTTGTAATATTGAATTTACTAAATCTTCTGCTTTTTTATCCCAAATAATCCCCATTCATTTATTTATGAAAAATTTTTAAAAAAAAAAATAAAAAAATACATTAAATAATAATGAAAAAAATGATAATAGTAATTCATATGAAAACTTATCCCATTACCAAACAAATCAATTAGACATGATAGTAATAAATTATTTAATAATTTTAAAAAGCCAAAAAAATAATCACAAAAAAATATAAATAAAAAAACTGATGCTTTTAATGTTGATTCAATAAATGATATGAATGAACCATTTATTAGAATAAACACTAATAATAGATATAATACATTCAAATCAATTAATTCATATTCAAAAAATGGTGATGAATTAAATATAAGTCAAGTAAGTAGAATGAAATTTGTGAATAAAACTAAAAATAATGATTCAGGAATAAATTTAATTGTAGATTAAAATGAATCTAATATAAATAATAATAATAATATTAATAATAATAATAAAAATATTACTTGTATTAATAATAATAATACAAGTAATAATATTAGTAATAATAAAGAAAATAATAATTCAAGTGATAATAAAAAAAGTTCTGAACATTCTTCAAAAGAAAAAATATCAATTATATCAATTAATAATAAAAGCCATCCAATATTATTTTCATTGGAACCTGAATTATTAAATGATGAATCAAATTCAGATAAAATAAAAACTGGAAAAAATAGTTCTGAAAATATAATTAAAACACTAGAAAAAGAAAAAGACATAATAGAAGAAATTCCAGATAAAAAAAGCTCAGAAAAAATAATAAATTCAGATAATTTTCATTAGAAAAAGAAAAACAAAGTAAAAATAGTAATAATAGTAAAATTAATATATCAGAAAAAAATTCATCTAAAAAGAAATAATTTAATAAGTGATGAATCATCACCAAAAACAATAAGAATAGAAAAAGAACATTTTATAAATTCAAAATCAAAAAAAAAAATCATTTAAATTAAATTATAAAAGAAACAATATCAAATAAATAAAAATGAAAAAGACGATGGAAAAGAAAGAGAAAATTCAATTGAAAAAAAAAATAAGAAATATAACAGAAGAAGAAGAAATAAAAGAAGAAAAAAAAGAAATAGAAAATGAAAGTGAAAGAAGAAGAAAAAATTTCAATATATTCAAAAGGAAATAATAATAGTTCAAATAAAAAAGAAAAAGATATTTCTTCTTCAAATAATGAAAATTCAAGTGAAAAAAATGATTTGGAAGAAGATGAAGAAGAAAAAATAAAAGTACAATAAAAACTATATTATCAAAGAATACAATTGAAAAAAAGAATAATAAAGTAATATCAATGATACAAAAAAAAAGTGCATTTAAATTAGATAATGATATTTTAGATAATGAAATACAAAATAAAAAAAGTCAAAATTTAGATATTAAAAGAGTTACTCCTTATCAAAAAGGAGATTCTACTGTAATTACAAAAAAAAAATTTAATGAAATTTTTAATAGTAATAAAGATACAAATCTTAAAAATATTTTTCCTGATGATGTTGAAATAACTAAAGTTCATTATGATAAATATCAAAAAATAAAAAACAAAATACCTAAAAAAACTATTCTTCAAAATTTAATTACTAATGATTAACTTAATATTTTTTAATTAATAGAATATTTTTTTAAATACTTTATATATAATCATTATTATAATAAATAAACGTAATAATGCTGCTATACTAAATTCATTTTTTTTAAATTCTTTCAATTCTTTAAGAATATTTTTATCCCGGCATTTAATATTACAATTTTTATTAATAGAATTAAACATATATAATATATTAACTTCTTTATTAGTATCAAATGAAGATAAATCTAATTTTTTTAATGAAGAACACTTATTAAACATTCTAGACATATCTTTCACTTGTTTAGTATCAAATGACCATAAATTTAATTTTTCTAATGAAGAGCAATTATAAAACATACATGACATATTTTTCACTTTACTTGTATTAAAACTGGATAAATCTAATTCTTGTAAAGAAGAACAATTATAAAACATACATGACATATCAGTTACATTATCTGTAGTTTCAAATGGAAAATATAGATATACTACAAAATATAATGTTTTTAACGAAGAACAATTATAAAACATATTGGACATATTAGTTACATTATTAACATCAAATTTAGTTAAATATAAGTTTTTCATTGAAGAACAATTATAAAACATTCCGGACATATCTTTTACATTATTAGTTTTAAAAGATCTTAGATTTAATTCTGTTAATGATGAACAATTATGAAATATCCTTGAAAAATTATTCACTTGTTCAACATTAAATGTTGTTAAATTTAATTCCTTTAAAGAAGAGCAGCCATAAAACATATATGACATATCTTTTACATTATTAGTAGTAAATGATGTTAAATTCAATTCATTTAATGATGAACAATTTTCAAACATAGATAGCATATCAGTCACTTTATCTGTATTAAATGATGATAAATTTATTTCTTTTAATAAGGAGCAATTATAAAACATAAATGACATATTAGTTACTTGACTAGTATTAAATGATAATATATTTATTTTTTTTAATGAGAAACAATTATAAAGCATATATGACATATCAGTTACTTTACTAGTATCGAATGATTCTAAATCTATTTCTTTTAAAGAGGTGCAATCATAAAATAAAAATGACATATTTGTTAAATGATTATAAGATATTAAATAAATATTTTGAATACCCTCTTTATTAAATTTATATTTCAAAGTATTTGATTTTATTTCTCCATCAATCATTAATTTTATTTCATTTTCTATTTCTGGATTTTTAATAAAGCCATTTTTATCTTTATAGTTTATAATTTGAATATATTCATCTTTTTCTTCATTATTATATAATATATGCATTTAATAAAATTAATTTTATTTATTAATATATTCATAGGAATAATTTCTTTATTCTCTTTCTTCAGTCCTATTATTTTACAATTATCTTTTAGAATTATTATTCCTTCATTTTTTGAATCTATTGAACATATATAATTATTGTTATTTTTTTCTTTAATTATACCATTTATCATTTCAATATCTTTATCATTTGTTAATGAAAAACATTTAATATCAGTTCCAATAAAATTTCTTGAATTTATAAATTTGTCTAATCCTATAAAATTCTCAACACCATCTTTTTCTAAAATTTCAATTATTGCAAAATCCAATTCTTTATTAGCATATTTATATCTATTTTTTTTCATATCTATTTCTCTTTCTTTATTATTAATATATAATATCAGTTTTTTACTTTGATTTAAAAAGCTTAAATTTATTAAATGATTAAAAGTTATTAATGCTTTCATCCTTTTAAAAGGAATATTACATAATACGCCTATTCCTGATCTAAATTCGCCCTTTTCATTTATGTTTGCTTCTATCTCGAATTTAATTATATATTTATTCATTATTTCTCCAATATTAGCTAAATTTGTTATTAATATCATCTTCTACGTCATTATAATAATTTAAATCAAATTCATTATTATCGATAATTAAAGGTTTTTTTAGGACTGTGCAAGTAATATTAATGATATCATTTACAGGAGGTAGAACACTATCTACTTTTAATTTTCTTTCTGGTTCTAATAATATTTCTTTTTCATTGTAACAATTAAATAATTCTATATTGTATCCCCATATATCCCCACCTAATGTAAATATAGTTCCCGATTTCTTTTTTTCTTCTTTTTTCAAAAATGAGTAAGTCATTTTTGGATCTGGTGATGTAGATGTAAATCCCCAGAAAGTTTTTAAATTTCTTGCAACATATGGTACTAATTTTTCATTATTTGGAGTTTTAGATAAATTAACTTTACAAGTTAAGCATCTATATAAATATTTATCTTTAGGATAATATCTTGCTAATTTTCTTAATGCTTTTAAAAATATATATAAATATTTTGATATATTTCTTACACTTCTTTGTCTGTCATCAGATACTAAACTTTGATTTAATATCCTATAAGGACTATATTGTCTTTCTTCAGATTCGCATGTGTAAGAGCATATAATATATGCATCTTCTTTAGAAATATTATTATATTTCCCTTTTATTTCATCATATTTTGGATCTATTTTTTCTTTGCATCGACTCAATAGATCTACAGTTAATTCATTTATTTTATTATTGTTAAGATCTGAATATTAAACATTTGATTTAATGCTTCTTTCAAGGAAGGTGGATTTTTATCATAATTTGAAAATAAATTTTGATATTTATTTATTGATTCTTCTCTACTATTATCTTCTTCTTTACAATAAAAGTTTAAAGACATTTTTATATGATTTTAATATTTTATTTGATTATTTTATAAAGTTTAGATTTTTTTTTAAATAATTAAAATAATTATTTATCTCATTTTTCATAAGATAATATTTTATTGAATTTGTATCAAATTATTTTTGGTAAAGATTTAATTTAAGAAAAAGAAAAAAATTAAAAGTAAAGAAATTAAAAAAAGAAATAGAATCATAATTTAAATCATTTAAAATATTTTTATTATTATTATTGAAATTATTTAATTTTTGTTGTAAAGATACATTCATATAATTTTCATAATTATTAAAAGATAACTTTAAAATTTCTGTTTTCTTCTCAATATAATTCCTAATATTATAAGAATAATTTAAATGAGATGTGATATATAAATAATTATTATTGTTGATTTCTTTTATAAAATAATTTGTTTCTTTTATTATATTCTTTATTTTTTCTTTATATAAAGAATTTATTGTTAATTTTATGTAATTTGAATTTTCATTTAATTCATTAATTATTTGATTACATTTATAAATAATTTCATGTGGATATTCTAAAAAATCTGTTTGATTATTTAAATAATAATAATTATAATATTCGTTTTTTATATTTTCAAGATTATTTTTCATTTCTTTTAAAACAATTTCAAAATTGTCATTCATATCTTCATTATTTTTAAAATTAATTAAATCTTTGTTAGAATTATTAACTATATTATAGAAAACATTTTGATATTCACTTAATAGTTTATTTAGATTTTGATTATTACTTAATTTATTTTCAGTGAATGAATATAAATGATTATATAAATTATTAGATATTTTAACACAAGAATCTAAATATTGATTAAATTTAAGAATAAATTTATCATAAATTTGATTTGTATAATTTATAACATATTTTTCTATTGGTTTTAAATTTTTAATTACTAAATTTATATTATTTGTGGGAGGAATATATAAATAAGTATTCTTCCATTCCAACATTTTCTTTCTAGACCAACAAAAATCCCTTCCATTATTTTTAACACCATCTGACAACCTATTTATATAATTATACTTTCTTTCAAATTCCAAATTCAATTTTTCATCAAAATCGTAATTGACTTTGGGTTAAAATTAAAATCAAAATTTGTATTTTTCTATCAAATATATCCTCATTAAAATAATTGTGAATTATATTTATTTTTTCCGTTATTTCATTAATCATTTGAGAAATGAAATAAAAATTATTTGAAAATTGTTCATTATTAAAATACTTTTGATTTGAAAATAATAATTTATTTTTAACATAATCGATAATTTTTTCCCTTAGATTATAAAAATTAGTTTCAAAATTTCAATTAAATCTGAAGAATATGTTAAAACAAGAAATTTTTTAAATCCTTCAACAAATCTATAATATTTATTTATAAAACCAACAGTAATCATTCTTCTCTTTTTGAACCGATAATAATAAAAATAGTAATTTTCATCATTTAAATATTCAAAGCCTAAATCATAATTATATTTTATTATTCTTTTTATTTCTGAATTTATAGTATCTTGAATTAAATTAATAAATTCATTTAATAAAGAATTCATTGATTCATCTGTAAATGATTTTCTAAAATTATATAAATTTAATAATAAATTGAAAATATTTTCATCCTTATATTTATTAGAATAAGTATTAATATAGTCATTTATTTCATTAATTCCTTTATTGATTTCATTTTTAATATTAATAGTAATATTAAATAAATTATTTTTTTGTTTGATTAATTCAGAAGATTCATTTAAAAAATCTGGTTTTAGATTCATAATATATTTGATTATTTTTTCATTTGAATTTTCGTCGAATTTTTTTTCTAAATTATAACTGATTGTATTAATTTCATCAATATTGGATGAATATAATTCATATTTTTCAATATATTTAATTTTAAGTTTAATTGAAGTAATTAAATCACTTGAATTTTTGTCAAATTCTTTAAATAATTCAGATGCTTTTTTTTCTGTATAATATTTTATACTTTCTGGATTAGAACTTAGCATTTCATTATTATAATCATTAAAAATACCTTCAATTAAATGATTTATTATTGTATTAATAATAATTTTAAAATCTTTTAATTTACCAATAGTTATAGTTCTGTTTTCTGAATCTAATGCATTTCTTAAAATATCATTATTTTCTAATCCATAAGAAATAAATTCTGTTATATATATTAATTCTCCTATCATTTCATCAAAATAATTATTTAAATCAATTTTAAATGTTTTAAACCCTTTAGTAATAGAATTAAATAATAAAAAACAAAAATTTTTAAAAATGTTTTTTGCTTCTTCAATATTATCAATTATATCATATAATACATCTATTTGAAAATTAAGAATATCTTTAATTAATTCTTCTAAATCATTTAAATAATTCATAGTATTATTAGAAAAAGTATCTAAATGATCAAGACTAGTATTTATATATTCAATATATTTATTTTTTGTTATTTCTCTTATTTCTTTAAATATTTCAAATTTATCCTCTTTCATATCATTTAATATTGAAGTATAATTAGTATAAGATTCATCAATTAAAGAAATAAAATCATTAAACAAACCACTCGTGAAATTTTTAACTTCATCATACATATTATTTAAAGGATTTTTAAATATTTTACTGAAATCATACATATTAGTTTTATTTATCATATCACCAATATTCTTTTCTATATTCACTATAATCTCTGAATAATTCTTTCCTCTTTCAACTTCATTTTCTTCTAATTCTTTTAATATTATAACAAATTCTTTTATCATTTCATTTAAATTTTTTGTTATGATATGAATATTTGTTTGTATTTCTTTTATTCTATAAGTTAATTTTTTTTTCCCAAAAAATGAATGACTACAAGAATCGATTGTTCCTTTAGATTGATCAATTGTATTTTGAATATTTCCTTGTAGATTTAATCCTAATAAATTTGTTTCATATGTTTTTTGGGTAATATCTATATTTCTTAATCCATAATATGTATCATCATAATTATTTGATAATTTCCTTAATTTTTTATCCTTTTTATTTCTCAAATATTCATCAAGAGGAATTTCTTCAATAATAATCGTTTTATCATCACTATTGTTTTTATCTATAAAATTAGACAAATCTTTCAAAACCCCTATAGTTTTATTTCCATAAATTGTTTCATTATATAATAATAGATAATTATATTTTTCAAAACTTTCTTTTAATTTATTAACTAATTCTTTATTAATATTTATAAAATCATCTTTATTTAATATAGTATCATTTGAAATATAAAGCATATAACTAAAACTAGAATTTATAGAAGAAGAAAAATTATTACTATTAGGATTTTCTCCGTCTTTAATTTCATCTTCTAATGAATTTAAAGTTTGTTCATTTATTTGATTACCAATATTATTATTTTCATTTGAATCATCTTTATCTTCATCATCATTTGAATTATCATTAAGTTTAATAGAAGAATTCATATTTATATATTTAATAATTCCTAAATTATCATCTATTTGAATATTTGTATGAATAATTTTATTTGAATTCTTTAATTTTTGTTCTTCATCTCCTGCTAAACCTTCTTTATATTGATTAATAGTCGTACTTGCATCATTATTTTCATCATTACTTGAATATACTCTTAAATTAATATCTGAATAATTTTTATATTCAGATGAATCAACATATTCAATCTCTTTAATAAATTCTGTGTTTTCATTTGATTCATTATTTTAATATTCTAACATTTTGATTATTTTTCTCAATACTTATTATTTTATATTTAGTAACTTTTTTATCTTTCATATTTAATCTTCTTATTCTTCTATTAACATCTAATGTTAAATCAGTTTCTTCATTTTCATTTTCTTCATTTTCTTCATTTTCCTTTGTAATCTCAATTGCTTCTTCATCATCTTTTTCAGCTTCATCATAAATTTTCTTTAATTCTTCTGTTATATTATTACAATAATCATCTACTTTAAGAGAAGGTATAAAATTCGTTAATAACATATATAATTGATTAAATAATGTTTCTTCTAAATTATTTGGTATATAAATTTCTTTAATATCTCCATTTTGATAAAAATCAAATTTTATTATAGGTTGAGTAAAATTATCTAAATCATTAATATTCATAATCATTTGTTTTTCATTTAAATTTCTTGATTTTTTCACATTTTGTAAAAATCTATAGTTTAATTGATTTATGTCAGTTAAATATAAGTTAGTAACGATATCTGTTTTATTTTCAGTTGTAATATTATTAATTGCTAAAAATGCATTATAATATTTTTTTTGAATTTTTATTTCTTCTTCTTTTTCATAATTTTCTTTTTCAATTCCTAAAGTATAATGAATATATTCAGTAAAATTAAATGTCTTATTTTCATAAGGTAAATCAGTCATATTTATTGGTTCATAAATATTCATTGTTTCTTTTTTGTATAATAAATTATAGATTTGATAAACTCTATATTCTAGTTTAGATATTAATTTTTCATTTTTATATTTTATTCCTTTGTTTTCAACAGTATTATTCCCACCACGAGTTAATATTATTAATAATATTATACTAGTTAATATTAATGGTATAAGTAAAAAGATTATTAATTTCATTTTATTGTTATTACAAATATTTTTAAATCCACTACATTTAGATTTTTTCATAAATTCTTCTTTTTTAATTTTAGTAATATTTATATCATTATTATTATCGTTTTCATTTTCTTTTTTATCTTTTTTTTCAATTTTCTCTGTCATATTAAAAGCATTTTCACTTTCATTATAATTTTCATTTTCATTTAAAATAGCTAATTTTGATACTCTAAGTCTCTTTTTATTTATTAGTTTTGATATTGTAATTGTTTCTCCATCTTTAATATTATTCTCAGTTAAACTTAATTTTCCATCTATTTTATTTCCATTTACATAGAATGATACATTATTTGTTTCAAATATGGAT
>JAEEGK010030523.1_pt1 | contig 10675 bp, 8 predicted proteins | sample 8958771 | NCBI WGS metagenome assembly JAEEGK01 (sample SAMN16246547, study PRJNA631951) | gut metagenome | biome: gut microbiome; feature: rumen; material: SC-attached | host: Bos | place: Iran: Karaj | collected 2018-10 | reverse complement strand
ATTTGAGCACGTTGGCACGGTCTTCGGCTTCCTGGACGTCGAAGCCGCCGGTGATCTCGGAAGAACCGCCGGTGATTTCATTGTGTACGGAAGGATAGGAGTATACCAGACCGTCCAGAACGATGGCGATCTGCTTGCCGATGTTGTCCTTGGTGAGGCGGGCCCACTTGGAGGCGCCCTCGGCGTTCATGGTCATGGACACGGAAGGAGCACCGTTACCACCGTTCTGGGCGCCGTTGAAGTTCACCTTGGCGTCGGTGACGACACCGCCGTCGAGGGGAGCCTTGCCGTCACGGGAGGTAGCCTTGATGGCAACCAGCTCGTACACGTTGGCACCTTTCACCAGCTCGCTGGGCTTAACGGTCCACATGCCACGGAAACCGGCAGGAAGGACGTCGGAAGCCATGGACAGGTATTTGTTCACGAGAACGGTATCCACGCCGGTAGCGAAGCCCAGGCAGGCGTTGTTCCAACCGGAGGGGGAGAACACCTGGAAGAGGGGATTGGCCACGGTGGTGGTATCGCTCAGGTTATTCAGGATTTCGGCCACGCGGGCATCGACGGCGTAGAGGTCGATCTCGTTGCCCTGGTAGGTGGGCCAGAATTCGAGGGAGGCGGTACCCTGGAGGAGCTTGCGCACACGCTCAGGATCTTTCACGCCGGGCAGTTCGATGAGGATCTTGCCGGAGTTGCCTACCTGCTGGATGTTGGGCTGGGTGACACCGAAACGGTCGATACGGTTGCGGAGCACGTTGAAGGAGTTGTCAACGGCGCTCTTGGCCTCGGCGCGGATGACGCTGATGACCTGGGCGTTGGTGGCGTCGTTGGCCACCTTGTCACGCAGCTCGAAGGTAGCGAAGATCTCGGCGAGGCGGCGCTGGGGGGCAACCTGCTCCCAGGCGTCGGCGAACAGGCCGATGAAATCTGCGCTGGAGTTGACGTTCTTGGCTTTGGCCTGGGCGATGGCGGCGACGAAGTCCGGGTCGGAGCTGTTGCCGGCCAGGGCTTTCACCAGGTCTTCAAGCTGAACCTGCAGCATGACGTTCATACCGCCCTTGAGGTCCAGACCCAGGTTGATTTCCTTTTCCTTTACGTCCTTGAAGGAGTAACGGAGGAAAACGTTTTCATTGCTGACAGAGTCGATGTAGGCTCTGTTACGGATGGCCGCCACGGAGTCCTGCACAAACTCGCGGACATCATCGGCGACATTGTTTGATTCAACGTACTGCAGGGCCTGCTCCTGGGCGTACTTGGCAGCCTTGTTCTCCTGGATACGGGTGATAGCCGTGAAGGAAAGCTGCCAGACGCTGGCGATGGCCAGGCAGATAGCTACGAATCTGATCCAACCTTTGCTTTGCATGTTTTAGTATAGTTTAAATTAATTTCGCAAATTAGCCCGCAAAAATACGATTTTTTTCGCATTTATACAATAGTTAGAGCCGCTCGATATCGGCCCATCCGAAGCGGGCGGGATACAGCCAGGCGCGGTCCGTGTGCTCCATGACGCCGTAGTCCAGGGAGACCTTGGGACACTCGGCGTAGGCGCGCTCGATGAAAGCGGGATCCGTGATCCCCTGCTGCCATCCGCGGAACAGTTCCGTGACCTCCGGGATGTACTTCTCCATCTCGGCGGCGATGGTCGCGGCCTTCCAGATGAAGATACCGCTGTTCCAGAAGAATTCGCCCGTGCGGACGAAGACCTCGGCCAGTTCCAGCGAAGGCTTTTCCGTGAAGGTCTTCACCTGCAGCGGACCGGCCATCAGATGGGCGTTGCGGCCCTCTTTCACCTGGATGTAGCCGAAGTTGACGTCGGGCGTCTTGGGGACGATGCCGAGGGTCATCAGGACATCCTTCTCCTCCACGTAGGCGAAGGCTTCCTCCAGCGTGCGGGTGAAGAGTTCCTCGTCCCGGATGACAAGGTCCCAGGGGGTGGCGACGATGACGGCTTCGGGGTCCCGCTGAAGGAGCGTATAGGCCGCCAGCGTCATGCAAGGGGCTGTTTTTCGGGCCGAAGGTTCCAGCAACAGGTTGCGGGCGGGAAGCTCGGGGAGCTCCCGGCGGGCGTCGGCGGCGAAGGCCGCCAGCGTGACGACGAGGATGTTGTCCCGGGGGACAAGTTGCAGGAATCTATCGTAAGTGTGCCGGAACTGTCTGGTGGAGCCGGCACCGTCGGCCATAATTACACAGTATCTGTGTGTCTGACTCATAAAAAACTGGTTATTAGATGTACATGGGTATCCAGGCCTGGGGAAAGTACCGGACGACGGTTTCCTCGCGGTCGAACAGCACCGAAACGATGTCGAAGTACACTTCCTGTCCGAGGAGGTGCTTCTTGTTCAGGTACTGAATGGCCGCAGCGCTGATGCGTTTCTGCTTGACACGGTTGACCTGGTCGGTCAAGGTGGAAGTGACCGGGACGGTGCGCGCCTTCACCTCGATGAAGTGCACTCCGCTGGCGTCTTCTGACACAATGTCAAGTTCAAGGTGCCCGGAACGCCAGTTGCGGTCCAGGATCTGATGTCCTTGTGTTTTCAGGAAGTCGCAGGCGATTTCCTCTCCTGTCTGCCCTAGTTTACTGGTTGTTAGTACGTTCATTAGGTTAGGTGTTAGTCAAATTTCACTACCGTCACGCCGGATCCTCCGAATTGGACATGTTCATCGGAAGCGGAAGTGACGCCGGGCACCGTACGTACATATTTCTGGATCTCCTCGCGGAGGGCGCCCGTTCCCTTGCCATGCAAAATTCGCACCGATGGCACACCTAGCATGATGGCATCGTCGATGTATCGCATGACAATCTCCAAGGCGTCGTTCACACGCTCTCCCCGGACGTCCAGCTCCAGCTTGAAGCGGGCCTTCCGTTCGGTCATCGCGGTGTCGTACACCTGTCTGGGTTTATTGTCGGCGGTCTTGGCAACCGCTTTGAATTCGTTGGCTGTAATGCGCTCCACGCGGTCCAGCGGGAGCTTGGTGGTGATGCTTCCCACAATCACGCTGACGGCCTTGGTGCTGACCTTGGCCACTTCACCCACCATGCCGTTCTCCTTGACGCGGACCTTCTCCCCCACCTTGAGGGGCGCGTTGCGGAAGGCGGCCAGCTTCTTCTGCTCGGCCTCCTGCTGCTCCAACTGGCGGAGGGTCTCGCCATCGGCCCGTTTGCGCTTGCGGGCCTGTTCGCGCTCCTTGCGCTCCTTGACCGTCTGGAGTTTCTGGTCGATGTAGGCGTCCCGCTTGCTGCGGCCCTCGGCCAGGGCGCCCAGGAATCCGCTCAGTTCGGCGCGGGCCTCCTTGGTCTGCTGCTTTTCGGCCTGGGCCTCCTTGATGGTGCGGATGGTGCTTTCCACCTGCTTGTTGGCGTTCTTGACGATCTTCTCGGCCTCGGCGCGGGCTTCGTCCAGGATGCGGCGGCGCATCTCCTTGATGTCCTCCAGCTCCTTTTCGTAGCGGTCGGTCAGGCCTTCGAGGGTCTTGTCGGTGGCGCGGATGCGGGTGAGCTTCTCGTCCAGCTGGCGGCGGCTCCTGGCGATCTTGCGAAGGTTGCGCTCGATGCCCACGAACTGTTCGCCGGCCCTTTCCTCGGCGTCGTGCACGATGGTCTCCGGCAGGCCCATCTTGCGGGCCAGCTCGAAGGCGAAGGAAGAGCCCGGCAGCCCCGTCTCCAATTGGAAGAGGGGCGCCACGGTGGAGGCGTCGAACTGCATGGCGCCGTTCACCACGCCCGTTTCGGCGGACGAGGCGTACAGTTTCAGGTTGGTGTAGTGGGTGGTGATGACGCCGTAGGCGCCGCGGGTGTCCAGCTCGTGCAGGATGGCCTCGGCGATGGCGCCGCCCGCCGCCGGTTCCGTTCCGGAGCCGAACTCGTCGATGAGGATGAGCGTGCGGCCGTCGGCCACCGAAAGCATGGCCTTCATGTCCGTAAGGAAGGAACTGTAGGTGGACAGGTCGTTCTCCAGGGACTGGTCGTCGCCGATGGAGACCATGATGCGGTCGAACACCGGCAGTTCCGACGTCTCGGAGGTGGGGATGAGCATGCCCCACTGGAACATATACTGCAGCAGGCCCACCGTCTTCATGCATACGCTCTTGCCGCCGGCGTTGGGGCCGGAGATCAGGAGGATGCGCTTTTCGGTGGTGAGCGTTACCGTCAGGGGTACGATTTCTTTCTTTTCTTTGCGGAGGGATTTCTCCAGCAGGGGGTGGCGGGCCTTGCGCAGGCTCAGCGAGCCGTCCGTGGAGACGACCGGCATGCCGGCGATGTAGTCCAGGGCCACCTGGGCCTTGGCCATGTTGAAGTCCAGCTCGCCGACGAAAGTGGCGCCGGCGATGAGCTCCGGCACGAAGGGGCGCAGGAACTCGGCGAACTCGTACAGGATGCGGGCGATCTCCCGCGTCTCGTCGAAGTGCAGCTGGGCAATGTCGTTCTGCAGGGAGACAATCTCCGCGGGCTCCATGAAGGCGGTCTTGCCCGTGGCGCTCTCGTCGTACATGAATCCCTGGAACTGGCGCTTCTTGGCCGATGACACCGGAATGAGCATCTTGCCGTCTCGGATGGAGACGCTGGCATCGGCCTCAACAAGGCCGTCCTGCTGCGCCTGGCGCAGGATGGCGTTCATGCGGCGGGAGACGTTGATTTCTTTCTCCTTGATGCTCTTGCGGATCTTGTAGAGCTCGTCCGAGGCGGTGTCCTTGATCTCTCCGTGGCGGTCCAGGATGGCGTCGATGCGCTGCATTACCTCGGCGGGGGCGTTCACCCCGGCGGCCAGGTGCTGCAGGTTGGGATAGATGCCCTCCTTCACCGTGTGGAAGAAGTGCAGGGCGCGGCGCAGCGTGTCCAGCAGGGTGCGCAGCTTGCCCAGCGAAAGGAGGTCGATGGAGGAACTCTTGCCGATGGGTTCCAGGAAGGGAATGGCGTCGATGTAGCCGGAGGTGGGGAAGTTGTCCTCGAACATGAGGATGAGGCGCATCTCGTCGGCGAGCAGGTGGCGGCGGTGGATCTCGGCGGCGTCCGTCGAGAATTCCTCTTCCGCTACGCGCAGAGCGGCGTAGTCGGTGGAGCATCGGCCCTGAATGGCCTCACGCACCTTGTCAAAGCCCAGTTTCGCTTCCAGCCTCGCGTCCATACTATTCGCTTTCCTCCCCTGTCATCAGCGAGCCCAGCAGCTGCCGCAACTCTTTCACATCGTTTACCGTCTGGATTTCTCCTCCCCGTACGAAGCTCACGTTGCCCGTCTCCTCGGAGACCACCAGGACGTCTGCGTCGGTGTCTTCCGTGAGGCCGATGGCGGCGCGGTGCCGCATGCCGTAGTGGGCGGGGATGTCCGTCCGGTTGGTCATGGGCAGCTGGCAGCGGGCGGCGGCGATATGGTCACCGATGATGATCATGGCACCGTCGTGCAGGGGGGAATTCTTAAAGAATATATTCATGATGAGCCGGCGGTTGATGTCCGCTTCGAAGCGGTCGCCGGTGTTCATGTACTCTTCCATGGAGCTTTTGTGCTGCAGCACGATGAGGGCTCCGGTCTTTTCGGCCGACATGGCGCGCACGGCCTCGCCCAGTTCCTCGGCGCTGCGGGAGCCCATCGCCTCTTCCTTGATGCCCATGATGCGGTTGAACAGCTCGCCGGTGCGGCGGGTGAGGCCGCTCTGCACGGCCAGGCGGTTGAGCATGTGGCGGATTTCCGGCTGGAAGAGGATGATCAGGGCCAGCACACCCACGTCCAGCAGGGTGCTCAGCAGCACGGTCATCATGCGCATGTTGAGGGCGCTCACCAGTCCCTGCAGGATGAGCAGGGCCACCAGTACCAGCACGATATTCAGCACGGTGGAGTCTCCCCGGATGCCCCGGATGAGGAAAAAGATGAGCGTGGCCACCATAATGATGTCCAGGACGTCGGCCCAGCCGAAGCTGAGGAATCCGAATATGGTGATCACTTTCAACATGCTCGCAAAGATAGTGATTTTATCTCAAAATATCGTTCAGGATACTGGACGCGGCTTCCCTCGCTCCCTCGCCCGGACCCTGGATCACCAGCGGGTAGGGATGGAAGGCGCTGCGCACGATAATCGCGTTCTCGGTGCCCCGGAGGTAGTAGGCAGGATGCACCGGCGGCACATTCCTGAGGCCGATGCCCGCCCGGAAGCCTTCCGGCGTTTTCTCCAGCCATGCCACGAAGCGCTGACGGAACCCCTGACGGGCCGCCTCCTGCGCCTGCTGCGCCCACTTGGGCTCATAGCCCTCCAGCTTCTCATAGAACTGGCCGATGCTTCCCTGCATCAGCGTCTCCGGAACCACGGGCGTCACCTCCACCTGACCCTCTTCCAGACGGACGCCCGCCTCGCGGGAGAGGATGAGGAGCTTGCGCAGGGCATCCTGGCCGCCCAGGTCCACGCGCGGATCCGGCTCGGTCAGGCCCACCTCGGCGGCCCGCCTGACCATGGCGGCAAACGACTCGCCGCCGCTCTGGTATTCGCTCAGGATCTGGTTCAGGGTGCAGGAGACGACGGCCTCGATGGAGAGCACCTCGTCGCAGCTGTTGGCCCCGCGGGAGATGGACTCCAGGATGGGCAGGGCCGCGCCCACGGTGGTCTCGTAGCGCAGCATCGCGCCGTTCTCGCGGGCGGCCACCTGCATGGCGGCGTATTCCGCATAGGGGATGGCGAAGGACCGCCGGTTGGAAGAAACGATGCCGATGCCCGCCTGCAGCAGGTCCACGTACCGTTTGTAAAGCGTCTTGCTATTGGTGGCGTCCACGAAGACGGAACCCTTCGGGGCCACCTTCAGGATGGCGTCGATGTAGTCCCCTTCGGTGCCGATCACGGGCTCTCCGCCCAGGTCGATGCCGTACTGCCGGCTGTTGGCCCGGCCGACGACGCGCAGGTGCTTGCCGGTCCTCTCTTTCACGGTTCCGGCGCTCTGCCGGACCATCTGGAGCAGGGCCTGGGCCACGGCTCCGTCTCCGGCGACGAACAGAGGCACGTCCTGGATGGGTAATTCCTGGAAGAAAGAACGGTGAATCGCCCTCAGAGCCTGCTCCAGCACGGATTCCCGCACGGATATAACAAAACTGTTACCATCCTTTTTGATGCCGCGGGCCTGGATGCCGGCTTCCTCCAAAGCGCGGAAGATGACCTCCTTTCCGTCGGGTTCTGGACGCTTCCCGTCCTGGATATCGGCCGCACCGACCAGGCGGATGGTTTCCCCCTCAGATGCCACTCCAATCCATCTGGAGGCATCTTTTTCGGCATTTACGACCGTGTATTTTCCGTTTGAAACAAAAGAGTTACGAACCTCGATGTCAATCTTTGCGGCCATCGCGGGGGCCACCGTGGGAGCGTAAAGCACTTTGGCACCGTGCGATGCCATTTCCAGGGCGGCGGCATAGGACATCCGGGGGACGGTCCGGGCGGCCGGAACCTGCTTCGGGTTGGCCGTCATGATGCCGGGAACGTCGGTCCAGATCTGGAGGCTGTCGGCCCCGACGGCGGCGGCGTACAGGGCGGCCGTGTAGTCGGAACCGCCGCGGCCCAGCGTGGAGACTTTGCCGTTTGCCTCGCGGCAGATGAAGCCGGGGGCGACGAAGATATCGGCCTTCTGTTTCGTCAGGGCCGTCCGGATGAGTTCGTATGTCTTGGGCTCGTCCCCTTTGACCACCAGGTCGCGGGAGTCCACCCATACGGTCCTGTAGCCTTCCGTGGCCAGCTTGGCAGCCAGGATGGTGGTGGAGAACAGCTCGCCGAAGGTGACGGTCTCATCGGCCGGTGCCTCGCGCATCTGGCGGAAGAGCTCGTCCAGCTTCTGCTGCAGGGCCTCCCTTTCGGGGCCGGTGAACAGGCGGCGGACGATGTCGGCGTGGCGCTGCTCCATCTCGCGGTACTGTGCGGGGTCTCCGCTCAGGAGGGCGTCGGTGCAGCCGCTGATGGCGCTGCTGACCAGGATGACGCAGCCTTTCTGCGCTTCCTGCTCCACGATATCCAGCACGCGCGACACATTGGTGGCGGAGGCAACGGACGATCCGCCGAATTTGAGGACTCTATACATTTACAACAGTTCGCTAAACTCATGAACCCCGCTGAGACCCTCGGTGAGCAGGGCGGCGGCGACGGCGCCCTTGGCGAAGCCCTCGCGGGAGAAGGCCTCGTGCTTGAACGTGAGGACGTCGCAGCCGGATTCCAGCGTCAGGGTGTGGATGCCGGGCACCTCGCCCTCGCGGACGGAGGTGATCTCCGGCTTCTGGCCGAGGGCGGCCTCCACCACTTCTCCCAGCGTCTTGGCGGTGCCGGAAGGGGCGTCCAACTTATGGACGTGGTGAATCTCTTCGATGGACGGCGTATAGCCCGCGCCCTTCAGCAGGGCCGATGCTTTCGCGGCGGCGGCGAACAGCGCGTTCACCCCGAGGGAGAAGTTCGAGGCATGGATCATGGGCGTTCCGGCGGCCTCGAAGGCCTTTTTGACATCGGCCTTGATGTCATTCCAGCCTGTCGTACCCACGACGGCGGCCTTGAAATGCTGTGCGATGAAGGGGTAGTTGGTGCGGAACGCATCCGGCGTGGTGAAGTCGATGCACACGCATTCCTTCGCCACCGCGGGGTCCACGGCTCGGATGTCGTTGGTGGCCAGCACCAGCTCCACGCCCCGCTCCTGCAGCGCCTTCTCTACCATGTGGCCCATCTTTCCGTAGCCACTGATGATTACTTTGACCATATTGTCTTATACATCTTTACATACAATTCGACGGCCTTTTCCAGGTCCTTCACGAGGATGTGCTCTTCGGGCCGATGGGCGACGCGGATGCTGCCGGGCCCGCAGATGATCTTGTGGCCGAAGCCGCTCAGGTGCGGCGCGTCACTGCCGAACGCCACCGGGGCCGATGCGAACCCCGGCAACGTCACATAATGCGCAGGGGTATCGCCTCCGCGGCACGAGATGGCCGGTCGGGGCCGGCCATGACGATCTATGTCGGCGCCCTCTCCGTCATTCCCGGCTTGACCGGGAATCTCTTCCATCCAGGATCTCACCTTCTCATGACTCACGAAAGTGGTCCTGAAATAGATCCGACACGTGAGTTCCGGCGAAAGGATGTTCTGCGGGTTGTCGCTGTGCAGCAGGCCCACGTTCCAGGTGGTCTCTCCCAGTTCGGGGTCCACGCCCCAGTCCTGGGCTTTGAGCCGGTTATAGAACTCGTTGAAAATGTCCACCGCGCTCACTCCGTACTGCGGATAGCCCGAATGGAAAGCCTCTCCCGTAAACTTCAAATCATAGGACAGCGTGCCCTTGGAGGCACTGACCATCTTGTTCTCCGTGGGTTCTCCGACAATGAGGAAGGGAGCCTTGAATCCGGTCTTGGAAAACGCCTTCGCGCCCCACGACCCGGTCTCCTCACCGGCCAGCAGCAACAGCCCGAAGTCCGTAAACCCTTCCTTCTCCAGTTCTTTGCAGGCCGTGTACATGGCAAATACCTGACCCTTCGCATCGCAGCTTCCCCTTCCGGTGATACATCCTCCGGAGGACATGTCCACCCCCGGACATGGGTAGGGGGAGGGGCCCGCCGCTTTAGCGGTGGGAGGGGCCGGAGTGAGCGAAGCGAACGTAGTTCCTCAGGAGGCTGTAGTCTGCCAGCGCTGGGAAACCGTAGAGTGGAAATAAAGAAGTGACTGAACAGCCGTCGGCTGCCAGTCACTTCTTGTGGAGATGGCGGGAGTCGAACCCGCGTCCGATGCGGATACAAACTGATGTCTACGAGTGTAGTAACTTATTATCTCAACTTTCGCAAGGAAAATTACAAAACCTGAACGAAGCCAAAGACTTTTTCCGGAAGCCTAACCTTTAATGGAAAATCTTGATACTCATACCATCATTTGAGTACTGCGTCTTGCATACGGTCATTCTTTACCCTAACGGCAAGCTGGTCAGGGAGAATGGGCTGTTTGCTACAATTAAGCAGCAAGTCTAGCAGCTTTAGCTGCTCTGAAATCAGCCATAGAAACAACATTGTTGTCATTTAATTTAGTTTGCCCGTTGATAACCGAGAACAGCTCTCGGACTCGCAACCCGGATATACCAATCACAACGTCAAAACCGTGGCATCCCCTAGTTTTAAGGTGCGTTTTTTGATATTATATTTACCCTTTCAAGGTGCGTATTATCAGTATAACGCATTATATCAAATTTTCAAGTTATTGCGGAAGCTCAGGGCCTTTATACTTTTTATACAATTCCTCTACATCCTTTGCAATCTTTTTCTTTGATATCATTCTGGCATAAGTTTCAGCAATAAATTCTCCGATTCCCGATTGAGCATAAGAACTAATTTTACCTGCTGTTTGCTGTATTTGCTGGTTTGATAAAAATTCATATAAATCAGGATATAATTTTTTAAATTTTTCCGGATTTTCATTATACAATTTTGAATATTCATCTTTCCAGACAGAGCCCCAACGGTTTGATACTTCATCTACACCAAAACGGCTTTTATTATTAGAAGTTATATCCTGCCATATCTTTTTCAGACTAATATTTTTCCATCTTTTAATATCAAGCTCCTTCAGATTTTTTGCATAGTCCTGAAGATGCCCCATCTCATGATGAACAATACGTGCCGGAGATTCTAATCCATACCAGTATTCAAAATGTACATTTATTTCTTCTAATTTTGATATCAAATTATCTAAATATTCC
>JAEEGK010030520.1_pt1 | contig 10676 bp, 8 predicted proteins | sample 8958771 | NCBI WGS metagenome assembly JAEEGK01 (sample SAMN16246547, study PRJNA631951) | gut metagenome | biome: gut microbiome; feature: rumen; material: SC-attached | host: Bos | place: Iran: Karaj | collected 2018-10 | reverse complement strand
CTTGGGAGAGTACCGTTGTAACTCTCTTTAGCCATCGTGCCTAAACGGCTGAGTAGCAACTTTAGTCGCACAGAATTGTTAAAAAAGTCATACGGGATTGAAAATGTTACTGAAAAGTTTGCTGATTTGGAACAAATTTGTTACCTTTGTGGCGTTCATTAAAACAAGCGATCTATGAAGTATTCAGAGTTTTACCGACTGATTGAACAGCATGGCTGGACAATCAAGGGAGGCAAAGGGCACTACAAATACGTGCATCCTGACTACCCTTACTTCATTCCAGTCGGCAGACACAAGACTCAAGAAATACCAAAGGGCACTCTTGACAGTATGCTGAAGGCCGCAGGTTTGAAGTGAACGAAAGAGCTCCAATGGAGCTTCCCACCTCCTTTTCGGAGGAGGTGGGTTTAATAAACAAAACATAAAAATAATTATAGTAACAATGAAGAGGATTACAGCGATTATCGAAAAGGCAAGCGACGGGGGGTATGGCATCTATGCTGCGGACAAGGCGATTCCTTTGTTCAGTAGCGGGCTAACTGAGAAAGAGGCTCGTGAGGAATTCGAGTCGGTTGTTCATGAGCAGGCCGAGTATATGAAGGAGCGACAGGGCGAGTATCCTGAATGGTATTCCGACAACCTGCAAGTAGACTACCGCTATGATATGACGGGGTTCTTCCTGGCATTCCCGTTCATCAACGTGACGGAGTTTGCTAAGAGTCTTGACATCAATCCCTCGCTGATGCGGAAGTACAAAAGCGGCATCGCCAAGGCCGGGAAGAAGCAGAAGGACATGATACAGCAGAAATTCGACGATATAGTGAGCCGTCTCAATGCCGTAAGGTTCTGAACATGGAGCACTAGTTAGAAAAGTCCCTCAGGTTCCTTCTTACAGTATCGGGCATACCACTGTTTCTTTTCCGGAGTATCGATCGGACTGTATTCGGAGATGATACAGCCGGTGAAGAGATCGTCGGCCAGGGCAAGGATGATGTCGGCCAGCTCTATCGTGTCCTCTGGCTCTTTGCCGTCAGGACAGAACAGGCGCTCACGCTGTATGGCTTCATATCCGTAGATGGCACCTATGAGGTTACCTGTGATGGAACCAGTGGAGTCGCTGTCGCCGTCATGGTTCACGGCTGCTATGATCGCATCGCGCATGCTGTCGATATGTCGGACAACACAATACAGCGAGATGGCCCATGCCTCCTCTGCCGTCCAGCCTTCGCCCAGCTGTCGGATGGCATCAGCATCGGTGGTGCCTGACTGAGCCAGGTCAACAGCCTTCAGTGTGAGCTCTCGCAAATACTTCTTGTCGCTGGCATACGCCTCGCCGTCTATCTGCGTCATGATGTCGAGTCCGTCATGTACGATGTCGATGATGGAGGCCTTTGCCTCGTCGGGAGTAAGCGGTACGAGCCGTGAGATGAGCAATGTCATCTGTGCTGCGGGCAGATATCCCAGGGGATGCAGATGGGTGGCCTTGGCTACCTTCGCACCAGCCTCAGCCAGTCGTTTGGCCGCGTAGAGCCTGGAACCGTTTGTCTCCAGAAAAGCAGCATCCAGCAGTCCCATCGGAGCCACGCGCATGATGCCGCCACATCCCTTGCTGTTGTTACGTGGCTGTTCATCGTGCAGGAAGCTCACACAGGCATTCAGACAGGTCGTGCCAGGAGCGCGCTGATGAGCCAGCTCAGGGAGGTCGCGCAGCCAGGTGTAGCGGAAATCTTCGTGGTTGGCAAACTCCTTCCGCTGTCCAGTCTGCGTATAGTACCAGTCGATGTAGGCGCCGTCCACATAATCCTCAGGGTTGCCTCCGATGCCACGCATATAGCCCCTTGTCAGCCCTGTGAGCATGCCACATGCCGTGAAGAGCGTCATTTGGGTGTCATCGCTCACCAGAGCCTTGCCATGACGGTCGAGGTCAAATTGCGTGATGCCTTTCTCGCCATAGCGGGAGAGGATGGCCTTTCTGCTCATAAACTCCACGGGATAGCCAAGGGCATCGCCGGCAGCACCCGCCATCAGGCTGCCACGGATGCAGTCCTTCACCCTTCTCTTCTGTTCAAGCCTCCTTTCTGCCTTGCTCTCGACAAACTTCCTGATGAATTCTTCCTGCTCTTTCGTGTCAGGCATGGCCCGATGGGCCGACTTGGGCATCTGCGAGAAGCAAGAGCGGAGCGTCTTCATCGTCTCGTCGAAGTTGTCACTGGCAAGGTAACAGGCCGCGATGATTCCCGTCCTGCCTACGCCACCCCAGCCGTGGATATAGACGTAACCGTCATTTCTGTTCGACAGCTCTCTGATGCGGTCCACGATGCGATGCACTGCGTCGATGCTCCCAGGAACGCTGCAGTCACGTATCGGGAATCGCATATAGGTCGTTCCCTCAGGAAGCAGGTGGGCGTATGGCCGCAGCTCGCCTTCCTCTGTCAGGTCGACGAAATGGCGCACTCCGAAATGGATCATCTGCTGGATCCTTATCTTTGCCGTAGCTTCATCCTTGTCGCCAAGATATTCACCTGCAAAGACGTTTATAGCATGCAGGAAGAACGACTGGTAGAGAGGTCTGCTGACAAAGGCCTCAAAGCGGTCGTTGATCTCCAGCAATTCCTGGGGGAGCAGCTTCCTGCACTTTGCGACGATATCATCAGGTATGTTGGTGTGCGACGAAATCCAATACAAAGGACAAGCGTAAGCCATCGCGGTGGCCATGTTGCCGATGGCGTCAGAGTCGCCGCCCATGGAGATGGCCAGGCGCAAGGTGTCCAAGGCGCTGTGTCTCTGCAGGAAGGCCATGATGGCAATGGGCACACAGCCCTGGCAAGTGGCGTCAAAACGGTACCTGTCGCGAATATCCTCCAGCTTGATATCGAGATGATAGCCAAACTGCTGTTCTACATACCGTTTGATCTTTCCTTCCGCGTCAAAGCCTCCATGAATCTGCAGATAGACACACGCGGCTATGGCCTGCGCTCCCTTGATGCCCTCTGGGTGGTTGTGAGTGACTGAGGCCGTGATCTTTGCCAGCTCCAGCACCTCCTCAAGAGAGTTGGCATACATCCCCACAGGGCTTACCCTCAGGGCCGACCCATTGCCAAAGCTGCCGTAGGGCTGGGGGATGTCCGAGCTCAGCCACTTGCTGAACGTGCCTCCATATCCAGCATTGGGATACCTGCGCCCCATGTCCTGCATGATCCTGATCAGGCTGTAAGAACTATGCGTAGGATCATCCATCAGCCATTTGGCCACGGCCAGTGTCATCACCGTGGCGTCAGTAAACCGGCTGCCCTTCGGCAACAGCTCGAAATCCTCCGTCTTCACATTGTGGCACTCCCTTGTCGAGCCTACGATATCACCAATGATTGCTCCTAACATAACGCGTTCCTTTCTTCTTTTTGAGTCGTTCCAACTCATTGCACGCCACAAAGGTACGTCTTTTATTCCAAACGGCCAAATACTTTCGCCTAAAATGTAACACTCATGCCCCAACGACCAAAAACCTCTCGCAACTATATGAGCTGCGAGAGGATATTTCTGTACGTATCATGGAAGCTAAAAGAAGCATCTATACGAATGAGAGACCAGGATGATGCTAAGTCTGAGTTGATGGCTTTCAATTACAACAGGAGAAGCCATTAACTATTGAAGATAGAGTCATATTCGTGGCAGTCGAACGAAGGGCAGGCCTTGTTGGCAAACTCGCGGTGACCATGGAGCGTGGCCTGCGGATACTGGGCGTGCAGCACCTGCAGCAGATGTGCCAGCGCACGTTTTTGGGCTTCGGTGCGGGTGTCCATGGGAGTCTTACCGTCGCACGCCAAGCCTCCGATGTAGCAGATGCCTATGCTTCGGGCGTTATGTCCCCGACAGTGTGCTCCTACCATTGTCGGCGGCCTTCCGGCGTGGATGGTACCCTGAAGGTCGATGACATAGTGGTAACCTATTGTTCGGAAGCCGCGTTGCTGGTGCCATTCCGTTAGCTGGTCAACGGTAAAGTCCTTGCCCTCCGGCGTTGCCGAACAGTGTACGATGATTTCTTCAATCTCTTTCATGTTTCCCCATGCGTTTTCGTATGGGTGGACAAAGCATGGCACGTCGTTGATCACGTCGGCATGGGTGAAAAAACAGATGAACATCGGTATGATGCCCAGAAGAATCATGGACAGGACATGCCCATACTGGATATGGTCTTTATTAGCCTTTTTCATTTTCTTTGTTCCTTTCTTTGTTTTTAGAAAAGTGTAAATCAGAGAATTGCGAATCTGCTTGGAACAAACTGTCACCCTCATTCTTTATAGGGGGTGAGAGTGACAGCGAAGAGGGTTTAGGGACGGGGCTCATCATCACCGCCGTCGTCAGAGCCGTCTGTGTCGTCACCGGCCGAGGAGCCACCGAGCAGGCGCTCGAGGTCGGCGAACTTTGCCTGCTTACGGATGGACACGGAGTCGAGTGCGTACGACTTCTTCATGTTGGGCAGGAAACGAAGGTGTACCTTCTTGATGTTGACTGCAGTGAAGTCTTTCTCTTCCTCGGCACCTTCCGTCTCGGCACTCATATAGAATGTTCCCAGATCGCCAAGGCGTACACGCTTTGAGTCGATGGTCAGTTCCACCAGACAGTCGCAGGCAGCTGCCAGCACGCCGATGATAGTGGCGCGGTCGTAGGGCGACCCGTGGCTGCTGATGTGACTGGCAAACTCGTCGGTCGTGAGCGTTTCTGTGTGCACGATGCGACCATAATACTTACCGAAAGCCTTCGACAACGGGTTGTTGTTCTGGTACTTTTTTGTTAAGAGCTTTGCCATAGTTGTAATGGTGTTAAATCGTTATACATTGTATCAAAGATCTCGTGGCTGTCGTCACAGTCTGCTTGCAAGCCGCCACCCATCTTTGTCTGAGTGACGATGCAAAGGTAGAAGGTTTTTCTCGAATGCGAAAGGCTTTTTATGGCAAAAGGCTGTTGTGACAACGCAGGTAAGCCAATGGTAAGCAAAAGGTATGATTCAAGGTCATCAATAGGGCTGAAAACAAACAAAAACCCCTGCGATCATCAGCTGAAGGCAGGGGCTAATAACAAGCAACAATGGCAATGGTTCTTGTCTTCTCCATTTTTTATATTACGTTGTATTTTTGAAGGTATTTCTCGCAGAGCTCGGCCACGCGTCTGTAGGGGAAGTTGGCCTTGTCCTTGACGTCCCAGTTGGGATAAGGCTTCAAGCGAATATCGTCAGCCCTAACTGAGATCATCGAACGGTAGTCGCAGGGATGAGGAGCTGTGGGATACCATTGGTTCATCAGATCAGCAAAGCGTTTCATATTGCCGCGGACTATGTCGTGCGACTCCATCACCTTCAGGATGGCGAGCCAGTGCGACTGCGCGCCCAGCACATAGCGCTTCTGAGCTGTGCTGCCCTTCGTCATCTCTTGCTCCTTGTACACGACTTGATAAAGGGCTTGACGCAGCACGCTACGGTTGACACCTTCCTTGAAAAAGTCTGCACCGGGAGTCGTGTCGTCAACCTCTTTCCTTAGTTTGGCGATGGCCGTTGAGAGATAGGCTAGGTGGGCCTCTTTCAGGAAGTAGCGGCAGAGATCGTCGTTGCTCATCTTTGGCACGTCATTGTCGGCATCGGCGTTCAGCGACCTGTAGAGGCGGCGGCCCAGCTTTCCGGCACAGGCATCGGTAGCGCTGTTGGTATAGCTGATGCTATACTGACTTAGAAAGCTGCGGATATCTTCCTTCTCCATACCCTGCATGTGGGTCAGTTCATCTATTTTCTGCGCGTTCGTGCGGATATTTTTGGCTAGGAATCTGTCGTTCACCCTTGAGTCGTAGTCCTCCAAGTCTTCCTTGCAGTAGTCGCTCTGGAGAAAGGTGTCGAAGCTGTTGCGGTACAGCTGCGCAAATTCAGCGGTAGTAGCCTTTGTGTGCGAGGGGACTGCCAGCAGGGCCAGACAGGCCAACACGTCGTACGTCTGCTGACGGAAACCTTCTGCGGGCATGCCAAAGGCACGCACACCGAAATGCAAGTTCAGCGCCTTGCATTTCTCTGCAGTGCGATTGAGCAGATCTTCGTCTTTTGACATCTCGCTCATCCATACGGCAGCATCCTTGAAGTTGGCTATGAGACGCATTTTGCCGAAGTCCAGCAGACGGGGTTTCTCGTTCAACGCATGCTGTAGTGCCTCCTCGGCCTCCTCGACGAATTCCTCGATGGCCTGCACGTCGTCATCCTCCTGCGAGAGCAACTCCTCGAAGCAATCGCAGTGCTCGTCGCGGATAAGCTGAGTGCGGGTCTCGAATACGGCTTTGATGGCATGGAAAGCCTGATAGAGCAACTGTCCTAAATACTGAAGCGTGCATACGCGTTCCTCATCGCTCTTTGCACCGTTCCAGTGATAGAGGCTGAAAGCCAGTGGGACAAGTTGCAATAAGTGTTCACACTCACGGTCGAAGTCACGCATCTTTTCGGTGAACTTCGAGATGGTCATGCGGGTCTTCCCGCGAACCATCGGGTCATAATTCTTTTTCATAATTGTTTTGTTTTTTAAGTAAGTAGATAGAATAAGGACATAAAAGTCCAGTAGCATCATCTTTTTCAGTAGGAAACCTCACCCGCAAAAATATCATGACGATAATCTTTGGCAAGGAGGAAAGTATAAAACCATAATTTTTGATAGGCGCGGAGGTGTATACCCTGGCAACATCTTTTCTTTTGCAAATCTATAACTTTTTCTTGAGAAGACAATCGCAATTAGCAAAGTTATTGTCATCAATATACCATAAGTTGACTTATGTCAATTTCGCGTCCTTGGTAGGACTGTTGGTGACAGACAACTGGGTAGGTTGAAATGCTATAGGTTGCTGTTCATAAAAAAAAGTAATCAATCGGTCAAAAAAGTAACAAATATTGATGCTTTTTAAAAATAATTGTGTACCTTTGCACCAAAACTATTAATGAACACCCTATGAGCGAAAAAACAGCAGCGTTGTCGTTAGGTGCAGAGATTACTGACGAGAACCGTAAGGAGGCCCGTGTTTATGTCATCACGAAGGTGCTGGGCCGCGGAGGTTTTGGCATCACCTATTTTGCCGAGTCGACCATTTATGACAATAATATTCCCCAGAAGGGGATCTATACCATCAAGGAGTTTTGCCTGAGTGATGTCTGTGAGCGCAACGAAGACGGTAGCCTGAGTGTCACAGCCAGCGGCAAGGCCGACTTCGACAGTGCGATGAAGGATTTCGAGCATGAGGCAGAACGTCTGAAGAGTCTGCGTCACCGGGGCATTGTGCCGGTCAACGAGGTGTTTCATGCCAATGGCACGGTGTATTATGTCATGCAGTACCTTGGCGACACCACGCTGGCTAAGTATGTGGAAGATAAAGGTGGTAAGCTGTCAGAGGACGAAGCCTGTACCATCATCGAAAAGATTGGTCAGGCGCTTGACTATTTGCATCAGCAGCGCATCACCCATCTCGACGTGAAGCCAGTGAACGTGATGATGGTGAGGACACCCAGGAAGGGGGTGCAACCTGTGCTTATCGATTTTGGTCTTGCCACTCACTATAAGACTAACGGCACCAGCACCTCACGTCATGGTGCTTCTGGCGTGAGCGACGGCTATTCACCTCTGGAGCAATATTCCGGAATTGAGAAGTTTTCGCCCGAAGCCGACGTCTATGCCCTTGGTGCTACCCTGTTATTTATGCTGACAGGAAAGAAACCTGAAAAAGCAGCCAATATGAACGCCACTGTGCTGAAGAACGCTGTCAGTGGCTTGAACTTGAGTAATGCCACGACCAAGGCTCTGATGGGTGCCATGCAGAAATCGGCTGAGAACCGTACGCAGAGTGTACAGGAGTTTTTCAATTTGCTGCAGGATAACGACTGGGATGACTCAGGTCATGAAGGTTCGGGAGATGGAACCAGTGGAGATGTAACCCATCGTCGCAAGAGGAAGAATGGAACATCAAAGCTAGGTTTGCAAATAGATTTCAAGTACGTACTCGTTGCCTTGGCTGCCCTTCTACTAGTGGGCGGAGGACTATGGCTGGCGTTGCGTGACGACACGTCCCAGGCTTCCTCTTACGAGCAGATGGAAGTAGATGTTATTGATGCGCCTGATGATTCAAATAGTGGCTCTTCGTCGACGGATTCAGGTCCTTCAACGGCAGATTCAGGCTCATCACCGTCTGGTTCTTCATCTACAGGTTCTGGTTCTTCATCTACAGGTTCCGGCTCGTCATCGACAAGTTCTGGCTCGTCATCGAGTGGTTCTGGCTCATCATCAACTGGCACTTCAACGCCCTCCATTACTACTGGCACGAAGAATCTCGGCTATGCCGTTTATAGCGGACAGCTGAAAAATGGCGTCCCTGAAGGTCAGGGCACGCTGACGTTCTCAAAAGACCGCCGTATAGGAAGTTATCAGATAGAGGCTGGCAACACGATTCAAGGAGAGTTTTCTGATGGACAGCTGGAATATGGCACATGGCACAAATCGGATGGAACATCTGAACAAATTATAGTAGGAGGAATTTAGCATGATAAAACGATTCTTTATCTTGTTTTTGGTATTATCGGTAGCAGGGATACCTACAAAGGCACAAACCTTTCAGAGCAGCCATCTACAACAGGCTGCAAAGAAGTTGGCCTTGGATTCCACACTGCTCATGCAGCCGGGAGAGCGGATGACTGATGTGAAAGGCCAGCGCCTGCTCATCCGGGTCAGTGACAAGGCTGTCGTCGAACACATTGGCATCCCGCTGTTCAACAAGTCATTGAGAGCGGTCCTACCTTCCCCGATTTATGATTTCCTCGAATATGCAGTGGTCAATCATAAATATCACATTCAGGAGAACGACCTCCTGCAGCAGGAGATCAAGTTCCTGAAAGGGTCGTGGCAGCTGCTGGAACAGATGACTGATACCATCCCTTGCACCATCGATAATATTGAGGAGAAAAACTACAAAGTGACCTGGCAGCAGGATGAACGCGATGTGGTGTCCGTCACCTTTCCGGTCAACTATGAGCTTTTGGCTAACAGCACCCGCCGCGAGATGGAACGTAATCTCGTTCGCGACCTGCGGGCTTTCAGTGCGCCGGACAATGCTCCCGCGCCTCTGCCTGTTGACACTTCCCAGCTGCAACCCATTTCTTCCCAAGGTCTTTACCTGCTAAAAGGCGACTCTTACATCATTCCCGCCATCAATGATGACTTGTATTATGTCAAGAGCGCAGAAGGCCGTCCACAGTTGGTGCTCGACAACCGTTATCCTGTTGAGAGTCTGGCTAATATGTTGGTATCGCCGTCCGCATCTGTAGAGGATGTAGCTCTCGACCTAAGGCTCTCCTATAGCACCTACCAGACGGAGAAACTGTCGCTTAGCTTGCGCGATTTCCTAGCTTTCTGCCGCCAGCAGGGCTGCAAGCCATACTTCGGTTATGAAAGAACGGAAAAAGGTAACGTCTTAGGGACACTGCTTATGGTGAACCGTCAGTCTGGCTACGACCATATCCTTCGCGTCGAATGTCCTACGGGTGGTTTGGGCAATGCGATGGTTATCCGTGCACAGATATTTCTGTTTACCCCCTCGTCCAACGTCAAAAATCTATTTGCCGAAAAGAATACCCACTCAAAAAGTCTCATTATTTGGAAATAAATAATAAATAAAAATATGAAACGGATTATACTTTTCATGACATTTCTAAGCCTTTGGGGATTAGATATGAAGTCACAAAACATCACATTCAAATTTTGTGATGGCATTAAGGATTCTGCCTTTAAAACTCAAATGGAAAAAAACATCTCGGCATTGCTGACTGAGTTTAATACCGCCTATAGTCAGGACAGATGTCTTCAGCTTGACCAAATAAATATCTTGGACAAGACAAAGAAGAGACTCAAAGTATTATGGAATAACATAGCAAGCTTTACCTGTGATTTCGATGAAAATGTTACTTCTTGCCTTAATTGTGTGACGGGTTTTGAAGTCCGGGAAATTTACATAACCCTTCATCCGCGTAAACCTGCTGAATACAGTGGCAACGTAAATCGTGAGTTGTGTGTAGGATTTAATAAAGACGGTATAATCACATCCGCCCATATGGCATTGGAGGACAATTCCTCCCGTGGGGCTATTATGAATAGCGGCTATAGTGTCGAAGATCAGGCTAAACGTATGGAAATACTTAAATTTGTGGAAGATTTCCGTAGTTACTATGACGAGAAAGACCTGAAAGCATTGGAACAGATCTTCAGCGACGATGCGCTGATTATTACAGGAACCATAGTGAAAAAAGGTGACACCAAGTCAGGGCTCCGCCCAACGGTCGATTATAAGAAACAAAATAAGCAAGAATACCTTCAAAGCTTAAAGGGTATTTTTGACCGTAACAGATATATCCGGGTCTCATTTGATGATATAGAGATCAAACGTCATCCAACGAGGGATGACTATTATGGTGTTTCTCTCAAACAAAATTGGAAAGCCATGAGGGCCAACCAAGAAATTCGCTATGAAGACGACGGATATCTATTTCTTCTTTGGGAGTTCCCCGAAGGGAAAAATCCATTAATTCATGTAAGAACTTGGCAACCCGAAATGGATGAAGAAGGACATGTGATTTTGAGGGAAAGAGACAAATACGATTTCCGTAGTTTCATTAT
>JAEEGK010030519.1_pt1 | contig 10677 bp, 14 predicted proteins | sample 8958771 | NCBI WGS metagenome assembly JAEEGK01 (sample SAMN16246547, study PRJNA631951) | gut metagenome | biome: gut microbiome; feature: rumen; material: SC-attached | host: Bos | place: Iran: Karaj | collected 2018-10 | reverse complement strand
CTCATCGAGCTCCACCCTATCAAGGAGTTCTATAAGCAGGAGATCAACCCCTACCCCGGAATGGCCGTTTCCCTCGGAAACAGGCACGGAGTCGTCATGTCCGTCGCAGCCGGACGTGTCAAGGTCGATTTCAACAACCAGCTCGCCGGCCACGACCTGAAGTACGTCTTCACCGTCACCGAGGAGATCACCGACGACGTAGCCAAGGCAAAGGCGATCATCGAGCTCACCGCGGGAACATCCGAGGGATTCGAGGTCGCTGTCGAGGCCGACAAGGTCGTCGTCACCGAGGCCGAGACATGCAAGTTCGACCAGAACTGGGCAGTCGCAAAGTACAAGATCGTCGCTGACCTGAGGTCCGCCTTCGGTGTCCAGCGCGTCGAGTTCGTCCAGGTCTGGGATTCCGGCAAGAAGGAAGACAAGAAAGAGTGATGTTGGGGTTTTCACCCCAACTCCCCCAAAACTCTTTACCACCCTTTCGGGTAAGTTTCTAACAAGTTTGATCCATCCATCTCAGTCGAAGAACGCCAGAATGGTGTTCGCTTCGCTGTTCCTTTCGCGCGCAATGCGGCATCCGTACTTGTCGTACTTCATGTAGTTCTGCTCCCTGATCCTGCTTGCGGGGACCGGGGACAGTAGGGTCTGCTTGTAGTAACTCATGTTTTTCACCTGCAGTCTTGGGGGCTGCAATACTACTATCGCAGATGGAATATAATAACATCAAATTGTAATTGTTGTAATTATTGTTATTGATGTTACTAAAAGATAACAAAGATAACAAACAACTGTTATTATACTCGACCAGCCGATCCTGTAACCATGGGGGAAACCCACAGGAAATGATAGAATGGAAAGAACGATCACAGTGAAAGGGTACGCGAAGATGAACATGCCAGCCGACATCACGTCAGTATCGGTGACCGTATCCGGGAAGGAGAGCGATTTCGACAGGGCGATGGAGGCCATGATCGAGTGCACCGTGAAGATCAAGGATGCAATCGAGAAGGCCGGGCTCGTCCGTAGCGAACTGAAGACATCCAACCTCTCCATAGTGCAGTCCTACCGTAAGAGGAAGATCGGTACCGACAGGAATGGATACGATAAGTTCGAAGACGTTGAGGACGGTTTCTGCTACAAGCAGGACGTGAGCTTCGAGTTCCCAAACGACAACAGGAAGTTGACGGACATCGTTCGCAACATCAAGGATACCGGGGTCACCCCGAAGATAGATTTCGGATTCCGCAGCAGCAGTTCAGAGTCGGTCAAGAACGAACTGCTGGCACAGTCGGCGAAGAACGCATTGGGAGAGGCCAAAGCGATAGTGGAGGCGGTGGGATCCAAGCTCGGCAAGCTCCTCAGTGTGGACAGGAGGGGAGGCTACGATGACGACTACGTCTATAGGAGGAGGTCCATCGAATACGACAGTGATTGTTGCAAGTGTGCATCGCCATCTCTGGACATCGATCCCGACGATATTACAGTCGGTCAGGAAGTGGTCATGACCTGGGAGATCGCAGATTGATCGCTGAAACAACGGCGGACCCGTTCCGGTTCCCGGCGGGTTCGCTTCAGATCCAGGTTCGAATCCCCAAGTGGACATATAAATAGTACAATGTACTACACATTATCAGTGATCAAATGGCATTCTCGATAAGACTTACTGAAGAAGAGGAAACCCTCGCCAGAAGATACGCGGCCTTGATGGGCGTTTCCATGGGAGAGGCCTTCAAACAGGCTCTCTTCGAGAAGATCGAGGATGAGTACGACATCGCCGTGGGCGAGGCTGCATACAAGAGATACCTCGACAATCCGAAGACCTACTCTCATGCGGAAGTCCTCAGGATGTTCGGTGATGAAGAGTGAACTATTCCGTCGAGTACACCGATGATGCCGTCAACCAGCTGAGGAAGATGGATCGTTTCACTAGAACGATGATACTCAACTGGATCTCCAAACATCTTGATGGTACTGACAATCCGTTCGCTTCAGGAAAAGTACTGACCGGCGACAAGGTAGGATTGTGGAGATACAGGGTGGGGGACTACAGACTCATCAGCAAGATCGACAAAGGAAAACTTGTGATCCTGCTGGTCGAGATAGGGCGCAGATCCAACATATACGACTGAATTCGTCATTCTTCGGGAATTCTCGTTTAAATGGGCAATGCCTCTTATCCGCAAAGGATACGACAGGTTTTTATAATCAAATTGTATGCAATTTGATAGGAAAGGTGACAAAGATGTCCGTGTATGAATACAGTGTAAGGAAGAGGGATGGTTCAGAGGTCAGTCTCTCGGAGTATGAAGGAAAGGTACTGTTGATCGTCAACACCGCCACAGGCTGCGGTTTCACGCCCCAATACGAGGATCTCCAGAAGATCTATGATGAATTCAAGGACAAAGGACTCGAGATACTGGATTTCCCCTGCAACCAGTTCAAGGAGCAGGCTCCGGGCACGGATGAGGAGATACACACATTCTGCAAGGGAAGATTCGGAATAACGTTCCCGCAGTTCTCCAAGATAGACGTCATCGGAGAGAACGCCAGCCCGCTCTTCAAGTACCTGTCGGAGAACACCGAGTTCCAGGGCTTCGGTGCCAAAGGAATCGTCCTCGGACCCATCGTCAGGGCCATGGACAAGGATTACAAGAAGAACGGCAACGTGAAATGGAACTTCACCAAGTTCCTGATCGGAAGGGACGGCGGCATCATCGGACGTTTCGAACCCACGGCCGATATGAAGAAGGTCAGGGCCGCGGTCGAAGCGGCACTGTGAATCAACGGAGGGGGAACATGGGTGACGATGACTGTCTGAAACTGGAGAATCAGCTGTGCTTCCCTCTCTACGCCTGTTCCAAGGAGATAGTCCGCAGATACAGGCCATTTTTGGACGAGCTCGATCTCACATACCCGCAGTACATAACGATGCTGGCACTTTGGGAATATGGGCCCATGTCGGTGAAGGACCTGGGATCCAAACTGTACCTGGATTCCGGAACTCTCACACCCCTTCTGAACAAACTCGAGGATAAGGGATACGTATCCCGCAGACGCGGCGAGAAGGACTGGAAGCTGGTCATCATCTCCTTGACGGACAGAGGTGTCCGCCTGAAGGAGAAGGCCAGGAAGGTCCCCGGATCCATAGGCGCCTGCATCCCGCTGGATGCTGCGGATGCGGCCGAACTCTACCGCATACTCAGGAAACTCATGTCCGATCTGGGCGACTGACGTCAGTCCCTCAGCAGAGACTTCAGTCCTTCCAGGTATTCTCTGACGGCAGGGGATTCCCTGACGGTATCCGGCGACAGTCCGCCGAGGATGTGTCCGTCGTCATGATTCTCTACCTTGAGATATCCCATCACGTCGCATATCCTCTTCAATGAAGCCGCGAAGACCGTGCTTCCGTTCGGATCAGCGCATGTGAGCAGCACAGATGAGATCCTCACGTCACCCAACGGTCTCTTCTCCGTGAAGGCGGAGGTGAACCTGTCGATGAACGTCTTGGTCTGACCGTTCTCTGCGGCGAAATAGATCGGGGCCATCAGGATCAGCATGTCCTTCTTCCTGATCCTCTCGATCATCCGATTCATATCGTCATCCTGAACACAGACGCCGGTCTTCCTGCAGGACATGCATCCTTTGCATCCGCCGATATCGAGATCGCAGATGTTGACGACCTCGACATCGTGCCCTTCCTTCGGGAATTCCTCCGAGATCATCGATGCTATGCTGGAATCCACCCCGTTCTTCCTGGGGCTGCCGTTCAATACTATTATCCTGCTCATCCTCTCACCGTCTGCAGTATGACGTGTGGATATTTGCGGGTTATCCGTGGGATCGAAGGTTCAGATCACACGGCCTTGTGATAGAGTACGCCGTAGCATTTGCAGGGAGGGTCGCAGTGGGGGCAGTGATGTCCTTCCGGCGAATCCACCATGAGATTCCAGTAGCCCTGTATCTCGATGCTGGATCTCATGCCCAGGTTCTCCAGGAGTCTCTTGGCATTCGTGGTGCCTCTGATGCTCTTCCAGGCCATTGCACATACGCAGTCGGCACCATGTGCCAGCATCTCATCGTATGATTCTTTTGCAAGTACCGTTCCGTACCCGTGGCCCTGCATATCCGATCTCAGCGTGATGGCATCAAGCAATCCGATCCTCCTGAACGACATCATCATGTCGCGTTCCTTCGATTCAGGCAGTTTCAGTTCCTCATCCACCTTCTCCGGACCGAACATCCTGCACATGCAGAATCCTATCACGGTGCTGTCAAGAAGGGCGACCTTGCAGAATATGTCCTTCTTGCCGATGTAATCGAGGAAATCCTTCTTGAAGAGATAGTCGATCCCGAATTCCACCTTGGATATCTCCAATGCCTGCTGTATGTGCTCTTCGCACAGATCGACGATCCTCAATTGCATACCGCCGTTATCATCAGTCTGATATATACCACCATTCCGAAGTTTTTTTATCGTTAATACTTCGCTTCATACCATGATGTGCGAATACAGTTTGGTCACCAAGGATTGCAACTGCCCCAACGAGAACTGCCCCAGACACGGGAAGTGCTGCGAATGCGTAGCATTCCACAGGGAGAAGAAGAACAAGGCACCCTTCTGCATCAGGAACATCCAGTGGACCGATCAGTGATCTTCCTTCGTGTTCAGGTACAGCATCAGTACCGACTGAAGGAACGTCCATAGCAGGATGCATGATATTGCGATGGGTTCGAACACGGGGAAAGGCTGAGTTATGGCCAATACCCCGCTCGTTATCAGCAGGACCGCGGCGATGGCAGTGAACACTTTCTTCCCTATCAGATAATCCCCTGCGGCGGAGAATGCCATGAATGTCGCTGCGAATACGGCATATGTTGAAGCGGTGATGTTGTGCATGACACCGTATTCTTCGGTTATCACGCCAATCGCGGCACATGCGATGCTGCATACCAGAGCGGCATATCCGCTGATGCGGAAATACACGTTCCTTTCCTCGATGAGATACAATGACGGAGCTACGACCAGGAATCCTGTGATGAGGCATCCGAAGTTGAAGAACATCTCCGCGGAATCGATACCGCAAACGCCCAGATCGGATAATGCGTAGGAACCGAGGATCCAGTCATCCCATAGCAATGCGGATATTATCCAGCACAATGTGAATGCGATCGAGGAGAGACATCCGGATATCGGTCCGATCCTTGAGAAATCCATTAGTGCCCACCTATCCTGGGAGAATCTCTGAACAGCGCATCCTCCTTCTTCATTACCTTGAGTCCCAAGATGAATACCCAGACCATGGTTACGATCGTCGTCACCGCCTCCCACATCGGGAACGGCTGCGTCATTATCTCGAATACGGAGAGCACAAGGAGGGCTATATCCACATAGAGGTACCACGACAGTCTCCAATCGCTCGCCGATGCGATGATCAGGGCAATTCCCGTGAAGAGTCCGAATGCCGATGCGACCCTGTCGTGCACATTGGGGTTGTCAAGTGTGAACACCCCCACCAGTGACAGGAACATCATGCCGACCATGTAGGGTATCGCACCTATCCACAGTGTCCTCTTCCCGTATGCGAACATCCCGAAGCCTATGATGATGCCCAGGATCCCGGTGATGATGCATCCGAAGTTGAAGAGGAATGCACTGACAGCATTGCCGGATATTCCCATGTCAGAGAGGCTGTTCACGCCGAACTGCCAAGAGCCGTCTATCGACGCTGAGAGTATCCAGCATACGGCGAAGAGCAGCGGTGCGCCGATCGCTGTGTAACCGAACACTTTCAGACAGGGGATCCTCATGGGTGACACGATATCACAGGTATTAATTGTGATTTTCGCAGGATGATACAGTTTTTATCCGAAGCAGATGATTATCGCCCATATGGATGACGGCATAAGTCAGAGGACATCGCTGCTGATAGGGGATGAAGGGATCAGGATACTGAAGGATTCCTTTGTCGTATTGGCAGGTGTCGGTGCCGTCGGCGGTTATGCCTTGGAAGGCATGGTGAGAGCAGGTATCGGGCACATCAGGGTCGTCGATTCCGATGTCTTTTCAGAGAGCAATCTGAACAGGCAGATACTTGCCACGAAGGATACGGTCGGAAGGAGAAAGGTGGAGGTCGCTGCCGAACGTGCACGCTCCATCAATCCCGATATAGATATCGAGATCATGGATTCGATGGTATCGGCTGACACTGTGCCAGACATCCTTTCCGGTGACATAGATGCACTGGTGGATGCGATCGATACAGTGGAGCACAAGGTATCATTGCTGAGGTATGCAGCAGAGAAGGATATCACCACATTCTCATCCATGGGTGCCGCTCTGCACTTCGATACCTCGTCGATAAAGGTCGCTACGCTGAAGAGGACCAACACATGCCCCCTGGCAGCCTCGGTAAGATCTCGTCTGAGAGACCTGGATACTGAAAACATAACGTGCGTCTATTCGACGGAGCCCGTTCTTGTCAAGCCGTCAGAACGCGATGACCACGGCAAGAGCATCCTCGGTTCCCTGCCGACAGTTCCGGCCGTGTTCGGAATGACCTTGGCGAACGAGGTAATAAGATATCTTCTGTCTAAAAATTGAAAGGAAGATGCGGGGTCGCCCCCGCTGTTTTCTTCTCAGAGAGGTCTGACGAGGATCTTGACATCCTTTCCGGTGATGTCCCAGCTCTTCATTCCTTCTTCGGGTCCGGTGAACTCGATGGATTTAGCTCTGACCTCATTGGAGATGAAGTCCTTCCAGGTCCCGAACAGTTTCACCAGGTAGTCGTCGGCGTTGACGCGGATGTCGATGTACTGCTCGACATTCAGCTTCATGTCCTTACGCATCTGCTGGATCCTTCTGATCAGTTCCCTTGCGTATCCTTCCGCTTCGATCTCGGGTGTGACATCGAAGTCGATGATCATCTGTCCGCCGCTGTAGCTGCAGGGCTCCTTGTCCCTGGGGATCTTGTCCGCGGTGATGTAGACGATGTTCTTGATGTTACCCTGCTGCTTCAGGACGTCCTCGAACATCTCGACCGCCTTGTTGGCTTCTTTGTCCTTTCCGCAGATGAACACCTGCTTGAGAGGCCATCTGAGCTTGCTGCCCATCTTGGCCCTCTCTGTAGCGATATCCTCAACGAGTTCCTGGATGACGGCCATGTTGGTCTCGATGTCGTTGTGCATGTACGACACGTTCACCTTGGGCCAGTCCTCCATGTGGACGGTGACCTTCTCTCCGCCCATGTGCTGGTATATCTCTTCAGAGAGGTGGGGTGTGAACGGCGACATGACGATGGCGGTCTGCATGATCGCATAGTACAGAGTACAGTACGATGCCAGCTTATCGACCTGCGAGTCCCTGTCCTCGGTCCAGCTCCTGTCCCTGACCAGTTTGACGTACCATTTCGAAAGATCTTCCATGATGTAGTCCTCGATGGCACGTGCGGCCTTGTGGAGTTCCCTGGTCTCGATTCCTTCGGTGACGGCAGCCTTCATCTTCTCCGTGCGTGAGAACATCCAGCGGTCCTCGTACCTGAAGTACAGCTTCATCTCTGCGGGGTCGTACTTCTTGTAATCGAAGTTGTCGATCTCCATGTACATGGATGCGAACTTGACCACATTCCAGAACGTGTTCAGTACCTTCCATGCATTCTTCGGACCCTCCTTCATGGGCGGGTTCTTCTTGGTGTCCCACTGGAAGCTGGTATCGTCCCACGGTGCATTCGCTCTCACCGAATACAGCCTCATGGCATCGGCACCGAATTCCGATGCGACCTCCTTGGGCTCGACCACATTACCAAGCGATTTGGACATCTTCTGTCCCTTGGTGTCCAGCATCCATGCGTGCATCATGACCTCGTCGTAAGGCGTCCTGTCGAACGACATGACACCAGCTCCGAGCTGCGAGTAGAACCATCCTCTCGTCTGATCATGTGCCTCGACGATGAACCTGCAGGGCCACCATTTGTCGAACTCCTCCTTCTTGGCGGGATAGCCCAGTGATGCCCATGCTGCGACACCCGAGTCGAACCACACATCTAGGATGTCTGGCACTCTTCTCATGACGCCTCCGCACTTGGGGCATTTGAAGGTGATCTTGTCGATCCAGGGCCTGTGGAGATCCATGCCCTCGGTGTAACCGTCGCCGTCCTTCAGTTCGGTGACCTGTCCGATGACCTTCCTCTCTCCGCACTTGCATTCCCAGACAGGGATCGGGATTCCCCAGTACCTCTGCCTCGAGATGCACCAGTCCCTGGCGCCTTCCACCCAGTTCTTCTCCCTGGTGCTTCCGGCCCAGTCGGGTACCCACTTCGCGCGGTCGATCTCGGAGAGCATCTCGTCCTTGACCTTGGGAACCTCGACGAACCACTGGCGGGTGTTCCTGTAGATAATAGGAGATTTACATCTCCAGCAGTGTCCGTACCTGTGCTTGATCTTGCTTGAGTTGAACAGCCTTCCAGTCTCGTCCAGATACTTGATGACATCATCGTGGACGGTCTTGACCTTCTTTCCGACCATCATGGGGAACTCGTCGGTGTACCTTCCGTTCTCCGCAACAGGGCAGAACGGCGGGATGCCGTACCTCTTTCCGGTCTCGTAATCGTCCGGTCCGTGACCGGGAGCTGTGTGGACAAGACCTGTGTTGTCCTGCTCCACGTAGGTCGCTGTGACCACTTTGTAATTCCAATCCGCCTGAGGGACATCCAACTGGAAGACGGGCTCGTATGCGATGCCTTCCAGCTCCTGACCCTTCATCCTCTTAAGCACTTCGAACTTCTCGTATCCGCCCTTCTGCATGACATAGTCTGCCTGGGATTCGAGGATTATGAGCTCCTCCTCTCCCTTGGGTCCGGACATCTTCACCCTAGCATAATCGAAATCGGGGTGGACTGCGACGGCCATGTTTGCCGCGAGTGTCCAAGGAGTCGTGGTCCAGATGAGCAGCGATGCGTTGTCACCTTTAATGGGGAACCTGACCATGATCGAGGGATCGGTCTCATCCCAGTACTCTATCTCTGCCTCTGCCAGTGCGGTCTCGCACCTGGGGCACCATGTGACCACTCTTGAGGAATCCTTCAGGAGCCCCTTCTCGTAGGCCCTCTGCAGGGTCCACCATGCGGACTCGATGTAATCCAATTTGATGGTCTGATAGGGATTGTCCCAATCCATCCAGACACCCAGCTGCTTGAACTGTTCAGTCATATCCTCGCGGAGTCCCTGGGCGAACGATTTACAGGTCTCGACGAACTTGTCGATACCGAGCTCCTCGATGTCCTTCTTGGAGTGGACACCGATGTTCTTCTCTACCTTGACCTCGATGGGAAGTCCGTGCATATCGAAACCGGGCTGGTCGCGGATGTTGTAACCGTTCATGCTCCAATATCTGATCAGGATGTCCTTGACGGTCTTGTTCATCGCGGTTCCCAAGTGGATTGCTCCTGTGGTGTAGGGTGGTCCGTCGACGAAATAGAACTTCTTCCCGTCCTTCCTGGCTTCCCTTGTCTTCTCATAAGCGTGCTCGGACTTCCAATACTCTTGGATGTCCTTTTCGATGCCCTTTGCATCGTAATTGGCGCGGATCGGCGTTATCATTGCTAGTCCTCATTGACGGGAACTATCTTGTCCCGTGTAAGTGCGTGTATACGCACGTAATATAAATAGAGAAACAGTGAACTGACAGCCTTCATGTATCGAATACGCGGAAAGTTGCGAGTTAACCGTCTAGCCCGACCACTGAACTCACTGCGGTTCTCTGGAAAGTATGTATTTGATTGCCTCGTTGGCCAATGTCATACCGAATACCGCGGGAATAGTAGGCATGGAGCCCAATATGCTCTTTCCGTGAGCGTCCCTCTCGGACGGTTTGACAACGGGAGGCTCTACCGAATACACCGCTGTGATCTTCGAGGCATCCTTTCCTCTGAGAGCCTTCCTAAGCGCTGCCGCGAGAGGACATGTGTTGGTCTTCATCAGAGGTGCTATCCTGACCGCCTGCGTCTCCATGTGGAGCGCAGCACCCATGGATGAGAATGTGACTATCCCTTTGTCGGAAGCTGCCTCGAGGAGAGCTATCTTGTTCCCGAGGGTATCGATGGCATCCACCAGGAGATCGAAATCCCCATCGAGTATACTGGGAACAGTCTCAGGAGAGACGAGCGTATCCAATCCTTCGATCTGTATGTTGGGGTTTATGGATCTGGCCCTTTCGCATGCCGCATTCACCTTCGGCACACCAAGAGTCTTCGTAGTGGCCAGTATCTGACGGTTCATGTTACTCTCTGAGAAGACATCGTGGTCCACTACCCTTATCCTCCCTACACCTGCACGGACCAGTCCTTCAAGCGCATATCCTCCGACTGCGCCGCATCCCACAAGAAGCACAGAAGCGTTGTTCAGCCGCTCGATTCCTTCCTCTCCTATCAGCAATCCAGTCCTTTCTGACATTCCTTTCATGGGAAAATCCTCCCCAGATTCTCTTCTGCCAATGAAAGGAGTTCGTCAGGCGGCCTTCCGACGATCCTCCCCAATCTCTCGGCGAATTCCCTCATCCCTTTGAACTCTTTGCCACATGCCGGTGAATCCGTCTCCAGCAGCAGTCTGTCATCCGGTATGGATTCCATCAGCCTCTTGACCCTTATGTCCGATCTGGACAGCAGTCTGGGGGAGCTGGAGAAATAG
>JAEEGK010030515.1_pt1 | contig 10677 bp, 6 predicted proteins | sample 8958771 | NCBI WGS metagenome assembly JAEEGK01 (sample SAMN16246547, study PRJNA631951) | gut metagenome | biome: gut microbiome; feature: rumen; material: SC-attached | host: Bos | place: Iran: Karaj | collected 2018-10 | reverse complement strand
CGGTTCGGTGGGATTGGAAGGTCCCTCCGTGTCGACAGGTGGAAGCATCGGCTCCAATATAGCGCAACTTTTGAAACTCGACTATAAGCACACCATCCAGCTTATCGGCATGGGTGGCGCTGCTGCCATTGCCGCCATCTTTCAGGCACCTATCACAGGCATCGTATTCGCCCTTGAGGTCTTCATGATCGACTTGTCGCTCAATGCCTTGGTGCCTATCATTTGCTCTTCGTTTGTGGCCATCCTGACGGCTTATTGGTTCCTCGGTCAGACGGTGGAGTATCCTGCCGCCATCACCGAGGGCTTCATCCCGTCCAATGCTTTGTATTATGTGTTGCTGGGTCTTTTCGCAGGTCTGGTCTCGGCTTATTTCCTCAAGGTGACATTCAGCGTGGAGAAGAGCTTCAAGAAGGTGGAGTCACCCTGGATGCGTTTTCTTGTGGGAGGTATGCTGCTGGGCATCCTCATTTTCCTGTTTCCCGCCCTCTACGGCGAGGGTTACGAGGCCATCAACTCGGCTTTGCGGGGTGATTACAGTGCGGTGTTCGGAAATCCATGGTTTGCGAAGTTCAAGGACTTCGATTTGGTAGTCATTATCCTCTTTGCGGGAATGATTTTGTTGAAAGCCTTTGCCACGGCCTTCACCTTCGGTGCAGGCGGTGTGGGTGGTACTTTTGCCCCTGCCTTGTTTATCGGGGCGTTCACGGGTCTGTTCTTCGCTACCTTGGTGAATTATCTGGGTATCGCGGAGTTGGATCCGGCCAAGTTTGCCCTCGTTGGCATGAGTGGCTTGGTGGCGGGCATGCTTCATGCCCCGCTGACGGGTATCTTCCTTATCGCCGAAATCACCAATGGCTATGCGCTCATCGTTCCTTTGATGATTGTTTCGGCTTTGGCTTACGCCATCAACAGGTTGTTTTTCAGCCATTCCATTTATACCAACGCCGTCGCGGAGAAAGGCGTTGAGGTGACGCACAACAAGGATAAAAGCATCCTCAACATGATGGCTATCAATCAGTTGATTGAGAACAACTTCAGTCCAATCCATCCCGATGCCACCTTCCGCGACCTGTTGCCTTTGGTGTCGTCATCAAAGCGCAATATCTTCCCCGTGGTGGATAAAGAAGGCTTTTTCTGTGGTCATGTTTTGTTTGACGATGTACGCGCTATCCTTTTCGATTCGAGTTATTATGACCAGTCCATACAGAACTTTGCTGTCCTCCCCGATTACGTCATCCATCCTGAGGAGCCGATGGAGGAGATTGTCCACAAGTTCCAAAAGTCGGGCAAATACAACATTCCTGTGATTCAAGAAGGGAAGTATTTGGGATACCTCTCCCGCGCCAATGTGTTTTCGGCGTATCGCAATATGATGAGTGAGATTTCGGAGGATTAAGATTCCCGTAGGGGAATCTCTTCAATTACCGTTTCTGTTTAAAGAAGTCAGTCAACAGTGTAAGGCATTCCTCCTGCAATACCCCCGTTTCGGTCTTCGTCTTGGGATGTAGCATGTTGCCGAAGCGTGAGAAACCGTTTTTAGGGTCGTCGGCTGCCCAGACGACCTTTCCGATATGGGCATGACAAAGGGCTCCGGCACACATGGGACAGGGCTCCAAGGTGACGTAGAGGGTGCATTCGTCGAGGTATTTGGCCCCTAAGGCATTGGCGGCAGCGGTGATGGCCAGCATCTCAGCATGGGCGGTCACATCGTTGAGCATTTCGGTTTGGTTGTGGCTGCGGGCGATGATCTTGTTGTTGCATACCACCACGGCCCCAATGGGGATCTCGTCGGCCTCCAGGGCTTTTAAGGCTTCCTGATACGCCTGCTTCATGTAATATTCGTCGGAGAAAACAGAGAGCATGGTTGGTTGATAATTGACAATTGACAATTGATAATTGAGGGTTGATATTTTACGTCATTGCGAGGAGGAACGACGAAGCAATCTAGGGTAAAAAACTGTTTTCTGGATTGCTTCGTTCCTCGCAATGACGCGAAGCGTGGCAATCTATTATCTCAAACCTATCCCAGTCCGGTCCCAAAGGAAATTTCTGTCTGAAGCGTTCCAGCTTCTCATAATCCAAGGTACAATGTAGTACAGTTTCCTGGTAAGGCTCAGCCTTCGAGATGACTTCGCCGCGGGAATTAATGACCTGTGACTCGCCGCTGTAATGCAAACCGTTGTCATCTTCGCCGACACGGTTCACACCAATCCAATAGGCTTGGTTCTCAATGGCTCGGGCAACCAGAAGCGTGTTCCAGACCACCATCCTCGAGTCGGGGAAGTTGGCGAGATAGAAAGCCAGGTCGTATTCGTATTGTCCGTCGGCATAGCGGTTGCGGACCCACACAGGAAATCGGATGTCGTAGCACACCATGGGTCTTATCTTCCAGCCTTTCAGTTCCACGATCAGCTGTTTCTCACCGCGCTCCACCAGCTGGTCCTCGCCACCCATGGTGAAGGTGTGTCGCTTGAAATACAACGCATGACTGCCATCGGGACGCATCCAGACGAGGCTGTTGTAATAGTGCCCATCGATGTCCAAAGGGAAAGTGGTGCAAATCACGGCTTTTTTGGCTTCAGCCTGCGCCTTCAGCCACTGCATGGTTGGGCCGTCTTCTTTTTCGGCATACTTTTTGGGGTCGACTGGAAAGGCCGTCGTGAAGGTCTCGGGAAGAAGGATAAGGTCAGTGTCGGGTTGAACTTGTTCCAACAAAAGGTTGAAATGCTGTAGATTGGCCGTTTTGTCTTCCCATCTGAGGTCGGCCTGTATATAGGCGATGTTGAGGTTTTGCATGATTAAATGAAATACTGATGCAAAGATAGAAATTTCTTATTACTTTTGCCGAAAAAATGAAACGCAAAAAGAACGAATAATACAACGACGATGAAAAAACTGCTGTTTCTGCTCTTGGGTATAGTGCTGATGCTGGGTGTCAGCTCCTGTAATGGTATTGATTTGAATGAAGACTTCGATGCAACGATGTTGTACGGACGTTGGCAGGAAGGCACGGTCTATGAACGTTACGACGAAACAGGACTGGGTGCCACTTGGGACGTGAGCGACGACGTCGGTGAGGCAGAAGCCCAGCTTTTCAAATGGTCATTGGATGGCTCGCAATTGGTTCATGAGCATATCGGGACTTTTGTCACCGTCCCCAAAGTTTATACCGTTAGTCAACTGAATGAGACACAACTGACTTACGTTGACGATTACGGGAAAACACATTATTTCGTTAGGGTCGAATAATTGAGACAATTGCGTATCCTCCCAACTAGACAAAACTATGAAAAAGGCATTGAAAATCACTGGCATAACTTTGGCTTCCCTAGTGGGATTGGTGCTTGTCGTGGCAGGTATTGCTGTGGCCATGATTACCTCGTCGGGACGACTCACCAAAATGGTCAAGAAATATGCTCCGCAATTCGTCAACTGTGAGATGCAGTTGGGCAAGGCCGACCTCACTTTGTTCAAGACTTTCCCCAATGTGGGCATCGAGATAGATAACGTCGCGCTCATCAACCCGATGGCAGGTTCGCCATCCGATACGCTTGCCAATATCGACAATCTGATTGTCGTGGTGGATGCCAAGAAACTCCGTAAAGAGAATGCCATCGTCGTCAGAAGGTGCATTCTCGAAGACGCTTTTGTCAACCTTTATACCGACGAAGAGGGACAAAACAACTTTGACGTGTTCAACACCAGCAAAGACGACACCACCAGCACCACTTTCGACTATCTTGTGGATATCGAAGAGGTGAAGTTGGTCAATTCCAACCTGCTTTATACCGACGCTCGTACGCAGCTGAAGGGCAGCGCCAAGGGTCTCGACCTCGACTTGAAAGGCCAAATGAAGGATAAGGATATCAACGCCGACCTGGTCCTGCTGGCCGATGACCTTAGCCTGAAGCTGAAGAACATGGACCTCACGCTGCAGTCGGTGAACCTTGACTTCGACGGTGAGATTGGACAGTATGACCAAATCGACGGCACTCTGAAGCTGTGGACGCCCAATGCCAACCTCAGCTTAGGTGAGCCTTATCTCGAAAACGACAACTTGAACCTGACACTGCCTGTCAGCTTCAGCATCGAGCAGTTGGCAGGCCACCTCAACCAAGCCCAAATCGGTTTAAACGACTATTTGATTCTTCTTGACGGTGACGCAGCCGTAGCCAAAAACGGTGATGTCACCTTGGATTTTGACTTGAATACCAACACCTTGATTGTGGAAGACGTGCTGACCTATCTGCCCCAAGACCTGCAGCAGACCCTCAGCAGCGTGAAATATGCAGGTAAGCTGAACATCAAAGAAGCCAAGGTACAGGGTAGCGTCACTGATAGCCTCTTGCCTTTGATTACGGCCAAGATCACCAGCGATGACTTGACCGTTGATGTTCCTGACCTGCCTTATCCTTTCAAGGTGGCTGAGCTTGACGGTTTGCTCAGTCTCGACCTGAATCAAAAAGAAGGCCAGGTGGAGGTCAACAGCCTCAACGCTAAATTCAACCGCAGCGACTTGAAGATCAGTGGCTTGGTGGACGATTTGTTGGGCGATATCGGGCTGAAACTGAAAGTGAATGGTGATGTGCCGATGACGGATGTGAAAGGCTTCCTGCCCAAGAACCTCAAACTCAACGGTCGCACCAACCTCGACATGACCACCAACTTCACCGTCGAGCAGCTGCTGAAATCGCTCAAGGACTACAACCTGAACCGACTGTCGGCCAAAGCCAACCTGAAGGTTAGAGACTTCGTTTTCGACATGGACACCCTCCATGCCAGCTCGCCCTTGTTGAACGTTGGACTCACGCTGCCTGCTTCGGCGAAAGAGAAAGGTCGTAAGGGGGCTTTCGTCTCGCTCGCTTCCAGCACCTTGAACGCCAAGGCTGGAAAAAACATCGTAGCTGACCTGCAGCAACCCGACATCAAACTCTCTGCCGACAGTTTCAAGGGTGGCATGGAAAAGATGCTGTTGGATGCTGTCATCAATTGCAGCCGTTTGGATTTGGTGTACGACACCATCAATGCCCATATCAACACGCCTGCCATCACCTTCGTGACCACGCCCGACAAAAACGCAAAACGCTTGAAAGCCCGCGTCACCCTCAACGGCAAGGACATCAACGCCAAGATGGGCGAGAGCTATGCATTGAACAGCAATATGCTGAAAGTCGATGCTTCGGTGGATGAAAACAAGAATAAGACCGACTTCTTGAACCACTGGAACCCGGCTGCCGACTTCGTGCTCAGCAATGCCATGATGCAGGTGGCTGGTCTGGGTGAGGACATCAAAATCAGCAATATCGACTTCCTGTTCAATTCCAACGAACTCGATTTCAAGAAGAGCACCTTCCGCATCGGGCAGTCCGACATGAGCCTGCAAGGCAGCGTTATCGGCATCAAGGAATGGATAGAAGATCATAAGAACCTGATGAAGGGCGAGATGCAGCTCACCTCTAACTATGTCGACATCAATGAGATATTGGATCTGACCAGCGGCTTGGGTCGTTCCGAGGAAACAAGCAAGGGTGAAGGCCAAGAAGACGATCCTTTCATGGTGCCCGAGGGCATCGACTTCAGCTTCATCCTCAATACGAAGAAAGCCTTGTACGACAACTTCGACTTGAACAACCTCAACGGTACCATGACGGTGAAAGACGGCACACTCATCCTGCGCGAGATCGGTTTCACCAACAAGGCGGCCGAGATGCAGCTGACAGCCATGTATCAGTCGCCGCGCAAAAACAACCTCTTCCTCGCCATGGATTTCCACCTGCTCAGGGTGCAGATCAACGACCTGCTGACGATGATTCCCTATATCGACACCTTGGTGCCCATGCTGAAGACCTTCGACGGGCAGGCCGAGTTCCACATCGGGGCCGAGACCAACCTGAAGTCGAACTACGAGCCTAAGATCTCCACTTTGCGCGCCGCAGCCGACATCGAAGGCAAAAACCTGACCGTGAACGACAAGTTCACTTTCACGAAAATCACCGACATGCTGGATGTGAGCACCAATGGCTTGTACCGCGTCGATAGCCTCGATGTACAGTTGACCGCTTTCAAGGACGAAATCGACCTGTGGCCTTCGCAGATTGCCATAGGGAAATACAAGGTGACGGTGGACGGACGCATGACGCTCGACAAGAACGGCGAGTACCACCTCTCGGTGACGCAATCGCCCCTGCCGGTGCGAATGGGATTGAAGATTTCAGGGCCGTTCAACAAGCTGGAGTATAAGCTCGAAGACTGCAAGTACCCCAACCTTTACAAGCCCAACAAACGCAGCGACACAGAGCAGATGTATTTTGAGCTGAAGAAAAAGATCGCTGACAGGCTAAAAGAAAATGTTAGATAATACTTTAATATACAGGAGAATATACTATGAAATACCAAATCACTTGGAATCAGCTTCCGATGAGTTTAGAAGAACTAAAAGCCCTCACGCAGGCTGACCTGAAGACCCCTGAAGGCACAGCTGCCTTGACAGTGGCGGCCTTGGCCGTGTTTCCAACCAACCGCGAGGAATGCTATCGTATGTTGAACTTCTTGCGAGGGCCGCGTCCCTTGTCAATTCATGAGCAGCAGTTTATCAGAGACCGTTTCATGGACGGGAAGGACTATTTAGTGAAGTCGTATTTCAAGGGTGCCACGCCGGCCAATAACTACACGCCTGACGTGCCATACGTCCTTGAATTCAGCGACAATGTGGCGCCTTTTGCCGAAGAGGGCTACAAACGTCTGGACATCAGAAGCGGCGGTGCCGACTCGCCCCGTCAGATCACACTGCGCCTAAAACCCTCCACAGGCGAATGGTTCCTTTGGGAACAATACATCCTGGTAGGCATCAGGGTTCCGGTCAGCCAAGACCCCTGGGCATAATCTGAAAGGCCGATGAAAAAGCAACAAAGGGACTGCCCACCAGGCAGTCCCTCTGTTGCTATTTTTGAGGTTATTATTCAATGACAAATTTCAGTGTTTCGCCTGCAAAGGTAATGAAATACATTCCTGCGGGCAAGGATTCGATATTGATTTTTTGGATTTCGTCAGTGATGCGGCCTTGCAGCAGGGTTTGGCCCATGAGGTTGGTGATGCGGTAGGTCTGGTTCGATAGAGATGCATGGCCGTGCGTCTCAACGAACAAGACACCGTCCGTTGGATTAGGATAAACCGTTAAGGCACCTGAACCTGTCGAAGGGCCGTTTTCTCCAGGTTCATCGATGCCATGGTGCAATTGTTCATATACCTCGTCGCAGTCCTTGTCGCCGTATTTGAACACCAATTCACCGTTCACCCAATAGCATCTCATGCCTTCCACGCGATAACCTTTGCCTCGATTCATCAGTTTCTCTGGGAAGAAGTAGGTGAGGTGACCTATGGTGCTGATGAGTGTTCCGCTGAACAGATTGTTGTCGTCACCGATGGTCATCTTCTTGTATGGAATGCCATCAATCATTTGGATTTCAATTTCGTAAACAGTTGTCACTATTCTTTCTGAACCCACTTTGATTTCCCATCTGTCGCCTTGTTCGGCACTGAAGTCATATAGAACAGTAAATTCTTGTAATTCGTTGTTCCACCAATATACAATGCCATTTTCCTCATACACAAATTCATGTGTCACTTCAGTGATTTCGCCACGGTCGTAGTGTGTGTTGCTCCGCACGATGACCTTTGGGCGTTTGCCTTGCACGATGGTGTCGCCTGTGCATACCAAGTGTTGGTAGGTGATGCTGCCATCGTTGTTTGTGATTTCGTAGTACCATTCTGCGCCCACAAAGATAAGGCCGTCAGTTCCAAACACGGGATAGCCGTCATTTGCATAGGGTTCATGATCCATCATGAAGACCGTGCTCCCGTTGTTAAGCTGGTTGACAAAAGCCGCAGTTTTCATATATTCTTTGTCTAACGGAACTCCAAAACCTTCATCGGGAGCAACGGCTTGGTCGAAATAGCAGTTACGGATTTGTGTCGTATTGGTGTTTTGGCCTACGATTCCGCCTTTGAAGTTTGATTCAATAGGACCCACATGATAGCAATTCTTAATGAATAATTTGGTGGAAAGGTCGGCTTTGGCAATGATACCTCCAGCATAGCTATCTGTTTCATGGATATTTGAAGTGTTGGCGATAATCGTATCATTGCTGTAGCAATTCATAATACTCAAAGTGTCAATACTTTTAGCATAGCCTACGATACCTCCGAAACCCTTATTGTAGTTTTCAATCCAATTTTGCCCTAAAACAAACCTTGTCATGGAGCCACGACTGAAACAATTTTCAATACGCATGTTTCCCTTATCCTCTGTCAGACCGTTGCATTTGCCTACAATGCCGCCTGCATCGCAATCCAAATCCGTCATAGCACCCAAATATCCACAATGGAATATGCCAGTGTTGATAGCATTGGTATCACACAGAAATTGACCCACGACTCCCCCAACGCTTGATGTATAACCTACGAATTCGATTTGTGACATACAATGTTCAATACGACATATTTGAGTCTCACCCACAATACCTCCGGCGATGCCTCCACTTTGATTCAATTCAACGCTGCCGATGGACAAACTTCCTGATGCATTACAATTTGAAATTGTTGAATTGATGGCGTAGCCCGTTATGCTTCCAGTTGTATTATATGGATTCAGGCTGGTGATTTCAACATGACTGACAGTCGTATTGCCGACAAAAGCATCTTTGATGATACCAAACAATCCGAAATAGTATTTGATATATTCTGTCGAGGAATTGGTATGCATTAAATAATTTGAAATCTCGTGACCATTGCCATCAAAACTACCGGAAAAGTAAACAAGAAAGCCGTTGTTTCCTGCATAATTGGGTTGAGCATAGTACTGAATATTGCCAATAGGTATCCAGTAAAAGTCACGTCCTTTCTGTAAATCGATGTCAATGACCAAGCGGAAGCAGGTGTCTTGATAAGCCATCACATCATAATAGGTGGTGTCATACAAAACATCAATGTTCAGCTTTTCGTTTACTGACTTGGCTAACCAAGCCAAATTCTCAGCAGACTCGATAAGGAAAGGGTCTTCGTTGGTGCCGTTGCCTTTGGTCCAGGGTACTGCTTTTCCGTTCCAATAGGATTTTTCTATAATCTGACTAGCAAACTGCGACCATCCAGGAGAATTCTGATACGGCTCTTGTGCCAAATAAGGCACTGCAACCGAAATCATAGTAGGGACGTCATCAAATGCGTTTGTCGCCGTTTGTGGTGGAGCAACCGCCTTGATGCTGATACCTTCGATGTTGGTGTTCCCTTTGAAGGCCTCCTCCCCGATGAAGGTTAAGGTGGAGGGAAACATGAGTTGGCCAATAAAGTTGCATTGTATGAAAGCTCGGTCGCCAATATAGGCCAATGAATCACCAAAATGAAGTTCACCTGCCAATCTTGAACAATTGGCAAAGGCTTCTTCACCAACATGGGTGATGAGTTCAGGAAGAGCTAAGTTTCCGCTCAGGTTGGAGCAGCCTTTGAAGGCTCCCTCACCAATGAGGTTGATGGTTTGGGGCAGTTCCAAAGAACCTCTCAAATCAGTACAGCTGCAAAAAGCATGATCTCCAATGGCGACAAGTGTGTATTCAACGCCATCGTGGTTGACGGTTTCCGAAAGAATGAGTTTGCCTTCCGGTTTGTCATAGCCCCACCAATAGTTGTCGTCGTGTTGGCAAGGGTAGGTGGCTTCAACACAATGGTTTTCTGCATCAATAATGTGGTAATATATTTCATAGCCTGTCGAACTGGTGGCGGAGAAATCGAAATGGGCTTCCTGCGCGAACCCGCTCATGGCCAAAACCATTAATACTGCAATTGTGATTATCTTTTTCATCGTTTTATAGTTTTATTATTCTTGTTCATTTTTATTTTCGTTTTGCGACTATGGCCTCTGGCTTTGGCTTTTGGCTTGCCTTTACGGAGGGGCAGGCCATAGGCCATATGCCATGGGCTATAGTCCATTAATTATCTCCTCAAAACTCCGCTCGTCCTCCAAGCCGTTCATCTTCTCTTGCTTGATACGCGACTTGCGTCGGGCGTAGCTGTTGGTCTGCAGGTTCATCAGGATGGAGATGACCTGATTGCTGAAGCCTTGCTTGGTGAGGCAGCAGATCTGCAGGTCGCTCTTGGTGAGTGTGGGGTATTTGTCCATCAGCCGTTTGGTGAAGTCGCCGTAGACCTTGTCGATGAGTGTCACGAAGTCGTCCCACTCGGTTTCCTTCAGGTCGAAGTCCAAGGTGGAGGCGGTGATTTGCTCGGTGAGGGCAAGGGCGGTCACGTACACTTTGTTTTTCTTCAGTTCCAGCTCCAGTTGGTTCTTCATCTCCTCGGCTTTCAATTTGGCACTCAAGGTTTTTTGTCGCAACAACAACAGTACCACCGCCAAGGCTAACACCAAACCACCAAGGATGAGGTAGAGATAGAGGCTCTTCAGCTTCTGTTCGGCTTGCAGGGTGTTTTTCTGCATTTGGAGGTCGTATTCTCCTTTGATGCGCTGCACTTGGTCGCTGCGGTGCTCACGGTCGGCCTGCATCATATTCTCGTTGAAAAGCTCTTGGCATTCGAGGGCTTGCTGATAATCGCCTGCAATCTGATGGATGAACGACAGGCTTTGGTAGGCCGACATGCGCACACCTGCCATCTCGTTTTTGGTGGCTT
>JAEEGK010030514.1_pt1 | contig 10677 bp, 6 predicted proteins | sample 8958771 | NCBI WGS metagenome assembly JAEEGK01 (sample SAMN16246547, study PRJNA631951) | gut metagenome | biome: gut microbiome; feature: rumen; material: SC-attached | host: Bos | place: Iran: Karaj | collected 2018-10 | reverse complement strand
CAATAATAAATTGTAATAAAGCATAATAAGCGTTAAAATGAAAGGTGGTCGGGCAAACCGGCCACCGGACATAAGGGAGTTTATCATGAAAAAATCAGTCATCATAAGAAGAATCATAGTATCGGTTTTATTCGCGGCAGTGCTTCTTGCAACTCCGCTTCTTTTCTTAATTAAAACTCCCAGGGAAAAGAAAACTCTAAAGTGGACTTCAACCATAGAAATAGAAGACAAAAACCTAAGTCCCAAGAGCAATTCCATCGATTTTAAGGTCGACAAAGCGGGCGAGCATACACTATACTTTTCACTCATCCCCGACGGGTACGATGAGGACAGCGTCGGTGAAGTCAAGCCCTCGGATCTCGGATTTATCACGACATTTACCGTAACGGACGCATCAGACGAAATCGTCTATTCATCCACTCAGGGCGCGATATTCTTAGACACTGTAATCTATTTAAAGCCCGGCAATTATAAAGTGAATTATTACTATTTCGCCGACGAAGACGAGTTTTATGATTTCGAGTCGACGAACGTTGTCAGCATAAAAGAAGCACAACAGATGGTAAAAGACATCAGCTTCCCTTCTTTTAAGGAGAACGGAAATACCGTATTTAATTACGAATTCTGCTGCTTAAGCAAAGAAGAAGGACTTGTATTCCCTTCAATCATGCTTGGCTGGGGCCTGCTTATGGGCCTGCTGTTCGGGTTCTTTGTAGCCGAGTTTGTTTTATTCGGAAAAGAAGGTGAGAAAAAATACGATGAAAGACAGATCCTCGAGCAGGGCAAAGCTTTTAAGATCGGCTTTTTCGTAATGCTTATAACCGTCGAAGCGCTGATAATACTAAATATCTCGGGCATCGCAATAGTTGCGGACTATCCTGTCTTTTATCAGACGGCGATTTTCTTGGGCCTTTTGACATATGTGGTTTACTGCATATGGCACGAGAGCTACTTCGCAATCAATGAAAAATCAACCCGCGTAAGCATATTCTTTGCATTTATTGCGCTCGTCAATCTGGTAATCGGAATCATCAATATCATTCACGGCCAGCTGATTGTGGACGGAAGAATCACATTCAGAATCTTGAATCTCCTGTGCGCGGTTCTTTTCATCGTAATATTTGCAACGATGCTTCTTAAAAGAATTGCAAATTCCAAAAACGCATCCGCTGATGAAGAAGAGGAGGATGACGAATGAAGAATCTAAAACTTAAGGCCGCCAGAGCTGCGCTTGATTTGTCGCAACAGGATTTGGCAGACAAAGTCGGCGTATCGAGGCAGACCATAAATGCAATAGAAAAGGGCGATTACAACCCCACCATCAACCTCTGCCGAAGCATCTGCAAGGTGCTTGGCAAAACCCTTGACGAAATTTTCTGGGAAGAAGACGAATAAGCCAGACTACCTTGGCTTGCTAGTGACACAGGGGGACGTGGGTGTAGTGTCACAAAAATGACACCACACCCACGTCCCCCTGTGTCAAAACTCTTGCAATTTCCCTCGCCAAGTGCTACCATACAATTGTAAATATGTACGAAACAAAGGCGTTTCATCTGACAAAGATGAAGCGCCTTTTTGCAATATCGGAGGGATAAGAATGGCAGCATTTGATAAAGTAAAAAGCGGAATACCCGAGATGGACGAAGCCCTGGATTACATCAGGCTGGGCGACAATGTCGTATGGCGTGTGTCGGATTTAAGCGAATTCAGGCTTTTCATGGAGCCCTACGTCAGACAGGCAAAAGAAGATAAAAGAAACATCATTTACTTCAGATTCGCATCGCACGAACCGCTCGTCGAACCCTGTGCGGAAGTCAAAACCGTCCACGTTCCCCTGTCGCACAGATTCGAGACTTTTACGGTCGATATTCACAACGTAATCGAGCAGGAAGGCAAGGACGCGTTCTACGTATTCGACTGCCTCTCCGAACTCCAGACGGCCTGGGCGACGGACCTTATGATGGGCAACTTTTTTAGGGTGACCTGTCCGTTTCTTTTTATACTCGACACGGTCGCATTTTTCCCGATCATCAGGGGCAAACACTCCGTGCAGGCAATCAACAAAATCCTCAACACGACGCAGCTTTTCTTCGACGTTTATTCGGACAAAAAGAACGTCTACGTCCGCCCGGAGAAGGTGTGGGAGCGTAACTCCGACACGATGTTTCTCCCGCACACATACAATCCCGAAAACGGCCATTTCCGCCCGATTCTCGACGGCGTAATTTCAAGCCGTTTCTACCAGACACTCGGCAACGCGCAGCGGTCCGCCGAAGAGCAGTACTCCGACTCCTGGGACAGATTTTTTAACAAGGCAAAGATCCTAAAAGAATCAGGCGCCGACATCACAGAAGACTGTGCGAGAATGTGTAACATCATGATGACCAGAGACGAAAAAATGCGAAAAATGGTCAAAGAGCATTTCACCCCCGAGGATTATTTTGCTGTCAGAGACCATATGGTCGGCACGGGAATGATAGGCGGTAAAGCCTGCGGTATGCTCCTCGCGAGAGCAATCATTCGTAACAAGGAAGAGGACATCAGCGAAATCCTCGAGCCGCACGATTCTTTTTATGTGGGCTCGGACGTTTATTACACATATATCGTCGACAACAATCTCTGGGACACCAGAATCAGACAGCGAACCGAAGAGGGCTATTTCACGCTCGCAGGCGAGTTCGCGGATAAAATCATGGGTGGCGTATTCTCCGATTCGATGCGCGAACAGTTCATCAGAATCATCGAGTACTACGGCCAGGACCCGTACATCATACGCTCAAGCAGTATCCTAGAAGACGGCTTCGGCAACGCATTCGCGGGCAAATACGAGAGTGTATTTTGCGTCAACCGCGGCAGTTTGGAAGAGCGTATCGAAGAGTTCGAACACGCCATAAAAGTAGTCTACGCAAGCTCGATGAGCCTCTCTGCACTTGACTATCGTAAAAGAAGAGGACTGGATAAAAGAGACGAGCAGATGGCCCTCCTCATCCAGCGTGTATCAGGCTCATATTACGGAGCAAATTATATGCCGTGTGCAGCAGGCGTAGGCTATTCATTCAGCCCCTACAGAGTCATGAAGGATTCGGACCCGAGCGCCGGAATGCTTAGGCTTGTAATGGGCCTTGGAACATCTGCAGTAGACAGAACGGAAGGCTCATATCCTCGAATCGTCAACCTCGATATGCCGGAGAAAACTTCATATTCATCCTCGGCCGATAAACACAAGTTTTCACAGGGCAAAGCCGAAGTTATCAATATGTCCGAGAAGACGCTTAAGCGCCTGCCGCTCGACGCCCTAAAGCCCGATATTCCGATGTATCTTGATAGAATCCTGCTCGAGCATGATTACGACGCAGAGAACAGACTCGCAGAGATGGGCAACAACCGCAAGGTTCAGTTCATATCCTGCAAGGGACTCGTTGCGAACAAAACGCTGATGGAGCAGATGCGAAGGATGCTTCATTGCATCGAAGAAGAGTACGAGTATCCTGTAGATACCGAATTTACGATTAATATCTCTGAGAACGGCGAGTACTCCGTCGACCTCTTGCAGTGCAGACCTCTGCAGGTACAAAAGGGGGCGTCCGGAACCGTCATTCCGCCCGATGTAAAAGAAGAAACAATCATCCTCGAGAGCAAGGGCTCATCCATGGGAATGTGCAAGACGACAAGCCTTGACTACATAGTTTACGTAGACCCCGTAAAATATTACAACATGCCTTACAAGGAAAAAGATCTGGTTGCCAAACTTATCGGAAAGATCAACTGGCATTACCGCGACGAGAACAAGCACATGATGTTAATTGTTCCCGGACGTGTCGGCACAACCTCGCCCGAACTCGGCGTACCGACGGCATTTTCGGATATCAGCGCTTACGAAATAATCTGTGAGACCGAAGAATCAAAGGCAGGCTACAATCCCGAGCTATCCTACGGAAGCCACATATTCCAGGACCTAGTGGAAGCCCAAATCCTTTACACGGCAGTTTTCCACAATGAGAAAACCATCCATTTCCATCCTGAGAAGCTCGAAGGCTGCACAGACAAAGTATCGGAATTCACCGACGATTCAGCACTCGCAGATATCGTTCATGTATATGATGTCAGCGAGAGAAAGTGCGAAGTATATAACGACATCGCGAATGAACACTTGATGATAATATGCGGAGGCTTAAAATGATATCGCTCAACGACTACCTGTATTCAGGCAATACAGTTCTTAAAATACTGCTTCAATACTCCGCTGACCTGAAGGCGGAAGCAATCAAAACCAAAAATCCGATAGACCTTGCTCACAGTAATTTCTTAATGCAGATAATCGAACTCTTAGAGCACTCGGATTTCCTGTCGTCGCAGTCACAGAGGATAAAAGATTTCTACCTCTTCATGACGCAGAAATACCCGTATCTTGCGTTTACTTTTAAGGGCAGAATTAAATCGCTGATACGCTCCGAAGAGAAGTTTAACGGATACATCCTCGAGTACATCTACGACTACTACAAAGCAAACGGCAGATATCCGAGCGATACCGAGATAAAAAACAGCCTCAACTGTTTTAGAGATCTAATCGCATACCGCATCGTAATTTCGTTGCCACAATGCCACGTCTTGGAAGGCGAAAGCAGGGAAGAACAGGAACTTGAATTCCTCTACGAGATAGCAAACATAATGCCTGATTTTCTGGAAGAAAAAGGTTTCTCTCCGAGGCTGTCGGAAGAAACCACAGAAGAATATCATGGCGGCCTGACCGAGAACAACAGACCTTATTACAGAGATTACGTGCAGAATCCGAGACTCTCGGGCTACAAGTCGCTTCATATCACGTTTTATGATAATCTCACGAGATGTTACACTGAGCTGCAGCTTCGTACCAAGGATATGGATGATTATGCGGAGATAGGCGATGCGAATCATTTCGGCTATGAGAAAAGCCAGGAGATTAACAGAACAAGAAGAGATATTATTAAAAGCGGAGAGTGTCAGTACTTCGATGAGGCTTATGAAAGACTGGTCAAGCTCCAAGAACTGGATCTTTCAAAAGTAGATGTGAATATGTTTAAGGCATACAACAACCAGCTTATTAACGACGGCTGCGGACTCTTCAGAGGCCGACAGATCTTGCCTTTTGAGCATCTTTCGAGATTTCAGAATGACCTGATACTCTAAATGACAAAACACCTCCGTCCCCAGTGTCATACTGTAAATGACTCAAAAACCCCGTCCCCCAGTGTCAAAATTCCGCGAGAGAATCTTACGACCTTGTAATGTGCTACAATTAGGGGATTAAAAAAGGACATATTGTCCTTTTTTTATGTTGATTCTTTTATGAAAAAATGAGATGATGTTACTAGGTGTATTTTCGAAATCTATTAGATTAGAGAAAATATTTCTGTGCTTTTGTGTGTAAACATCATGGGGAGGACTCTCGAATGAAAAAGAGAAGAATGGTAAAAAGACTAATGGTTGGAATACTCAGTTTATCACTGGTATTATCAACACTCGGGTTACCTTTTTCGGCATTGTATGTTCATGCTGAGGAAGGCGGAGAACAGATTGTACAGGAAGAAAATATCATTACAGATAATGATGATATTGAAAATGCAGACAATACTGACGGCGAAGATGTAATCGCAGACGTTGAAGAAGACAACGCTGATAGCGAAGAAGCAGACGCAGACGTTGAAGAAGACAACGCTGACAGCGAAGAAGCAGATGCAGACGTTGAAGAAGACAACGCTGACAGTGAAGATGCAGACGCAGACGTTGAAGAAGACGATGCTGACAGCGAAGAAGCAGATGCAGTCGTTGATGAAGACGATGCTGATAGCGAAGATGCTGATGCAGTAGTTGATGAAGATAACACTGACAGCGAAGAATTAGATGCAGAAGCTGATGAAGAAAACCCTGAAGAAATTGTTTTAGAGGAAGATTTAGAAGATATTCTTGTAAGCACCAAGGCTGGTTTAGCCAATGGACCGGTATGGCCTATTGGTTATTATAATTCAGGCGATGTAGTAGCAACATTAGATCCGGAAAAATATATTCTGTATATTAGCGGTAACGGTAAAATCGCAGAGAATTGTAATTTTTCAGGCTTGGACACTTCAATGGTAAAAACTTTGGTTGTTTATGAAGGAGTAGAGTATTTACCCGGTATACTGCAGAATGACGGATCGTTCATAATGAACAGTCAGATAAAAGATGTTGAGAATATAATCTTATTTAATGATATAGAAAAGATTTATACACATACATTTGATAATTGCAGTAATTTAAAGAAAGTATATCTTCCCAACAGCGTTGAAGTTATTGGCGAAGAGGCATTTCGTTATTGCGATAACTTAGTATATATAGACTTCCCGAAAAGCCTTAAGAAGATTGAAAGAAAAGCATTCGTAGGATGTCCTAAACTTACTGATATAGAACTTTACGATGGCCTTGAGGAAATTGGCGCAGAAGCATTTTTAGGTGTTGGAATGCAGGCAGAACCTTGTTGCATTAATATTCCTTCTTCCATTAAAAAGATAGATTCGGGAGCATTTAACAATTTTTATGGCGATGTTCGAATTTCTTTATCGGAGAGGTTCATTGTTATTAGCGGTCAAATACCGAATAATCCATACAACGATCTTGTTTTAAGCAATGATGCTTTTAGAGGATGTATGGGAAGAGTAAAGATTGATTATGACAATGCCATCATTGCAGAGAACCTTAAAACTCTGTTAACCAATCAGGACAATACCCATTTTGATATTTACTTATCGGAAAACTGTACCAGTATTACACCTGCAAGTTTCCCCGATAATTTGATTTTTGCGGTATATATTAAAACCAGAAATACGCATTTTACTGCAAGCAGCAATTATAACTGGAGAACAAACAGTTACAATATATTCGTTCCCCAGGAGAACTTAGATTATTATCAGGATGAAATATCAAGAACAAACTTAAGTCCTAACCTTTTATTGGCAACCGATTTCGAGAGTAACTGGAACGACAGACGTCCCGGTGTATATATAAGCGATGGTAGATATTATGACTGGCAAGCAGCCAAGGCACAAAGAATAGTTGGATATGAATCTGACGGATTCAATTATAAAAATGTCAGAAAAGGCGAAGCTTGGCCGACACAGCAATTCTATGTCAGATTAGTTTTAGAGGAAACGGCAGCTATATCATTTGCTCCAAATGGATTTGAAAACTGCAACAACTTAAAAGAAATAGTATTGTCTTCAAAGCAGGATTTTCATGTCAATCAACAGGCATTTAAGAATTGTAATTACTTAAAAATCAAGCTTACAAATAACGAAACCTTACTTGGCAGAGATGTATTTCATAATGCTTTTGAAGGAACAAAAATTGAACCGTATAAATATTATGGTGTTAAAAATGATAAACCCGGAGTATATGTAGATGGTGTTTACTGCTCATTAATGGAAGCAAACGGACGGGGAATAATAGGACTTGATCTTTCCAATCCTGACCTGGTTAGCTTTGCCAAAGGAAATAGCTGGCCTCAATATGGTTCAGTAAGAATAGTATTTGGAAATCCTGACTGGTATGATTCACCTGACATAAATACTTATTTTAACATGGAGCATCAGAGAAAAGTAATAATCAATGCCCATGGATTCGAAAACTGTACCAACTTAACAGAAATAGTTATTCCGGAAAGTAATTATTCCATAGGAGAAGAAGCATTCCGAAATTGTTCTAACTTAAATAAACTTTATGTTTTAAGCAAAAGATATAAAGATAATTATACGCAATTTTTAAGCAGATTCGATTATAACGCATTTGAGGGAAATAATGTTGTAGAAATAACCAACGAGAATGACACAGTTCTTTATGTAGCAGGAAGAATATTCGGCTATGAATCCAAACTTGGCGGATTAAGCGCTATTCAGGTAATACCAATCGGATATTACCATCCTGATGAAGCAGCAGCAACAATTAACATTGAGACCGGTGAAATGACAATCGACGGTGGAGGACCTGTTGATTTACACCCTATTGAAAGTTTTATTCCAAACATAAAAACGTTAACAATAAGTAACGGAGTGAATATTTCGGAGATACCTTCATACTTCTTTTCGCAGGCAAAGAACCTGGAGTCGGTTACATTACCGCTTAACTTGCAAACGATTGGGTTTGGCGCATTCATGGGTTGTGCAAAGTTAAAAGAAATAACAATCCCGGAACACGTTACAAATATAGGTGAATACGCATTCTGGGGATGTACGGCATTGGAAAAGATTGAGATCAAGAATTTTGATTGTATAATCTACGATTCCACACATACAATTTCTGAGAACACGGTAATATATGGAGCACATAACGCAAAAGCAAAAGAATACGCGGAGAAATATAACAGAACATATGTTATAACTGATTCTCCCGTTATTATCACAGTGAATTCCTGCGACAAGTCAGGAAATGCAGTAGCAGTAAATTTAACAGGAACATCTGAATACTATAAAGGCGATGAAGTATCTTTCTATGCGCCCAAGGTTGACGGTTACAACTTCATGGGATGGTACATGAAGTCTAATACTGCACCGTACTACACAGGAAATGCTCTGTGTACTACAAACACATATACATTTACAAATAACTACACATCCGAAACACACTTGATAGCAGTATACGAACCTCTCGGAAGTGTCAGTGTTACATTCAGTTGTAACGGTGTATATACAATCAACGGAAATAGCAAGAGTTCAGAAGTTATAACAAGTTATCCTTTGGGAACAGAAATAACTGTAGCTACAAATTCTGCTGACTTTGCTTACTGGAAGAACAGCTACGGCAAGATATTAAGCAGATCCAATTCATATACTTTTACAGTAGCAAGTGCAGATACCATCACAGCCGTATTCAACTATGTATTGGATGATAAGGCAACAGTAATCTTTGAATCGCTTTATGATCAGGTTATTGCCAGAAATCAGTTGGAACTTAATGAAACAATGATGATCCCTTCGGTTCCTTACAGAAACGGATATAATGCTCTTGGCTGGGATATGAACGGAGATGGTGTATTCAGTTTCGATTCAGATACTTTGAATGCTGCCATCACAAGAGGTTTGCAGGCTGAAAATCAGACCGTTGTTATACACCCTGTATATGAACTTAAGAATAATACATATACTGTTACGATCACCGGCGGAACCGGCTCGGGAACATATCATCAGAATGAGGTAGTTCAGGTTGTATTAGACGAATCAAGCATTCCTTCAGGAAAGAAATTCAGTCACTGGGTAGATGCTAATAATGATATCCGCAGTTACTCTACAACAATGGTATTCTATGCAGAAAGAAATGAAGAAATAACAGCGGTATATGTAAACAGCAATGAACAGGTTGAAGTAAAAGGAACTGCGACATTAATAGATATTATTAAAGACACAGTAAATAATAAATTGACATTAGTAACTTTATGTACTGTTCCGACAGGCTGTTCTACAAACTTTGCAGGAATAATTGTAACAAATGAATCTGCTGTAGGAACAAGCGAAGACGGATTTAATGCTGAAACTGCTTTATACATAATGGGAAATTCCACCAATGCGACAACATACAGATATACCTTTACAAAGACCAAGGTTTATGAAGGGGATGTCTGGTATGCAAGAGCTTATCTGGAATATACAGATGCAGATGGAAATATACATACAGTATATGGAGATACGGTTTCTGTGACTTATTAGTAATGGCATTGTAAAGTATAATAGGGATATTAAAGAGAGTCATAAATTTGACGATTCTTTATATCTTTATTATACTTGCCTTGTGAATAAAAAAGGAGGAATGACTTAGTTATAATTCATTATAATTAAGTTAATCGGTAAAAATGAAAGAAGAATACGAATTATTGCAGATGGAAGTAATCGAGTTCGAAAAAGAGGATGTTATTGTTACCTCAGAAATCGGTGAAGGCAACGGAGAAATCTAAACTGATATTATAGCTACTTCATTTATAAAAAAATTTGCGAGGAAAATGATGAAGAAGTCGTTTTTTATCGTATTATCATTAATATTACTTGTTTTCTGCTTTTCAATCCCTGTACATGCAGACGAAACAGATACTACGAAGTATTCAGCCGGCAATTTTTATTATCATGTACATGAAGGATATGTTTCAATCTGCGGATATCTCGGAGACGACACAGAAATAATTATTCCTTCCAATATTGCAGGAAGCCCTGTTTCAGAAATAGAAAGCAAAGCCTTTGACGGCTGCGATACTATCGAAACAATCACAATTCCTGAAACAGTAGATACTTTGTATGATGATTCATTTTCGGGGATGACTTCCTTGAAAAAGGTTATCTGTAATACTATCAATGTTAACATCAATGTAGGAGATGAAATCGAGGTAGAATATACTTCGGTGCAGCAGGGTAATGGTGATAATGCTTCACAAAGCCCGGATAATAATACAGGCAAAGAAACTGTTAACAACACAGAAGAAGATAACAATAACGATTCAAAGGATGATAAGTCAGAAAACTCTGATATTGGAGAGTATTCCTATGAAGAGCCTGATGATGATTCCAACACCAATTCAGGAAAAACAACTAATACAGAGAATACAACTAATCCTGAGAACTCGACTAATACCGAAAACACAACCAATACCGGGAATACAACCAATACCGATGTAAATTCTTCTGA
>JAEEGK010030411.1_pt1 | contig 10678 bp, 8 predicted proteins | sample 8958771 | NCBI WGS metagenome assembly JAEEGK01 (sample SAMN16246547, study PRJNA631951) | gut metagenome | biome: gut microbiome; feature: rumen; material: SC-attached | host: Bos | place: Iran: Karaj | collected 2018-10 | reverse complement strand
ACTCGGCGATTTCTTCGGCCCACCTACGGTGGCGCAGTTCTTTCTTGACTGACTTGATTGTTGCCATTTCTTCAACTCCTCCGGGTTATACCCTTTTGGAGTCATTATACCTCATTATGTTTCTTCTGTGGAGGGCTGGGAGTAGTTTGCGCTTACCTTTCGCCGAGTTCTTCTTCGATGCGGAGAAGCTGATTGTACTTTGCAACGCGCTCGGAACGGCTCGGTGCGCCGGTCTTGATCTGGCAGGTGTTCAAGGCGACCGCAAGGTCTGCAATGGTCGTATCGGCCGTTTCACCGGAGCGGTGCGAGGAAATCGCAGTATAGCCGGCCGCATGAGCCATTTTGATCGCTTCCAGCGTTTCGGAAACAGAACCGATCTGGTTCAGCTTAATGAGAATGGAGTTGCCCGCGCCGAGCGAAATACCTTTAGACAGACGCTCTGTATTGGTCACGAACAGGTCATCACCGACAAGCTGCACCTTTTTGCCGATCTTTTCAGTCATTCTCTGCCAGCCTTCCCAGTCCTCCTCATCCAGACCGTCCTCAATGGAGATGATCGGGTACTTGTCAACGAGGGATTCCCAGTGTGCGATCAGCTCATCGGAGGTGAACTCCTTGCCGGATTTCGGCTGCTTGTAGAAGCCCTTGCCCTTTTCGGATTTCCACTCAGAGGATGCAGCATCCATAGCGATCATGAAATCTCTGCCCGGCTCAAAGCCTGAAGCGTGAAGAGGTCAAAACAGCCATCTTCAGATACATCTTTGGTTACTACAATACCCAGAGAATCAACAGCTTTAATCAAGGCACGCTCCCACCTGTGGCGCTAAGATTTTCAACCGGGCTGGCTCACCCTGCCGCCTAATACCTGTCTATTACAGATTTTGGGTATTCTCTGACTGCACATTTCTTGACAATTCAAAAATGAAGTGATAGCAGACTTGTCATCACCGGAAAACCGTTTTCCGATCGCTTTACCGTCGCATTCGGAGATGTGCATGCTACACGCTCTCCAAGCCGTCCGTATTTGTGAAGTCAATCACCCTGTCACATATCTCCAAAGCGGCAGGACGATGTGTCACGATCACAACTGTCTTATCCGTCATACTCCGCAGATTCTGGAGCAAACGCTTTTCCGTATCGGCATCAAGCGCGGAAGTCGCTTCATCAAGGAGCAGTACCGGGCTTTCTGAAAAAATCGCCCTTGCTATTGCTATCCTCTGCATCTGCCCCTCGGAAAGACCGGTGCCGCGCTCACCGAGCAGCGTATCCATACCGCTTTCAAGCTCCGGCACAAAATCATCGGCACAGGCTATCTGCAAAGCACGATTGATGCGCTCATCATTCTGCATATCTGCCTTGTCAGCGAAAGCGATGATTTCACGGATAGTGCCGCTCATAAGCTGATTACCCTGCGGAACGTAAGCGAACAGTCTATGCCATTCAGCGGTCAGCGGTTTTGTGCCTTGCGTATCGGTCAGGTAACGCTCACCGCCGTCAAGCTGATAAATGCTCATGAGCAGTTTCAGCACCGTGGATTTTCCGCAGCCGCTATGCCCTGTGAACGCCACATATTCGCCCTTGCCGATCTCAATGCTGATATGTTTCAGCACGACAGGCTGATTGTCCTTTGATAAGTCCTTGATACTGTCAACCGCAGGATAGTATGTAAAATCGGCATTTGTCAGGCCGAATGACCGCAGCTCATCAGTATAGTATTTCTTGACGGTATCAATATCAAGTGCCGATTTTTCGCTGTCATCGGAGAAGTTTTCAATTTCCATTAACCGCTCCGCACTTGCCGTCATAGCATAAAACCTCGGCAGATAACCGGTGATGTTTGCAAACGGCGCTTGTATCTGCGAGATCAGCTGCGTGATTGCCGTGAGCGTACCGTAGCTGATTGTGCCGAGCAAAATGCCGTAACCGCAGTAGCAGACACCAAACAGGTACATTCCGTTCATCGCAAGCCCGAAACCGATATTGCAGAAATTGGAGAAACGATTTTTCCGCATTCTTGCGGTTTTATGCTCCTGCATTTTCCTGACGGCTTCATCTTCCGTCTGCTGTTCCGTTGCGAATGAACGTATCATCATCATACTGCCGATGTGTTCCTGCAAATAGATACGGAGCTTGCCGTCACGCTCCTGCACCTGTTTATGGAGCTTTTTCAGCACCTTACGGAACGCATAAGTGAATAGGATCAAAAGCACTCCGCAGGGCAGCAGAACACAGGCGAACCTCCAGTCAAGCACGATCATCATAATGACCGCACTGATCAGCTTGACTACCATTCCCACCAGTCCGGGGAGTATCTCAACATAGCTGTCAGCGACCACGACAGTATCATTCGTCAGGCGGTTCAGCCATTCACCAGAATGGACGGCGTTTACGCTTGCGAAGTCCTTTCGCAGGATACCCCGCATCAACCGTACCTTGAAAATATTTTCAAAAGTCGCTTTTGAAAGCTCATTCAGCCAGCGAATGACTGCCCGCAATCCTACTTGTCCCAAGACAAGCAGGATCGTATAGACCACATACAGCCAAAAGCCGGCCTTGTCGTGCACTGCGGCGTTGTCCACGAGATTTCGCAGCAAGAGTGCATACAGCACTCCGCTTGCACCGTGAAGTGCCTGCACCAGCATCAGGGCGAGGATATACAGCTTTTTCTTTTCGGGGACGGCATAAAGCCATTTTATCGCATGATTCTTCATGGAGTATATTCCCAGATCGTAAATCTTTGCGGACAGCGGTACATAAATAATCCGTGGCTTGTAAATATCCATTCGCGTTTCAGCATATTCCATCCTGCCCTGTTTTCAAGAAAACTTCCGCTTTGCGTATCCCACCAATAAATGAACCTGATTTTATGCTTCAGATTGCTTTCAAGATACTCCGTAAATTTCTGAAACATTTCTGTTTCAAACGGTCTTGCAAGGAACATGACAGTATAATCGTTATAATCCAGCTCAAATGCGTTTCCGTTTATGATCGAGATACTGTCATAACGCTTTGCCCAATTCTGAGCATACGCAGCAACATCCTTGTTCAGTTCAATGCCAGTCAGTGCGCACGGGACTTGTTTGTCTGCCAGATATGCCAGAACACGCCCCTTTCCGCAGCCGACATCAATAAACGAATCACTCTTATCAAATGAAAAATCCTTGAAGATCGTATCAAGTGCCCAATAGCATGTCGATTCACTGCCTGTTGCGCCCATTGTCTCTCTGTAAAGGGAAGGGACATATTTTACGAGAGAACAGCCGCAAATACGCTGATCCTTCCTGCCGTCAAAGAAGTGTGCAACTCTCACGGACCGCGATATCAATTTTCTGATAAGATAATTGCCATAGAATTTTCGCTTGTAAATAAACTTCGCCATTATAGTTCCTTCTTTCTGCCGTGAATCTTGCGCGGCAGCTTCTTTTTTCGTGAATCATGACTGCTTGCAGCGGGGCTTTTCAAAACAGTCATCATCAGATTTTTCAGCGTCCTTTCAACAATCCCAGCCTGTGTGGTGTCGGATAAGTCCGTTGAAATTCGTGCCTGTTGCGGAGACTGTGATATACTCGACTTTGATATCGCGGACCGGAAATTACGGATTCAGTTCCATATCACTTTTTCCCTCTCTTGAAGACAGTAAATATTGCCGCGCCGGCAAGCGCCGCTACACCGCATATCACTGCAACAATTATGGGGAGAGCGTTGTTCTCGCTATTTTGATCGCGTGTCCCGATCTCCTCCTGAGCCGTTGCCTGTGTTTCGGAGCTATCATTATCGTCTGAAATAGAACTATCAGAGTTGCTCTCACTTTTTTCCACGGTGCTCTCACCGTCAGGTGACAGGACGGGCAGCTCGTTGATCTCGCTGACCGGAATCTCCGATGCGGGCTGCTCGAAGACAGTGTCTTCGTTTGAAGATGTATTCATATCATTTGCAGATGCTTTTGCCGTTTCGGTGGCTTTTGTTGTCGCCGGAGCTTCGGTGATCACAGGCGTCTCTTGCTCCGCAGGGTTCTGCGTGGCTGCCGGAGTTTCACTGACGGCAGTTGTTGTTTCCGACTGAGATTCCTCAACCGGCACGATCGGCAGCTCGACTGCACCGGCATTCAGCGGAGCATACAGGCAAACGGCACACAGCACACCGAGCAAAACTGTTTTGATCATTCTTATCATATCGCACTCCTCCCTGTCATAGGCATCGGCGGACAGCTTAGCGCTACCCGCCGATATGCTTCGTAAAAGATATTTGATGAGTTTGGTCTCGTCGTCTTCATAGCGGGTGGTGATAATGTCCTCAGCCTCGAACTCTACAATCTCCATATCCGGTGTGATATACTTTTCCTTATCCATAGTCATTACCTCTTCCTTGTAAAAGCAAGCAAAATCGGGGTCATTGTCATATCCGGAGCCGGATCATGAATAGCTGTTTGCTGCCTGCTTTCTTGCTTAGAACGCAGTACCCGAACTTGTCCCTTCAACTCCTTCCGAGAGAATGATTGTAAAAGTATGATGAACAAAGCCATATAACTCCTCAATTTAATATTTTACCATAACAAAGCAGAAAAGTCAATAGAATTTGCGTGAAAAGTCGATAATATGCCTTGTTTTTTCATTTTTGCTGTGGTATAATAGTTGTATTCCCAACATAAGGAGCAGAACAAATGGAACGACCAAAGAAAAACAAACCGTATATGATGTATCTGAAACAGCCGCTCATCTCTGTGAAACCGCAGTATCAGGTGTACCGTGACGGCATGAATGCGGTCTACACCATCGAGGGCGATGTGATGAGGCACCGCTTTTCTATTCGTCAGGGCGAGCATGAAGTGCTTGTACTTCACAGGAAAATCGCAAAGCTGTTTGCAGAATACACCATAGAAAAGGACGGTCAGGAGATCGCACGGATCAAAAAAGGACTTTTCCGCAGTCTCTCGGGGAATGTCTATGACAAAAGCCTTGAAATTCGTGTCGCCTATGAGTCCTACAATTTTGACATTCTGGTGGACGGTCACAAGCTCTGCCGTATCGAGCAGGAAAACGCCAGCTTCCGTGACCGCTATGAGATGATGATATTTGACAGCACATTAGAGGAAGTCGCTGTGGCGCTTGCGGTGATCTGCGACCATGTTTCCGACAAGGCAGACAGCACAAGATACAGCGACTGACATAATGGGTGAATCAGTGCGAAGCGATTACATTTAGAATTATCATGTCCCCGCACGGGCAGATACCGACTGATATGATAACACCGCCGTCTGCAAACACAGACGGCGGCTTCTCTATATGCTGTTTATTCCTCCAGCTTTCTCAGTAAGGCACGGATATCGAGGAGCGTCACCGTGCCGTCTCCGTTACGGTCAGGCTTTGCGTTCAGGATGCCTTCGATCTCACTTGATGTCAGAGTATCATCTTCTGCGATGAAACGCGCCAGCATGACTGCATCCGCAAGGGAAACCACGCCGTCGCTGTTGTAGTCGCTGTCTGAGGAATCGCCCGGCTGCGTTGTTGTAGTCGTGGTAGTCTCCGTAGACTTTGTGGTGGATGTTGTCGTGGTTGTAGTTTCCGTGGGCTTTGTGGTGGATGTTGTCGTGGTGGTAGTCTCCGTAGGCTTTGTTGTGGATGTAGTCGTGATGGTAGTCTCCGTGGGTTTTGTTGTGGATGTAGTCGTGGTAGTTTCCGTAGGCTTTGTGGTGGATGTTGTCGTGGTGGTAGTCTCCGTAGACTTTGTGGTGGATGTAGTTGTGGTTGTAGTTTCCGTAGACTTTGTGGTAGATGTGGTTGTTGTTTCGGAAGCAGTCGTTGTTGTAGTGGTCGTGGTAGTTGTAGTGGTCGTGGTCTGCTCCGCGAGCGTGACCGCACCCGCCTTGACCGTCACAGGAACACGGCTGTCTGCAAAATTCGTCACTTGCAGATTGCCGAGCATAATCGCATACTCTCCGGCAGCAGCACCGTCATTCACGGTGAATACCGCTGTGAACATTTCGCCGGTCGCGGTATGATCCTTCGCGGCGATGAAATTGCCGAACGCGATGCGATAGCTGCCTGTGTTCCTGATCGCAGCAGAACCGGCATTCGGCGTGCCTTCTGCATATTCAATCTCCGAGAGCGTCAGCACGGACGGATCCCATATCAGATCAGCAAAGCCCACGATATACCCGGGATTCTGCGCTGCCTTTACCGGAACGCGCACCTCTGTATCCGCGCCGCATGTCACCTCAGCGCTTCCGATCTCCATGATGAGCGCCGCAGGGTTGACCGCATCACCCGTGAGTGTCACAATACCCGCTGTCTGCGTCACGGTAACCGGCTGGATATCCTTGTCATTCACATCGGCCTGATCGAGGAAGATCAGATAGTCGCCTGCACCCGCATTTGCCGTGACCTCAAATGTCAGTGTGAAAAATGTGCCCGCGGCGGTGAAATCCGCTTTTGCGAAGTCGTCGCCGAAGGACAGGCAATAGCTGCCGTCGCTGACGATCTCCGCAGAGCCGTTGTCAGGGGCGCGGTCTGCACTGAATGCCACATTTGTGAGCGTCAGCGCATCGCTGTCCCAGTTCACATTGATCACGCCGGAGCCGTAGCCGGGATTCGCCTTTGCGGTGACCGGCACCTTGACTGTCTCGCCGGCTTTTGCCTGAGCGGTCGCGCACCCGACCTCAAAGTCGAGTGACGCTGCCGCCTGCGCCCGCTGCGGCAGGCAGCAGAGCGTGAATGCTGCCGCCGTCAGCAGCGAAAGAATCCGTTTCCGCATCAACTGCCGCCCCCTTCGTATTCCGCGTATGTCACAACAGCGCCGACGCCTTCCAGCGCGGTCTTGATCTGCTCCGCCTGCTCCTTGGTCGCCTTTTCCATCAGGACACAGGGCGCGGAGCTAAGCGTCTGCGTGGCTGCTGACAATGAAACATTCTCGCCCGTGACCGCCTGCATCACCTCGCGGTATGCTTTGATCACGGCAACCTTATTCTCCGTGTCATAGCTTTCAAGCGTCACCGTCCATTCATCCTTTTTCGGTTCGGGGAGAGATGCACCGTCCAGCGTGACAGTTACCTCAAGGCCGAGTTTTTTCAGCTTTTGGGCGGCGAGGAGTGCGCTGTATGAATCCATGCCAGTTCTGAGCTGATAGGGCAGCGCTTTCTTGGCGTCTTCAAGTGAGAAATCGTCCAGATCGAGAATCTGTGCGATCGGGTCCGCGCCATCGGAAGCGCTGGCTGTGTAGGTACCTATGCCGGTCAGCGTGACCGTGCAGCCGATGTCGAGCGGCGTGCTGTGATAATACTCCTTTGTGCCGTCCGAATATTCGCAGACGCAGTACATATGACCGCCGGTCTTGGTGAACAGTGAATCTATCCAGCCGTCGCTGCTCACATTTTGCCAATGATTACAGTCGCCCCAGTCGAATCTGAGCGGCAGCATTGCTTTAAGGTCTTCGGCAGAGAGTGTCTTGTATTCATCGTACTTTTTCAGGTAGGTCACAATGTTATCCGGGTCGCCGCTCTCAGCCTGTTCGAGGTCTATGTCGTCAACAATGACCATATAGCTTTCGGGGTTTTTAACGGTGACGGGGCGGTCTCCGTAGGCGTAGAGATAGCGCACCTTTTCGGTATACCACGGCGCATATATAGGCTCACTGAAATACAGCCACCAATATGAGTTACCCAAATTATACGCCGCATAAGCCCCAACCTCTTCTACTCTTTTTGAGATATATTCATCTCCGAACCAAATTCGCTTATCATGCGGTTTTCTGCAATCAGGTTCATGCATATTGTACTGATACAGATTCAGGGCGACTGCGGGCAGATACGTTCCGTCCCTACGGCAGATCTCATATTTGTCACTTCCTATAGCGTTGCGTGGGATAATAACAGAAGGTATTCCCTTATCCGCGTCATCGAGATTCCGCCAATCATAATTCATACAGCATTTGTATTCCGACGGGTATTGTCCGCAAACGCCATTAGAAGAATATTCGCCAAATTGATAGGAATCAGTGCTTGTGAAGACCTCCGCGAAGCCGGTGGGATTTCCGTCTTCATCCAGTTTCAGATAACCGCAATTCCACATTGCATCTCTCGTACCGATGATCTCCCCCGAAAAATCCGTATCTACAATCGGAGCAGTCGGTACATCCGCAAGCGGATTCAGCGGCAGTTCAGCACCCGAAACGGTCTCTTCGGGCACTTCCTTAAAGGTCGGCGCTTTACAGCCCCAGAGTGCCAGCTCCTGCGCACCGTCGCGATACCAGAAGAACGCATCTTCAAAAAGACCGCCTTTCTGTATTTCGCCATTTATGATTTCCTGATGAGGTCCCCCGCCTGCATATTCAAGGAGATTGGGTGTCGTAAAATAAGTGTCGTGGTCAAAGGCCCAAGGATTGCCAAAGACAGCAGTTTTGGAATTCCCGTTCCGGTCGGTGACGACGCAGCGCACATAACCGTAGCAGTGAACAATGTCCTCGTTCTCCTTCATCGGGAAGCGGAGATGCTCCGTGCCGAGACCGAGCGCACCGGATTCTTTTTTGATCGACACAAAGCCCTTGCCGGCAAGTGCCTGCTCGAAGGTCGGAGAGAGCTGCCAGTCAAAGAACAGCGGTCCTTCACCGGTTGCATCTACATAGAGGTCAAGGTAGTCGCCGTAAAGTCCGCTTGCAGCATAAGGCGAACAAACCGGGACATTATAGTCATAATAGTAGCTCCGATTCTCGTGTCTGTTATTATTTATTACCGTTCTAGTAAATTCAGCACCTTCCGGGTACTCGCCGGAAATAACTTGCTCATAAGTTACATGTTGTCTGACGCCGTCTAACCAGTAATACCTCGGATAACGGAAATGTTCAAACTTTTGATGCGTAAAGTCGATCGTCAGTCCGTAGTTCGCATCCTCGTCCGGGTCAAGGTAAATATCGCTGACCGTCAGCTCACCCTTGCCGTACCAGCGCACCACATCGGAGATCAGCTCATAGCCGTCAAAATCGGTAATGACGCAGCGGTACTTTCCGACGCTCGTTGCGCCGTAGCCCGCACCGTAGCTCTCGCGCTGTACGCGCCATTCGCCAAGCACGTCTTTCTCCCAGTGATAAGAGAGATTTGTACCGCCCGCCGTCAAGACCTGAAATTGATCAGCACCGTCAATCGGCTGTGTAACAATGATCGGGTGGATCGCGCATTTGGTGTTCTGCGTGAAGACAATCGCCCCGTCATCATCGGTGATAACACAGCGGTAGTTGCCGCCCTTTACGGGGACATATACCGCCTTTGTCGCCCCGTCAATGTCTTCGCCGTTCAGCAACCACTGATAGGTGTAGGGAGCTGTGCCGCCCGCCGCCGTGACGGAGAGCTTTGCGTCCTCGCCGTAGTCGATCGTGAACGGTTTTGGCTGCGCTTCGATGCGCAGGGGGTCTTCCTCGGCAAGCGTGATCGGCTGGATGTACTTGTCATAGCCGTCCCAGCCCGCGAGATAGCGCACAAGGATTGTAGAATCCTCCTTTTTGATCTCGCCGTCCTGATTGAGATCGGCAGCATCCTTGTCCACGGTGATGTCATTCCACTGTGCGACATAGCGCGAGAGGGCAACACCGTCCGAGACATCCACGATGCCGTCAGCGTTGACATCGCCGAGCGTTTTGACCTTTGCTGCGGCTGCCGGGAGCGAAAACTGCGGCAGTGCGGAAAGCAGGATCACGGCAGAGAGAATTGCGGACAGACATTTGCGTTTCATGTTCAGCACCTCCTGATGATTATGATTGTGATTTTTCTGGGATGTATAAATAGCCATTTTAATTATAGCACACAGGACCCGAATATGTCAAGGCTTTGAAATAATGAAATGAAACTGTATCGGGAGTCCGTTTGGCTCCCGTGACTTACTTCAGCCACGGCGGTTCATCTCACGATGAAAGCTTTTACTATATGGATGTGAACGGCGATGATCTTATCACATTCATCAATGAAGTCATCGGTTTGCGGTTATATCGCTGATTGATCATCGGAGCTGATTTTGGTATCATTCGTTTTTCAGTATGGATTTAAGCTGTGATGGAACACCACGCAGAATTGATAAATCAAGGAGGGCTGCATTTATATAGTATAAAACGCCCGACAGATGCCGGGCGTTTTCAAATAATGTTTCGGTTTTCATGCGAGATTAAGCAGATTATTCCAGTTTTCTCAGCAAAGCACGTATATCCAGAAGCGTCACTGTGCCGTCTTCGTCACGGTCAGGCTGAGCATTCAGGACACCAGCAATCTCATAGGCCGTCAGCGTATCATCTTCTGCGATAAACCGCGCCAGCATGACCGCATCTGCAAGAGAAACCTCGCCGTCCCCGTTGTAGTCTCCTTCCGGGGTATCGTCATGCTGCGTTACGGATGTCGCGGAAGTGGTATCAGTTGATTCCGTCGCAGAGGTGGCAGAGGTCGTTTCCGTGGAATCGGTAGAAGATGTGGATGCCGTAGATTCCGTCGTCTTCGTCGCAGAAGTGGTCGAGGTCGTTTCCGTGGAATCGGTAGAAGATGTGGATGCCGTGGAATCCGTCGTCTTCGTCGCAGAGGTGGTTGAAGTCGTTTCTGTGGAATCAGAAGAAGATGTGGATGCCGTGGATTCCGTCGTCTTCGTCGCAAAAGTGGTTGAAGTCATTTCTGTGGAATCGGAAGACGATGTGGATGCCGTGGATTCCGTCG
>JAEEGK010030511.1_pt1 | contig 10679 bp, 16 predicted proteins | sample 8958771 | NCBI WGS metagenome assembly JAEEGK01 (sample SAMN16246547, study PRJNA631951) | gut metagenome | biome: gut microbiome; feature: rumen; material: SC-attached | host: Bos | place: Iran: Karaj | collected 2018-10 | reverse complement strand
AACAGCATCCGTTAGGTGCAAATCCTTTTTTGATATCGACGAGCGCATAAACAAGTACCCTACGTACCCTTCAGGTATTTCAAACGCCAAACCGCTGCCGTACACAACACAACCGTCGTCATCGTATGATTTGGTAGATACGTACAAATCATATCCCGCGTCACCTCGGTACGCCTTAGTCGGCGCAAGCGCGTTCTCTCTCAGCTTTTTAAATCTTACCTCCATAAACAACTCTTTCTGCAAATATATAATTTAATATTACATTCTTTTTGTTTTTATTTGCTTTTTTGTTTGCTTGCCAAACGACACATCAAACGGCTGTATATGATCAAGCTCGCGGTTGTTGTCAACCACGCTACAAAACGCGCCGTACATCTGCTTGAGTCTCTCCGACTTAAGCTTCTCCATCCTTGCGTTCATCTTGCCAACAAGCTGTATAACACAGGATCGTCCCCGTCCCGACACCTTTGCAACCCACGACTGCCCCCAACCGTCAACTTCCAAAAGTCTCTTCCACGCGAACACACGCGGCTCAATAAGCTCCATCTTGCGCGACGAGCTTAACAACTCGTCCACTCCAACCTCAAACAGCCTCGACAACACGGCAAGGTAGTAAAGGTACACGCCAAAGTCCCCCTCGGTCGAATACTCGGCATCCGTCATGACGTACACCGTGTCGTCCTTGCTGAAGTCTTTGGCTAACAACTCACCAATTGTCGTCTTGACTAACTGTTTCATTTCACTCCGCCGCAAGCATCTCGACAAACTCAACAACGTCCTCGGTTGTAACCTCACGCAAAGCGTCCGCAAGCGTAACCTCACTACTCCTCGCATCGCGGATTCTCGTTATGATCCCCTCGTAGTCAAGCTGCTCCGCGTTTATCTTCTCCACCTGCACCTTGCGCTCGGTGAAGATCTCCTTGGCATCACGGCACTTGATCGGCACGTTGTTGATGTGCTCAAAGCCGCTGTCCGACACCTCAATGTCCACCATCTGCGGCACACGCCTCTGCTCGTCGGTGCGGATGCCCCTAAAAAACGAGCCTGCCCGCACAACCATAACGTTGTCACGGGGAATCTCTACATCGTATACCGAGTGGTCATGCCCAAGCAAAACAACCGTGGTGTCCGTAGTTGTCACTACGTCCGACGTCATGCACGTAAACGCACCGTCCTTTGTGTTGTAAAAGCCGTGAAAAACACATATTTGATCCTTGCCCTTATCCGTTAACGGCAGGGTGCACCCAAGCCAACAGTCACCAAAGTCAATCCCGTCCCCGATATCGTTGAACAACCCAACCTCCACGAAAAGGTTGTACGAGGTGCGGTAGTTGTACTCCGTGTTGTTGTAAAGAATGTCGTGGTTGCCCGCGATGGTGTATATCGGCAGCTCAGCCTTACGGAAAACTGCCGCCGCCTTAGCCTTTACAAAGTCGGGAACTGTGGGGTGATCAAAGATATCACCTCCGATTAAAATGTTCGCCTTGTTTTTGTTGGCGTAGTCTACGACGTAGTCAAGCTTCGCTATCGCGTCGTCTAACGGGTTACCGTTTCTAACACCGCACGTTGCGTTTAGGTGAATGTCGGTAATAAAAACAAATCTGCTCATATTGTTGTTGTTATAAATACTGTTTTAGCTCTGCGTCGTCTACAAAGAACCACATGCATCTGCCCGCCCTGTGCCGATCCTTTTTGCACGTTTTTACAATGCTGTCGTAGCAGGTGTTTGTCTTGCGTGCCGCGTCCCGCATACTTTCAAAAAAGCAAACCTTGTGCGTGTCAATTGAAACACCCGCCACAGGTCTCTTTCTTACTCCGCCAAAGTTGGGATCACCCGTGCGCTTGAGCCCCTTTAAAGCCCTGCGCTGACCGTCCTTCGACATCCACTCGCTCCACGGCTTGCCCTTTGAGTGCGGCGTGTTTCCAACCGCAAACTGACCGTTACGTTTTCTGTTTGGCTTAAATGGTATGTACAAATCCCACGCGTCCATTAAAATATCTTTAACTGTTTGTGAATCGTCGTCATCTGTCCCTTTGGTACGAAAACCTTCTCGATGACCTTATTAACCGCCGTGGCGGACAGTATTGAGTTGAGCTCTATTTCTTTGACACACTCAAAGCGATCGTCAGGCATATAGTACTCCGATATAAAAACAGGGTTGCTTTGATTGCACGCCCAATCGTAAAAACGCTCGTAATCAAACGAAGACTCATTGTACTCGGCAGCATTAAAATAGGGTATGTCTGTGTATATCACAGAGTTAGGTTTGATTTCCACACTCTGATAGTCCCCCATCGTCATCGTAAGCCGCTCCTTTACGTTAAAGTACTTCATTCGCTGCAGACTATTGAGCCGCTGCACCCGCTGCAGGTTTTGCAGGTTCTGCACCGAACCGAACTGCCGCAGGCTTTCCATCCTATGATCCGACAGCTCCGAGTCGACGTTTTTCAAGTACCACTCTACGTACTTCTCACGGTAACGCTCCGCGTTCTTGGCAATGCTTGTCCGCGTCATCCCCTCGTCCTCAATGCCAAACTTCTTCATGATCGAGTAGTCGTTTAGCAGAAAAACGTGGTGCAACGCTCTCTTCCACTCCTCTATCTCCCTTGCGTACATATAGGTTGAACCCATGTTTCCGAAGCTCCAACAGTAGCGGATATACGGATCGGTGTCTTTCTTTGCAAAAAACTCCTCTCTGCTTATCCATCGCGTGTCGCCTTCAAACGCGCCGTTAACCGCGTCCATGAAAAGCTGCACCGAGTCGGAGATGTCGTTTATGTGGAAGTGGTTGAACTTGTGCTTATCAAGCAGGTAGTGGGTTACAGCGCAGCCGCCCGCAAAAAGGTCGTAGAAGTTCTCCGCCTTTGGAAAAAGATCGCACACCTCCTTGACTATGCGACTCTTTGATCCCATATATGGTACTCCGTAGTTCATTGCTTGTCCCCTTTAAAAACCTTAGATAGGGTGTCAAAAAATCCGCTCGTGTCGCATTTAAACGTACCGTGCTCTTTTGGTACGGCAGGATCGTCTGCAAACTTTGTGTTTAAGTGGATGTTGTCAAATCCGCTCTCGCTCTCAAGCTTCTGCCGCTCAATAGCCTGCTCCGCTATCCTTTTGTTGTACTTGTAGTCACGATACTGCTGCTGCTTGTTGGCTGCGTACAAAACCGCTGTTAAAGCCTTGCGCAGCTCCTTGCGGGTGTACGGGTACTCATCCAAACTCCCCTTTAAGTACTTTTCGTAGTCCGATACTATCTTAAGCTGCTCCTTGAACAGCGCAGCCATCTCCTCATGCGTCTTTGCCATCTTCATCTATAAATTTAGTCTTGCTTAAAATCTCCTTAGCAATAGCGGTTACGTACTCGTCCGCAACCTTGTGCTTATCTTCGTCGCTCATATTTTTGGTGGCTTTCAAAATATCCTTCCACTTGTCTTTAATGGAATCCTCGGCGGCAAACACCGCTCTAACAATAAACTTCCAATGCTCCACTCTTTCTTTGGCATCCATAACTACTTTAGTTTTTTGCTATGCCCGTCCTGTATAAGGTAGGCGTGCTTGACGCTGTCAACCGTAATCCGCTGATCGTGGCTGACAAGCAGTATGTCAAACCCCAAGTCCGAGCATATTTGATTAATAAACGCTATAAACTTCTCAAAGTACGCATCCGATATCTGCGTAAACGCCTCATCAAAAAATATCAACCTACGCTTGTTGAGTTTTACAATTAGGTAGATTAAAAATACAAACGAGATGACGGTGATTATGCCGCCTCCTTCCGCCTCGCTTAAGTCCGTCGCGTACTCGCCCTTGTTAAGCACAAAGCGGTTCGACTCCATGTCGTACTCCACCTTGTAGTCAAACCCAAAGATCGAGCTTATCGCCGAGTTCGCCAAGCCCTCGCAGTCCTTGATTGAAGAGCCGCTCAGCAGCGGACGCACCTTTTTCAACGCATCCGCTGTGCGGTCAATAAGATCACGCTCCGTCTTTATCTTGAGCATCTCCTCCTCTGCCGCCGCTATAACGTTCTCCGCGTGTTTTACGTTCGCCTTGAGATCGTTGTAGTCAAGCAACGCGCTGTTGCACCGTTTCAAAAGCTCCGCGTCCATCTTAGTACTTTTTGATCTCCTCAAGCAGGTCGTGCCGACGCTGCATCTCGTTTCCAATCTCGATAGCCTCAACGTGCTGCGCCTTCTTGAAGTCGTTCTGCAGCATCATGCATATACGCTCGTTGATCGAGAGCAGCTTGAGCTCCACCTTGTGGCGGGACACGTCTATGCCCGTCTCAACGTTGAACTTGTCGTCCCCCTTGCACTCCGCTGTCTTTGTAATAAAAAAGACGGGGTTCTCGTTGTGCTTTACGCGGGAGTAGCTCTTCATGAGCTCCTTAATCCGCCCGTCCTTTAACGGGGTGTCGCAGACAAAGCACGAGTTTCCGAAGCTAACCTGAAGGTTTAGCTTGAACTTTACTACGCAAGTCACGGTCTTCTTTGCCGTGTCAATCACGTAGTTCTTTGATAATACCTGTACGTGTTTCATAATCCGTTATTTAAGTGTTTGTTGATCTCTTAACGCCTCAAGCTCAGCCACGCCTGCGCGTATCTGCTCCTCAAGCTCCTGTATTTGAGCGTCTGTTGCCTCCTTGAGCTCCTTTGCCTTGGTTGGCAAATTGGAGTCAACCTCCAAACTGAGCTCCTCAGCGTACCTGCGTATGCGCTCCGCACGCACCGTACTGTCTGTCTTCAACTTATCTACTTCAGCTTTTAGCTTGGTGTAGTAACCCTCTACCTCGTTGATGTCCATTGTCGTTTGTTTTTAAATTGTTAGACAAAAATAATAAATGTATTGTTATAAGCAAATTAAAAATTCAGCTTATTGCCGCACACAGGACAGATACGCTCGTTTATAAGCCGCTCCTTCTCTTTAACGGCTTGCTGCGAGCTCTTGTGCGCCTCAATATCAACAAGCAGCATCGCTATCTTGTCATTCTTAGACTCAAGAGCGGCGTGCTCGCGCAGCTTGCTTATCACGTCCTCACACTTGGTAAGGATGGTATTAAGCGCAGTCAATCTCTTCTTTGCGGCGGCGTGCTCCTCCAAGTCACTGATTAAAGCGTTAATCAAGTCCGTGCGCACCGCAGCCTTCTCGTCCTGAAGAGCTAACACACGTTCACATATACCAATCCGCTCCTCTAACGCCCTCATCCGCTTTGCAGGATCTACCGCAAGCTCACCCAACAGCGAGTCTATCTTCGACTGTGTGTTAGTAAGTTGTCTGTAAGTCTCGATCGACTCAATGATTGGCTCGCGGAGCTTGATCCCCGCGTTGTTGGTGTCAAGCGCGGCTTGCTCATCTTGCAGCAGCTGCAGCGTCTGCAGCTTGCGCTCCCCGAGGGCAACATTGTTCATTAGCGTTTGCAAATTGATCGCCTTTGGCTCAACAACCGCAAGCAGCTCCTTTAACGCCGAAAGACAAACGCGGTTCTCGTCAAGCATGGCTGACACCTGCTTGAACGCTCCGCTGTTCTGCTCCTTGTGCTTGTTTAGGTTTGAGGATGCCTTGTTCATGTCGTCGTACGCTTTCGACGACGATAGGATCTCAAGGATGCGCTTTTGACTAAACTCAAGGAGTAACGGCTTGCTAAACTGACTGAAAAAGTTGAGCGGATACTTCTGCTCGTAGTAGTCAATCACGCCAAAGTTATTAAATGTTTGAATCTCTTCGGGGACGGTGCGGTTTAGCTTCTCGTACCGCTGTTCGTTGTAACGGTAGGTAGGCGAGTTGCTGCCAACCTTTGTAGCTTGGAAGTCGCCCTCGTTATTGTACCCGATCGTAACGCTCATCTCCTCCGCACCGTAGCGTAGGTAGTTCTGTCGGAACTTGTTGTTGCACGCGGCGTTCACCGCACGCAGACACGCCGACTTGCCCTGACTCGACTCTCCTACAAGGATCGTAAAGCCGTCCACGGCTATGTCCGCGGACTGTATGGACTGAAAGTTTTTAATCTTAATATTTGCCGCCATTTTGTTGCTGTTTTATTTTACAAATGTAATACTTTTTAATTTAATTATCACAAATAAAATCGTTCATAATATTTATCAAGTCTTCGCGGCTACTTGTGAAAGACACCGTTTTGAGGCTTTCAAAGAGTCGTATTACCCTATCTCTATTTGAGTTTATTATGTTCTCAATATCGAAGTCGTTGGCATTGTACCCCTCACTTTCAATAGCACTAATAAACCATTCTCTTTTATCGACATAATTATACTCCTCATAGTTCTCCCCCATGTACCCTTGTATAAAGTTCTCAATAAAAGCTTTCCGTTTTTCGTACTGCGTTTTTTTGTTATCCTTTTTAAGTTTAACAACAAGGACGTCCTGCAGCTTAGTTATAGCCTCCGAACCCCAATGTTTCTGCAACCCAATGTCGTCAAACGAGCATATTTTGGCTAAGTTTTTGAAAAACTGCGAAAAGTTGCTTAAACAAAGCAAAACATAAGCATCACGACTAATAGCCATGTCCTGCACGCGCTGCAGCTCATCCTTTACCTTTAAAGCTCTCTTTAAGTTCATAACCCAAGTCCTCCAACTAAAAAACTTGCAGCCTGAGAGGTGGCAGCTCTCAAACCACAAGTTTTCGGTTTATAAAAACCCATTATCTTATTCACCATGTCATCTGCCACATAACAGGTGCTTTTTACTTTCAATACTGCAAGTATAGCATTTGTTTTGTTGAAAACAAAACAAACTTATTACTATAATATTTTGCTTTCACGCAGCTTTACGTAAAGCTCCACAAGCTTGCCGTTTTTAAACGTGTCAAGCAGCTCGGGCTCCTTCCCCTTGGTGTTTACAATATGTCCTATATGCGTTTCAATGTACAACGCAAACCTCTTCAGCTCTTCTATTACCTCTGCATTCATCTTGTTTTGTTTTTGTTAATCTTTCCCTCGTTTAATCTATCTGCCTCGGAGTTGACGTACTCGTTAATCTGCGACTCTATAAACTCCTTGTTGTAAACGCACTCGTCCTTGAGCTTGTCCTCTCTAAAGCGCACAAGCTTGGGGTTGACAATCAACCTCGCAGTGTTAATTCCCGATCCCGTCACCTCAAGCACCGCTCCGTCGTACTCGGGATTAAGCGAAATAAAGCCGCCGCTTCCCGATACGGAAGGATAAGCACCGTCGGAGTCGTGCCGCGTAAGCTCCGCAGACTGACTCTTCGATAAAGGTACGTAAGCAATCAGCTGCTTGGCTCGCATACCGCCACCCTCAACATATATCGACACCTCTACGGCGCATATACGATCCCCCGTATAACCGTAGCCGCTAATAAAGCAGTCAATCGTGTCACCAAGTCCCTCGCCCGCGTGCTCACGTTTTATCTTAACGTACGACGTTTTGGATCTCGGCTCGGTGGTGTGGTAGTCACCCTTAACGTTCTGCGCTACAACACCGTCATAACCGCATTGCAGCACCGAGGTTAGATACACTCTTTTCTCGATCTCCGAGTCGGTGAACAGCGGATTAATCGACTTAAAGTTGAAACCAAGCCGTCTGCCGTACTCAAGACACTCGTCGTACACCGCAAGACCGTCCCCAAGCGGCTGCATTATGTACCTCGTCCGCTTGTATATGAGCGGCGCAATAAGGTACACGTCAACAAGCTGTCTGCCGTGCGATTCAAAAAACCGTCTCTGCACGCTCAACGCCTGCGACGGCTCTACCGCAAGCAAGCCGCACATCTGCTCGATAGGGGTAGCCGTTTCGTGGTAACCAAACCGATGCAGATCGTCCGCTATGTCCACGCCCTCCGCCAACCGCAGTATGACGTCCATCGCAAAGACTCCCTCCGATGCCGCCGCCGTCTGCATTATGTGCGACGCGTAGTTAGGCACATGACAGTCGTCCTCCGAGAAGTTGCGGCTGTAAAAGCATGTCTCGCCGTCGGCTACAACAAGCACCGCACGCACCCCCTTTATCTTTGTGGTGAACACCCAGTCGGGGTTCGTGTACAAAGCGGACTGCTCGGACTCCGACAACTCGTCGAACCGCTTGGCAAGACACGGCGTGTAAAACCACAACCGCACCCGCTCCGCCGTAGACAAAGCCGTCATTATCGAGTCGTAGGTGTAAGACTCGTCAAACACCGTACCCTCATACCGCCTTTGGTAGGTGGCAAGCTTGGCTACCGCAAACACGTAGTCGCGGTTCGCCACCTGCCCCTTGTTACCCGTAGGCTTTAAAAACTGCGCCTTTACAGCGTCAGTCAAGCCCTCACTGCGCATTCTCCACTGATACTCAAGAGAACCCTTGTTCATTTTCACTATCCTCCCTCGACCACCACGTTTACAAACCACGGCGGCACGGTCTTGTCCGCAATGCGGTCTTGAATCCACATGCGGAGCGTGCGCTCAGAGTTTACCCACCGCGGCAGCGAGATGACGGACTTCGTGTTGGAGTCCTGATACTCAATGCGGTAGAGCTTTGAGCGCGGGTTTCTGTAAGCCGTAACCGTGTTTGCACCCATAGTTAAGTCGCTTGTTTGTTGTTGTTTGCAGCATCCTCAAGCTGCCGCACACACTCCTCCGCGTACGCCGTGGCAAACACGTCGCTTGGCGTGGACGGAGGCGTGAGCTTGTGCTCGGAGTGCCAATTGTTGAAGTTGTAGAAGTACGCCGTACTCTCGGCGGTGCAGTAAACAAGCAGCTTCTGCGAGAACTTAAGGTAGCAAACCGCTCCCTCATTCCGCGCCGTCTGCTCGCATAACCGCACCGCCTCAGCGTAGTTGTGCATACTGCCAACAAACCTCCCGTTTTTGTATAAGCACAACGGCGGCTTATATATACTCATCCCTCGCTTGCGCGATTTGCGCCCCTTAGCGGGCTTTTCACCGCTTGCTTGGGGTGTTGTACCACCATTGCTTTCTTTTGCGGCTTTCGCCGCGTTTTTTGCGGACACCGCTGACGCGGCATCCAAGTTCGTGGCAACCGTCACGTTGACCGCGTTGCCAACCCGTCCGTCGGTGGTGCTATCGTCTCTTCTAAGACCGTCTGCAGAACCCTTTATGCGTTCCTGTCTATCTATGTATTTATTTAAATTCATAGAGATAGAAACACATGACGAACGTCTAACACCAACGCAAGCGTTGTTGTTGTCGTTCACGTCATTGTTTTCTACTTCTTCTTCTACTGTGTCCAATTCCGCTTCTTCTTCTGATTCCCTTCCCCCGATTTCTACAGCCCTATAGCCATTAAGCACGGTTAACTCTTTGATATTCAAAGAACCGCCTTTCGCACGGAAAAACACGAGGTCTTGGTTGTGGCTTTTCGGAGTTCCGTTTAAAGTTTGATCCTCTAACCGCCCGTCTTCCGCACCGAGGAGTTCGCGAACCTCCTCAGCCTTCGGCGAGCGATTTAACGCTGCGTCGCTGATATCGCACGACGCATTAACACGGTTGCGGAGCTGATCCTCCGAACCGTTAGGCACACCCTGCGGTGTAGTAGCTAATATGTCTTTTTGCGCGCTCGACATATTACAGTCCCAAGAATTCCATGATAGGTTTTAGCTTCTTAACGCTCATGGTTGAGCGTCCCGAAAGATAAACCGAAAGGTTCTGCGGATGAATGCCGACATGCTCGGCAACCTCCTTCTGCGTTGTACCCTTCTGCTTGATGCCGTCACGAATAATCTGACGAAGCTCGTCCTTTTCGTACACGGACTTTACCAATAACTCCTTCTCATCCATAATCACACTGTTTTTGATGTTTGTACAAACATTAGTTCAAGACAAAAGTATATATAAAATATTAAGTAACAAAATTAATGTTTATCAAATTAATGAGAAACGGCGGCAAAGTATGCGTCTCCGCCTTGCCGCCATATTTTTCACCGCCTTACGTTGCGGCACAGCCCTTGAGCCGTGTGTTACGTTCTGCTCGTCAGCAGCCAATTAAACTCCGTACTGATTCATATACTCACCCCAAAAAGGATCGACGTCGCTTTTGGTTGATACTGTTGTGTCAACAAACACGTAGTACACAGACACGCTCTCGTGCTGCTCGGCATCGTCAATTTCTGCCACATACGTAGTTACCCCGTTTGCATTCAATTTTTGTGGAAATTCGGAAACCTCTGCGTTGTTGCGTTTCGCAATGCTGCATATTTTGCGCACAAACTGATCAAACGACTCAATCTGAGGTCTGCCAAAACTAAACTCCGCTTCTACGTCGTCCGTTATCACACCATCGTAATTGCTGTAAATTTTGTATGCGAGCACCATAGCTCCTGATGCGTCGTCCTTAATCCTCCTCAATGGAGCATTTCTGTACATTCTGTTCATAATTTTATATTTTTAAATATTAACCCTATTCATTAAACACTTTCGCAAGCCGATCTCTATCCTCCTTAAGCGTCATATTGTAATCCGAATTTCCCATTTGTACTTCCACCTGACCGATTGGTTGGTTACGATAAGCTCCACCATATCCGCTCGAAAGATTCTTTCGAATAAAAACAGGGTAGTTGGGAAGTTTTTCTCCCGACAAAACAATTAGCTTGTCATAGCCATAAAAATCACTTCCAACTTTTACAACGCCATTTTCCCCCTCGGAAGCTTTAAGTATTTTTACGGGATTTTCGTCAAAATCGTAAAAATACGAATTACCACCCCTTTTGTAAAG
>JAEEGK010030506.1_pt1 | contig 10680 bp, 15 predicted proteins | sample 8958771 | NCBI WGS metagenome assembly JAEEGK01 (sample SAMN16246547, study PRJNA631951) | gut metagenome | biome: gut microbiome; feature: rumen; material: SC-attached | host: Bos | place: Iran: Karaj | collected 2018-10 | reverse complement strand
CAGCTGGCGCGTGGAGCACATATTCTTGCATACATGGGATTGTTTTAATCCATGTGTGAAGAAGGTCGAGCAAGCACCACGACGTTCACATTGACAAGCAAGGCAAAGTCGGACTTACTGGCAGAATTTGACCTTACCGAGCCCGATGTGAAACTGAGCAATGTGCTCTATCCTGACAGCATCGCGCTCAAGGTCATGTTTTATCCCAAGGCAATGACGCAGCAGATTAAAGAACTGAATTCCTTTCTCGAGGCCGACAAATTCAAACAGATTCAGCAACGCATGCTGGACAACGGTTTCCGCACCGGCTTCGCCTGCTTGTTCTATGGCGCTCCAGGTACGGGTAAAACAGAAACAGTCTATCAGCTGGCGAAAAAGACAGGCCGATGTGTCATGGCGGTGGACGTACCGCAAATCAAGAGCAAGTGGGTAGGTGACAGCGAGAAGAACATCAAAGCGCTCTTTGACAAGTACCGCAAACAGGTCAAACGCAGCGACGTAGCACCCATTTTGTTGTTCAACGAGGCCGATGCCATCTTCGGGGTGCGCAAGAATGGGGCCGAGAGTGCCGTGGATAAGATGGAGAATACCATCCAGAACATCATCTTGCAGGAGATGGAAGACCTTAACGGTATCCTTATCGCCACGACAAACCTTGCGACTAATTTGGACAGTGCTTTCGAGCGTCGTTTCCTCTATAAAATCGAGTTTGAAAAGCCCGATGCCAGAGTTCGCAGTCGCATCTGGCAAAGTATGGTGCACGGTCTGAACGATGATGATGCCAATGTCTTGGCACAAGCCTATGAGTTGAGCGGCGGCCAAATCGAGAACATCGCCCGCAAAGACACGATCAATAGAGTCCTGTATGGCGACAGCAGTAACACAGATCGCCTCTCCGTCCTCATGGACTATTGCAAGGCTGAGACCATGCAATCCACCGCTAAAACCCAAAGAATAGGATTTAATTAATGCAATGACGAGAGGCATCCGAAACGCTCACATGAAGGGAGTAGGAATCACCAATTTAAAAAGTACAGATTATGGGATTTAAACTTAGCAGAAACACCAGTTTGAAATGCGGAAAAATCGTGTATGTTGATATGGATAATGTCCTGGTTGATTTCCAGAGTGGACTAGACCGTGTGCCCGAAGCGGTCAAGGCTGAATATGCCGATGACGGCACGGGTAAGCCTCATTATGACGATATCCCCAGGATATTCTCGTTGATGGATCCAATGCCTGGCGCCATCGAAGCCATGCAGGAACTGAACAAGTTCTTCGACCTATACATCCTCTCCACCGCGCCCTGGCTCAACCCATCGGCCTGGAGTGATAAACTGGAGTGGATACAGCGCTACTTCGGCAAAGGAAAAGACTCCATCTTCTACAAACGCCTTATCATCTCACACCACAAGGACCTCAACCGCGGCGACTTCCTGATTGACGATCGCGAGAAAAACGGCGCCAAGGAGTTCAAGGGCGAGTTAATCCAATTTGGCTCACCAAAGTTCCCCGATTGGCCCTCCGTAGTTAAGTTTCTTCTCAACAAAATTGGCTATTGAGGTCAAAAACAAAACGAAGGATATGACAAACGGACAAATAGATGAATTGCTGGCAGAGATTGGCCGAGCACCATTGATAACCAGTGATGAAGAACGGATGCTGCTCAAAGCCGTGAAGGAGAAAGGCACCGACTGCGACGAGATGAAGCGATTGGAAGCAGCCAATATGCGCTTTGTGGTAAGTTTGGCCAATCAATACCAGCATTGCGGATTGAGCCTTGAAGAACTGATTGAGGTTGGGAAAGCAGGCTTGAGAAAAGCCGTTGAGAACTATGACCTAAACTCCAACTGCAAGTTCATCTCCTATGCCGTCACCCAGATACGCCAACCCCTGGAGCAGGCCATCGCAGAAAAGGCTCGGCAGAATATCGTTGAGGGAAAATAAGCATGATTCAGCGTGCTTATTTGGCAAGCAGCTCATAAATACTTGGACAACAAATAGATAAATCGGGAAAATAAGAAAAACAAAGGCTCATACTGGTTAATATAGGCATCGAATTGAGTTTCATGAGGTGACCGTTAGTGAGCTATAAGTCAAAAAAAATGAGTTATAGCTCACTTAGAAAATGAAATCGGTCCAAGTCGCACGTCTTTTTGTGCTAGTTGGACCACTTTCATTCCGTTTTTCTTGGTAATTAAAACTAAGATGATTATCTTTGCAGCCTAGAAATTATCTGTTTAACATTCAATGCAACAGACTATATATGGGCAAGTTATTTATCGGACGAGAAAAAGAACAGGAACAACTGAAGGATTACATTGGTTCAAATCAATCTGAATTCATCGCTGTGTATGGGCGCAGACGTGTGGGAAAAACGTGTCTTATCCAACAGGTTATAGGCAATAACTATGCTTTTTATGTTGCTGGTATGAATCAGGTAACAAAGGAAATACAGCTGGTTAATTTCATGCAGGGTATCAGGAAACATCGTCCTGACGAGCCGCTGCCACATGTAAAAACATGGCTTGACGCATTCTTGGCATTGGAGAGTTATCTTGAATCACTGCCCGAGGGGAAAAAAATTGTTTTCATTGATGAAATGCCCTGGATGGATACACCACGCTCTAACTTCATCAGTGGCCTTGAGCATTTCTGGAATTCATGGGCATCATGGAGGGACGATATCAAACTCATTGTCTGCGGAAGTGCTACATCTTGGATCATCAACAATTTGATCAAGAACCGTGGTGGATTGCATAACCGTGTAACCCATAAGATACCGCTCAAACCATTTACATTAAAGGAATGCAGGGAGTTTTTCATAGCCAAAGGTTTTCGTCTATCAAATAAACAGATTGCAGAATGCTACATGGTGTTGGGTGGCGTTCCATTCTATCTGGAAAAACTGAATAAAGGAGAGGGCGTGGCACAAAACATCGACAGGTTGTTATTCGACGAAGACGGAGAACTTCACGATGAGTTCCAAAGCCTTTACAACTCATTATACAAGAACGCCACAAATCACATCAAGATAGTTACCGCACTGGCTACGAAGGGACATGGTTTGACACGTCAGGAACTGATTGAGAAGACCAAGCTCTCAGCCAATGGAAAGTTCTCACTGATGTTGGAAGAGCTGAAAAGTTGTGGATTTATCCGAAGTTACGAACCATATTTGTCTGTAAACACCCGAAGCCGAGAAACAGGAACAATTGATCATCAAAGTCCAGTCACACTTTACCAGCTTGTGGATCCATTTACACTATTTCACTTCCAGGTAATGAGAAAAGCAGATGCACATGATCCCAATTACTGGTCGAATAATCAGAACTCCCACGTCTATAGCACTTGGAGCGGATTGTCCTTTGAAATGCTCTGCCTGAATCATGTTGAGCAGATAAAGATGTCATTAGGGATTTCAGGCATAACCGCTAATGCGTTCTCATGGCTCGGAAAGGGGAAAGACCGCTCTGCTCAGATTGACCTGCTGATTGACCGGGCAGACAAGACCATCAACATCTGTGAAATGAAATTTTATAACAAGCCATACGCCATGACAGCTAAAGATGAAGATGACATTGAACGTAAAGTATCATCATTCATTGAGGCGACCCATACGGACAAGAATATTATTGTAACAATGATTACTGCAAAGGGGCTTGAAAGGAACGAACACTCAGAAGGAGTCCAAAAGGAATTGACATTGGATCAGCTGTTCTGCTAACAAAAATAGTCATGAACAGCCCATTGCCGGTTATCGCTCTCTTCTTTTTCTCTTTTCAAACCTGCCGAATTATACTAAAAATACCCATTAGCGGCAGAATATAGTATAGTATATTTTGCCGAATCGATACTTTTTACTGCATTGTCGGCAGAATATAAGGCTATAATAAGTCCAACCTGCACGTCTTTTTGTGTTAGTTGGACCACTTTCATTTGTTTTTGTCTGGGGCAATCAGATAAAAATTGTCGTTAAATGGCTTATTCATATTCTGATATCACATTTCTTGAGAACCCATTCAGTTTCTCGGTCGCCCTCAAATCACAACCAGATCGAAAAAATAACCGTCAGCACCTGTGTTTGAGGTGCTGACGGCGGCTATATAGCGTCATCTATGCGGCTTGACTTCACCGCCGATGGATTACTCCTAGCCCAGCGAAGGGGTCACGGGAGGATATACTTGACTTGGTTCATCGTCATGATATGTGAATACAGTTGCATCGTCAATTAGCTCAGCAAAATCCATTAACATCTCAAGGGCTTCGCTGGGTCTTAGGATAAAGAAGTCATAGCCTTCCTCGTAACGCTTGCACGAGAGCCGATCAATCTGTCGTTGGATGATTTCCTCTACCTTTTCATATTTCTCGGTGTGCATGGTTGCAAAGAGATCATAATATGTCGGCAGATCCTCGATGTCCATATATTCAATTAGGTTATCGATTGGCTCAGTACTTGAGCCGATTAAAATCATGTTTTTACGAAAAGATTCGTTCGTGAGAATGAAAACGTAGCCTTTCTCTGTATTACTACACATATTACTTTAAATATTAAATACTTATATGAGGTGTCGGTGGCGCGTGATAAGTGTTTTTGCGTGTTGGAATACCCATTTAACCATCAAGCACGCCATTATCCTGGATCCGCAAAAATTGTAAGTATTTGCCACCAGTATTTCCATATCTACAATTATTGTAAGTTTTTGCCATCAGTATCCACAATTATTGTAAGTTTTTGCCATTTCGTTATAATAGTAGTAGTTATAACCAATAACTACTCACGCTGAGATATAAACGACACGGCAGGATATCTTTGAGGGCTATCCTGCCGGTCTGTCACCATTAGCGTGCCATCGTTATCACTGTCCACTTGCCCAAATATGTTTCCAAGCCATATAGTCGTTTGGATCATACCCTGTGTTACTCCAACTATAATTAGTTAGCGATGATGGCTGTCCAATTACTGGCTTTCCATTGTTCCAGTTTTTCAATACTGGCTCACCGTGTTCGAGGTGATCTAATGGCATGTTGGGCGCTATGTAATCCTTACCCCAGTTGCGTATGGTGCCTTCAGATATGTCAATGCCGTTCCGCCTCATGATTTCCAGGTTTTTCGGCGCAGACAGGTTGGGGTTGTACAGTAGCATGAACCGAGCCTTCATATCAATTTTGGTCCCTCTCTTGGCTTCTCGTCGCTGTGCCTCGGTCATCGTTTTTCCAGGATTAGTATCGATGCCCCTATCACTACAATATCGATATAGCGTTCTCAGCGATATGTTAAGCGCCGTCGAGTTTTCCTTCACCGACTTTGATCTGTCATACCAGTTATCAATCCTAATGTAATTGACTTCCTTGTCTATGCTGCGGATAAAACTCTGTGTGTGAGGAGCGTCAGGGTGAAGGATGAACTTACGCCTGTGATCCTTCCAATAGCCAATCTCATAATCACAGTACTCAATTAGGTCCTCCCAATCCATCTGCATTGCCCGCTCCGTCCTTCGCTTTAGTGTTTCAACCGAGATGACATTATCGCTGTTGTCGATGAAGCGGTAACGGTCAACATACATATTAAAGAGCAAGGTGTCTGGGTCAACGTCAGGCTTTATCAGTCTTCTCAGACAGGCACGCTTAAACAGTTTGCGTCGTCTGTTGTTGCCGTCGGTGATTCTCTCCGTTGGCCACCACAGCTGAAGATAATTATCATCGGTCAGCTGGTATGTGTTGTTAATCCAATAGTCAGACTCGGTGCGGTAATAGTACTTATATCGCCATGAGTTGTGATGCATAAAAGTATTGTAATCCATCGTCGCCATGTCCCGTAAAAGCTGTTGATCAAAAACCACTGTCGGCTTGGTGGGATCTTGTGCCTGTGTTTGATATTGGTTTTCATCGACCGGCGGTAAGCTCTCCGGGAATTCAAACCGATAATAGATGCGGTATGAGGTATAGCACTCTTTGTTCCCGTACACGCCGTTAAAATATTGGCTTGGTCTTTCGCCACAGTCATCTTCCATTGGTTCGCCTGTGTCCCGAACTATGCTCTCGGTGATGGTTCTCGATACTACATTCAGATCCTCTTTGCCAAGCACGTGGTCGAACACATACACCATCCTGAACCGCCGTGATGTGACCCCGCGTTTCTCTAACCTGTCTGAGTATGACATATAGACGCAGGTAGGTGGGTAAGTCAGGCATGCAAGGTATTCAGGAATCGACTCAAAACGTGTTTTATCAATATCCACGTACACCGTCTGGGCACCGCGAAAGAACCGATCACACTTGAACTCCAGCCTCATGCAGCCTTGATTATTTCCTTTAGGATATAGGGGCTTTGACTTATACCTCCGCCCGTTGCACGTCTCGAACCAGTATTCTTTGTTCGGGTCAAATGCGAACAGGTTGCAGAAGGTATAACCTTTTGTTGCGCCCTCGAGGAACTGGTCAACTGTAACGTCATATTCCCTGAAAGCCATTTTCTCTTTCCCGATAGCCTTGGCCCCCTTTAGACTTAGGCAGGCTGTGGCATCGGTTTTCTTTTCATACCAGTCATTGCTGATATTTACTCTGAATTTAAAATCTTGATCTATCATAGTAAGCAATATGATTAGTTTATTATTATTTCTGTGTCTCAAAAAGGTCGCCGCCATTGATGAATAGTATTAGTCTATTCCTCAATGCGCGGTTATAATTCGCGTGGCCCATCATCAGCTTGGCCTCTTTTCTGTTTTCGTACACTTCACCACTAGGGAGATACATCATCTTTTTATTCATATTATGGGGTGTTGTATTTAATAAAAATTGTATATAATTCATGGGACTTTGATGGCAACGATTAGGGCACATCAAAGTCAATAATCTGGGTTGCGACATTTAATTATATTTTTATAGGGGTGGGGGTTTTATGCTTTACACCCCACACCCAATTTTATTAGAGCAAATGTCACCTTTGCATTATTGGGCTGGTAATCAGCAACTAAGCGAGAGACATTCACGAATCGAATGTCACTTGTCAGGTGCGACATTCAAAACTGCAAATGTCACGGGAAAAATAGCGCATATCAGTAGCCAAAATGTGCTTGAACTAGGCGATCTGCACTCCCTCATTACGTGATTTTATGCAAACCACTTACAAGAAGTCTGGAATATACTTCCCGGGATTTAACTCGATATTGCGCTTGTGCCTGTCTTCTTTATTTCTAGCATAATAAGTGTCGAGCCTTTCATCATTGTATTCAACCCACATCAGGTTATCTGACGAGCAATTCATCCTATCGTAGTCAATATGTAGAATCTTAGGATACATAAAGACACTGTCGTCACCCTGTATGTAACCTGCAATTTTCATGAGATCATCAAGGAACACACGTTCATGCCAAATTGATGAAGGTTTGGGCACTTGAATATGAGGCCTTATGCACACTTCCAGATCAACGTCACTATCATACATGCTGTCATAAATCGTCATGGGTTTGCCGTCCTGCTCAACGTGCCCGTCCTTAAATACAGTGACGATATTACCATAGCATCTGAGATTGATAGACGGTGCATCGGTGTGCTCATACGGCTGAATGACCCACTCTAGGTTGTTGGCATCACAATTCATGGCATCGCCATCCTTGTGATTGATTCTGTATCTTTTGTTGTCCATCGGTTTGGGAGGACAATAGCATGTCATCACAGCTAAATCGACAGGTATCCTGGGGCCATTCGGTTTCTTGATATATTTGCCGGCATCATCTGTTTTGATCTTAATCTGCTTTATAACAGGTTTACTATACCTGACTCCATATTGCATGCCAGCCACGTTACCGTCTCTCGAAATATAGATTTTGCCCTTAATGTAATACCGGCACTCTTCACCATTAATTAATTCTGTTTTCGGCATAATTCAATTTGTTTATAGCTACACTCCATATATATATCATATGGCAGGTTTGTAGTGAACTGGATATCATATACTTCTTCACCGTCATTGTCTTGCCATATGTAGTCTTCTGAACTAACTATATGATACTCCTCTCCAAAACACTTTAATATGGATCTCAACAGAATTTCTTCAATATTTGCAGTGTCACCGTTGCAGATGATTGCAAGAAATCCATTTTCTTTGTATCCGGTATAACCTATTTTATTTATGTCTTCTTTCTCTACTTGAATGTTCATAATTCTTTATTATGTTTTCTGCTTATGATCCTCAGTGTAATGCCCCTCGACGCCAAAAATTTCACAAAGCGCTTATACTGTTGCTTACGCTGGCGTTTCCTTGGACATAGCACAAAAAGATCAATCAGCTTTATTGTCAGCTCATAACCGCAGCCGCAATCATAAGCTGTCTTGAATCCCTCGTTATGTTGTTTGAGCGATTCTATGTCGAGGGCGAAATACCGCTCCTCTATTTCATTTGCATGTTGGTATGTGTTGTTCATTGTACTAAGATTTAATAGTAATAATCGATTGACATCATCAGCCCTGTGAAATTTGAATACATAATATTTGCTTTCTTGAACTTGCTGGCTTTATAGTAATTTGAATTCCTTTTATAGATAGCAGCAAAATCGTCAGTGTTGATCGAATATTCAAATCCAGGGAAGCGGGGGAGCATATAGCCATATGCAGGCTGGAACCCATCACATTCGCCTGTTATCAACCAAGAAACGAATTCAGGCATTTCTAAAGGAGTATCAGGCTTTGATGTTGAAACTGTCCACTTAAATTGAACCTTCTGAGCACACGCAAGCTCCACTTTGAATACTCCTTTCAAGTTTTTCCCGTTGAAGTTGGCAAGATCATCGTTCACGCTGTCTTCAAACGGTTTCGTGTCTTTTAGGTCCAAGTCCCGAACTTTACCCATTATCCAAATACGTTTCATCCTTTTTGAGATTTAATATTTAACGTCACGCCCATCTCGTCGAGCGTTTTCTGGAGGTTACGATACGCATCTTTCCTTCGCCGTCTCCTTGGACAAATCTCCAGTAGTTTTTGCAATTCTACCGTGATGCACATCCCACTGGCAAAAGGTCCGTATTCAGCTTCCAGTCTCTTGATCTCACCGGCATATTGATTTCCTGGTTGTTGCCCGTCATCCAACTCATCCGGTGCCGCATCTTTCTCTTTATTCTTCTCAGCCTCAAGACACAAACTGCGGAAATCGGTCATCGGCTGCTGCACTGTCTCAGTCATTGTAGAAAACAGCGCTTGCATTAACTGAATCATACTATCTTTTCACTGTCCTCCTTTATTTCTACTAAATTCATGATAAAGTACTGCATATGTCTTTCTGCATTTGTCTAGATGCTTTTCAAAAAAGACATCCTTCATATATTCCCTATTTCCGTTCCAAGAGCAGAATCGTTCCACTCTTTCATCATGCGTCATTTTATCAAAGTCTTCGTGAGCAGCCTCAAAATCCGCAACCATTTTCTGTATCTGGTCAATTATGCTGTCAAACGAATACATGATGGACAGTTCACTATATAATTCCAGTATCGTAGAATAAGCTCCATCCAAGTCTTTTTCATCAATATGATAGTGCCTATTGGTGTAAAAGAGATTATTAATGCTAGACCTAAATATAAAGTTGAATTCCAAAGGGTTGGCATCGGTTAGACATTCTTTCTTACCTAGATATAAATCTAATTCATCCTTTGATATCAGGCCAGCTTCATACTGTAGTATGAGATGGCACATAAAATTTGCGACATTCATCAAGACAGCTGTTTCAGAATCCGCAAAATGCAAGCAAGGGTCCTCATAACCCCCGTCCACATAATGAATCATTTCGTTGGCAGCATCTTCAGCATTGTCAAAAACATGAATCACTCTAACTTCTTCTTTTTCTTTCTCCATAATATCTAATTGATTTTGAATAAATTATACATATCACTTCTATTACTAAGGAGATCATACCGTTCAAAACTCCTTTTTCATCATTACATAAGGCTATACCCCGCCATTATCCGCGTTTTTTACATTTCAGTCCGAGGGTAAACTTTTTTGAGGTTATCGGATGAAGGTGTTGATGTTTTTTGTATTTTTGCCCTCACAACAATAAAGCTTCTTGATATGGCTGACGTAGGACATAGAGTGACTATCGACAACTTGCCCTTTAATCCGGTTAGAGGACAGGTAATCTATGTTGATTATGATAACAATAAGAGAATCAACTCTTTCATCGTCAGCAACTATGATTGGCTGAGAAGCATGTTCCGGGAGAATGGGCTTGAATTCTGTTATCTGCCGCTGCTGGGAGAAGAACTGATTTCTTACCATGCTCCCTACTTGAGTGACAAACAGCGCCAAGATCTTCTCCAGAGTATACCCTCAATAGCAAGCTTGATCGAGACACAGTCCCCCTCATTACTGTATGCGTTAGACGAAGAAGGGGATGGTGAACTGCGTTTGTTGCCCATCAATGCCCGGTGGTATAATAAGCTCGATAAGGTTTTTACCACGCTCGCCGATAACATTAGAAAGGATCTTGCCTCGCATTACCCGACTCGGCGTCATGAAGATGTTGTTAGTGAGCCCACCATTCGTTACAGCCTTTCAGAGGACAGCCCCGACATTAAGTCCGACATTCGTTTCAGCCTTTCTCTGGACAGCCCCGACATTAAACAATCTGAAGAAGTTGCAAAAGAGCCAGATGTTCGTTATAGCCTTAAACGGAGTGAAGTATCTGCC
>JAEEGK010030505.1_pt1 | contig 10681 bp, 9 predicted proteins | sample 8958771 | NCBI WGS metagenome assembly JAEEGK01 (sample SAMN16246547, study PRJNA631951) | gut metagenome | biome: gut microbiome; feature: rumen; material: SC-attached | host: Bos | place: Iran: Karaj | collected 2018-10 | reverse complement strand
AGACGCTCAACGACAAGCAGATCGATGCCATCATGAACAAGATTATCAAGAATCTGGAGACCCAGTTGGGAGCCAAGCTCAGATAACAGTTAACAGTTAATAGTTAACAGTTTACAGATAATAGATAACAAGATTATAAAACCAAAATAAAAAAAGACCAATCATGGGAAGAGCTTTTGAATACCGCAAAGCAAGAAAGATGAAACGCTGGGGCAGCATGTCCCGCACGTTTACACGCATCGGCAAGGAAATCACCATCGCCGTTAAGGCTGGTGGTCCCGATGCCGAAGGTAACTCCCGCCTGCGCGCGTTGATCGCCAACGCCAAGGCTGCCAACATGCCCAAGGAGAACATCGAGCGCGCCATCAAGCGTGCCAGCGAGAAGGATGCTGGTGACTACAAGGAGGTGATCTACGAAGGATTCGGCCCCCACGGCATCGCCGTGCTGGTAGAGACCGCTACCGACAACACCACCCGCACCGTGGCCAACCTGCGCAACTACTTCAACAAGAAGGGCGGTTCGCTGGGTAACTCGGGCAGCGTAGCCTTCATGTTCAGCCACAAGTGCTACTTCCACGTTGCTCCCAAGGCCGATGTGGATCCCGATGAACTTGAGCTGGAGCTCATCGACTGCGGCGCCGAGGAATTTGCCATCGACGAGGAGGAAATGCTCGTGTCGGGCGACTTCGCTGCCAATGGCGACATCATGAAGTACCTCGAGGAGAACGGTTTCGAGATCAAGAGCAGTGAGTTCGTCTATGAACCTGCCGACTACAAGGAACTGAACGAGGCACAACGCGCCGAGGTCGAGGCCTTGATTGAGGTCCTGGAAGAGGACGAAGATGTGCAAAACGTCTTCACCACCATGGCCGAGGCCGAGGAGTGATCCTTCGCTGTTCAATCCTTTAACGCATTAAACACTATGAGAGTTCCTTAAGTTATCACAGAGGCTTAAGGAACTCTTTCCCTTTTTCACTGAAACCAACAGTCACTTGAAACATCAGGACTTGTCCTGGTTTTACCCGACTTTCCCAAAAGAGACTGAATCCTGACTTTTATCATTCTATAACTCTAATCTTATCGAATTATGCAAAAGACCAGACAATTCTTCTTTGTCGTGATGCTGATGCTGGCTGCCATTGTTCCCAGCATGAGCATTGCACAGCAGATGCCACCCATCCCCGTGGATCCCGAGGTGCGCATCGGCAAACTGGACTGCGGATTGACTTACTACATCCGCAATAACAACTATCCTGAGAACCGTGTGAACTTCTACATTGCCCAGCGCGTGGGCTCCATCCAGGAGGAGGAAAGCCAGCGCGGCCTGGCTCACTTCCTGGAGCACATGGCCTTCAACGGCAGTGAACACTTCAACGGCGAGGGCAAAGGCATCATCGATTACACCCGCTCGCTGGGTGTGAACTTCGGCGGCGACCTCAACGCCTACACCAGCATAGCCGAGACCGTCTATAACATCAACGATGTGCCCAGCACACGACAGAGCGCACTTGACTCGTGTCTGCTCATCCTCAAGGACTGGAGCAATGGCCTGCTGCTCACCGATGAGGAAATCGACAAGGAACGCGGTGTCATCCACGAGGAATGGCGACTGGGACAGAGCCCCCAAATGCGCATGTTAGAGCGCCAGCTCGAGGCATTGTTCCCCGGCTCCAAGTATGGCAAGCGTCTGCCCATCGGTCTGATGGATGTCGTTGACAACTTCAAGTATAACGAGCTGCGCGACTACTATCACAAGTGGTATCGTCCCGACAACCAGGCGCTGGTGATCGTGGGTGACGTGGATGTGGACCACATCGAGGCCCAGATCAAGGAACTCTTCAAGGATGTTCCCGCCCCAGGTCCCGATGCAGCCCAAGTGGTTGACGAGCCCGTCCCCGACAACGAGCAGCCCATCTTCATTGTCGACAAGGACAAGGAACAACAATACAGCGAGGTAACCGTCATGTTCAAGCACGAGGCTGTTTCCAAAGAGGAAAAAGCCAATCTCGACTACCTTGTGTTTGGTTACCGCGAGGGAATGGCGGTTCGTATGCTCAACACCCGACTGAGCGACTTGGCTCAAGAGCCTGACTGCCCCTTTGACAGGGCTTATTGCTACGACGGCAGTTACCTGGGAATCGCCAAGACGATGGATGCTTTCACCATGGAGGCCATGCCCAAAGAAGGTAAATCCGAAGCCGCCGCCCAGGCCTTGATTGTCGAGGCATTGCGTGTCGCCAAGCACGGTTTCACCGCCAGCGAGTATGACCGCGCCCGCGACGAGTACATGAGCGAGATGGAAAGGTGGTACAACGAGCGCGACAAGGTGTCCAACGAGAACTATGGCCGCAGCTTTTGCCGCCACTTCCTGGATAACGAACCCATCACCTCGGTAGAGCAGGATTTCCAGATTGCAGGAATGATCGCACCCAACATGACTGTTGACATGGTCAACATGATTATTCCTGAACTCATCAGCACCGATGGCCATAACATGGTAATCACCGACTTCAACCAGGAGAAGGAAGGCGCTGTCTATCCCACTATTGAAGGCTTCCAGGCTGCGCTCGATGCCGCCAACAGTGCCGACATCACCCCCTATGTGGACAATGTATTGGACGAGCCCTTGATGGCTCAGATGCCCAAGAAGGGTAAAATCGTCAAGGAGAGTGCCAATGACGTGTTTGGCTACAAGATTCTTGAACTGAGCAACGGTGCCCGTGCCGTGCTCAAGAAAACCGATTTCAAGCAGGACGAGATCACGATGACGGCATTCCAGCGCGGTGGTCAGTCGCTCTACGGCGAGAAGGACTGGGCCAACCTGCAGCTGCTCAGCAGCCTGAATTCCTACACCGGATTGGGCAACTTCTCTAACTCTGACCTGAATAAGGTCCTCGCTGGCAAGCAAGCCAGCGCCTACATCAACATCGGCAGTCACTCCGACGGTGTGAGCGGCAACAGCACCGTCAAGGACCTGGAAACGATGATGCAGCTCGTTCACCTCAAGTTCACCGCCCTCACCCCCGATGAGAAGAAGTTCAACCAGACCATGAACCTGATGGAAACGCAGCTCAAGAACAAGGACCTCATGCCCGAGAGCGCCTTGAGCGATTCGCTGCAGTACATCGTGAGCAACCGCAGCTGGCGCAACAAGCCTTTCAACGTCGATGACCTGAAACAGGTCAGCCTGGACCGAATCATGGAGATCGCCAAGGAGCGCACCGCCAACGCTGCCAACTACACCTTCTTGTTCGTGGGCAACTTCGACGAGGCCACCATCCGCCCGCTCATCGAGCAGTACATCGCCAGCCTGCCCGCCAAGAAAGGCGTGAAGAGCGACTGGGTGAATACCACCGAGATGCCCTCAGGCGAAGTCCTGTGCCACTTTACCCGCAAGATGGAGGAACCCAAGGACTATGAGGTGCTCATCTGGCACTCCGACCAAATTCCTTACAGCTTGGAGAACTCTCTCAAGGCCGAACTCCTGGGACAGGTGCTGAGCCGCGTCTATCTGCAGAAGATCCGCGAGGATGCGGGTGCAGCCTACTCGACCCAGACCCTGGGCAGTGTAAGTCCCGCCATCGCCGACGGCAAGCCCTACACAATGGTACTGACAATCGCTCCCGTCAATCCCGAGTTTGAGGAGTTGGCTCTCCAGATTATCAACGATGAGATGAAGAACGCCTGCACCACCATTGACGCCACTGCCCTGACCGAGGCCAAGGAGAATATGCTCAAGGACCACGCCACCAACATCAAGGAGAACTGGTACTGGAGGGGCATCATCCAGCAATACTTGCTCATGGGTATCGATCAAATGAGTGGCTACGAGGATATCATCAAGGCCCAAACGCCCGAGTCAATCGCCGAATTTGCACGCCAAATCTATGCTGCCGGCAACAAGATTGAACTCGTGCTGGGTCCCGAGAAGTAACTTTCGCTCTTCAGCGACACGACCAATAGCAATGGCGGCTCCTGTTGTGAAGGGCCGCCATTGCTGTATCACTCAACAACCGAAAACATAGCATTAAACCTTTTAAAAAACATCTGCACTCTTGGCTTTCAAACAATAATAACTATCTTTGCCGCATCAATTCATTTATTATTACTCGTTAACTATTGATTACTGCTATGAAAAGTTGGTGTGAAGTTCAGATTTTAAAAAACGGCAGACTTGACTGGCCGTTTGAGTATGCTTGTGTTTCAGCAAAGGTCAAAGGCTTTTTTGGCGGGATGACCCGGGATGTCCGTACCGACGATAGAGGCATCGCCATCATCGAATGGTCTTCAAGCAACGATTTGGAAAAGATCTATGTTTCGGGGCAGACTTTCGAAGGGCCTTTTGAGAATGGACGCAAGTATCGATTGACTTATAAGGTATAACAATCATCCCAAGATGGATAGACAAACAAGGGGCGTGCCTGAAATGACATGCCCCTTGCTGTTTCTTCCCGAGAACCGCCTTACTTGACGATGAGCAAGTAGTAGTTCTTCTTGCCCTTCTGGGCCAGGATGTACTTGCCGTTGAGCAGCATGTCGGCACTGACAGGCATGTCGGGGTCAGCGAGTTTCTCCTTGTTGACGCTCACACCACCGCCCTGGGTGAGCTTGCGCATCTCGCCCTTGCTGGGGAAGACGGCAGCCACCTCGGTGAGCAGCGAGATCATCGGCGTACCCTCGTCGATGGCACTGCGGGGAACCTCATAGCGGGGAACACCCTCAAACACGCTCAACAGCGTCTCCTCGTCAATCTTGTGCAGGATGTCCTTGGCCTTGTTCGAGAACAGGATCTGTGAAGCCTCCACAGCGTTCTCATACTCCTCGGCGCTGTGCACCATGGTGGTGATTTCCTTGGCCAGGCGTTTCTGCAAGGGACGCAGACCTGGATCGGCATCCTGCTGGGCTGTCAGCTCGGCAATCTCTTCCTGCGACAGGTTGGTGAAAATCTTGATGTATTTCTTGGCATCCTCGTCGCTCACGTTGATCCAGAACTGGTAGAACTTGTAGGGCGAGGTGCGCTTGGGATCCAACCACACGTTGCCACCCTCGGTCTTGCCGAACTTGGTGCCGTCACTCTTGGTGATCAGCGGGCAGGTGATGGCATAGGCCTCGCCACCGGCCATGCGGCGGATGAGCTCAGTACCCGTGGTGATGTTGCCCCACTGGTCGCTGCCACCCATCTGCAGCTTGCAGCCCTCGGTCTCATAGAGGTGCAGGAAGTCATAGCCCTGCAGCAGCTGATAGGAGAACTCGGTGAACGACATGCCATGGTCGGCATTGGCAGCCAGACGCTTCTTCACGCTGTCCTTGGCCATCATGTAGTTCACGGTGATGTGCTTGCCGATGTCACGGATGAAGTTCAAGAACGAGAAGTTCTTCATCCAGTCATAGTTGTTCACCACGATGGCGTGGTTGGGAGCATCGCTGTCAAAGTCCAGGAACTTGGCCAGCTGCTGACGGATGCACTCCTGGTTGTGGCGCAGGGTCTCCTCGTCGATGAGCTTGCGCTCCTGCGACTTCATCGAGGGGTCGCCAATCATGCCGGTTGCACCGCCAATCAGGGCGATGGGACGGTGGCCTGCACGCTGCAGGTGCTTGAGCATCATGATGCCCACCAGGTGTCCGATGTGCAGTGAATCAGCAGTGGGGTCGATGCCCACATATCCGCTGGTCATTTCCTTGTTGAGTTGCTCCTCAGTACCAGGCATGATGTCGTTGATCATGCCACGCCATTTCAGTTCTTCTACAAAATTCATCGTTTCAGTATATTATAATGTTGTTGGTTATTCTCTCTATTGAGCGGCAAAGGTAATAAAAAGATTTCAGTTTCTGGTCCCTAGTTTCTAGTTTCTAGTCCCTAGTTTCTGGTTTTGGGCACCTCGTTTCCGGTTTCCAGGTGAGGATGGAGGAGGTTGGCCAGACGCCGGGCGGTTCGCTCGGTGGCAGGTCCAGTCTCGATGTCGGTGGAATCAAACTGCAGTCGGGCCTGGCTGTAATAAGGTGTACGGGCCTCCAGTTCGCGTTTAACAATGGGCAGGAAAGCCTCATTAGGCAGGTTGGCGAATTTGGGGCGCTTGACCTTTTGGTCGGGCAACAGCAGGCGCGCGGTGATGCGTTCGGGACTGGTGGTGAGCCACACGGTGATGCCCGCCTGGTTCATCAAGGCCATGTTGTCGCCGTGACAAGGCGTGCCACCGCCACAGCTGACGATGACGTCGCTCATCGCAGCCACGTCGCACAAGGCGTCCGTTTCCAGCTCGCGAAAACGCTTTTCACCCATTTTATCGAAGATTTCAACGATTGTCGCCCCTTGCTTGCGCTCGATATACTCATCCAGGTCGATGAAAGTCACACCCATCTGCCGGGCAAGCACCTCGCCCAGGGTGGTCTTGCCGCAGCCCATGTAACCGATCAGGAAAACAGGTTTCATCACAACCAGCCAGCCTCGCGATACCAGGCGATGGCCTCGCGGATACCCTCGCGCAGCGGGTATTTGGGATTGAAGTTAAAATCACGCTTGGCGTCGCTGGTGTCACACTGCCAGTTGCGTTGCTTCAGGATCTTGAACTTGTCGCGGTTCAGGGTGCTGGCCTTGAGCGTCACCTTGCCCACCCACTCAGCGACATGGCAAACGATTTTGACCAGCCACAGCGGGCACGTCACGGGTATCACGAATTTCTTGCCCAGTTCCTCACACACGATTTTTCGGAACTCCTGCTGCGTGTAGGCCTTATCCTCACTGATGAAGTAAGCCTTGCGCAAGGGTCCCCGCTCCAGCGCGTCCATCACGCCCGTCACCAGGTCCTTGACGTAGATAAAGGTGAGCATCTGCTTGCTGAAACCCACACTGAAGTCAAAGCCGCGCTTGATGCTCTTGATCATCAGATAATAGTCCCGCTCGTGCGGGCCATAGACGCCCGTGCAGCGGAAGATGGTATAGGGAAAACCATCAATTGACTGCAGATAGGTCTCGGCCTTGAGCTTGGAAACGCCGTAATAGGTGTTGGGCAACGGGACATCGGTCGCTGAAATCGGCTTGTAAGTCTTCTCGTCGCCAGGCCCCATAACGCTCAGGCTGCTCATCATCAGGAACACGTCGGGCGTCATGTTGGTCACCTGCAAAGCATCAACAAACGCACGCAGATAGCCGTAGTTGACGCGCTCAAAGTCCAGATAGTTAGTGCTCTTGGTCACGCCCAGGTTGTGGACGATATAGTCCCAACGGCCCCACTCGCCCATGTGGTCGCGCAGGGTCTCCTCCAGCTTGTCCTGGTCCTCGTAGTCCAACTCGATGAAGTGAATGCGCTTATCCTGCAGGAACTCGCGGCTCGTGGTTGCGCGCACGGCAGCCCACGTGTCATAGCCGCGCTTGAGCGCTTCCTCGACGAGGAAGCCCCCGATGAAGCCTCCGGCTCCGGTAATCAGAATACTTTTCATTCTTCTTTATGCTGTGTCTCCTCTTCGGCCTTGCGGGCCATGGCCAACTTAGTGCCTTTGGTACGATTCTTGATGTTGCGCTCGACAGCCTCGACCACGTGCTCGACGATGTACTCGGGCTTGATGTTCTTCAGGCAACGGTAGTCACCATACTTGCATGGCTTGTCACCCGAGATGGAACATGGACGGCAGTCCATGTCGAGCTGGATATCGTCCTCGACAATCTGGTTATAGCCCAGATAGCCGCAAGCCGGGCTCGTCGGTCCCCACATGGTCATTGCCTGCAGGTCCACCAGCGAGGCCAGGTGCATATTGGCCGACTCCATCGTCAACATCAGGTCACACTGTCCAAGCAGCGCATACTCGTCAATGAACTTGTGCTTCACCTCGGCCATCGAGATCACTCGCTTGTATTTGCGGGCAATGGGCCTCAAGGCGATTTTCTCGGCTTTGCCGCCACCCATGAGGAATATCCAGTAATTCTCGCGCTTGCTCAGTTCGGCAATTACCTGTTCCATCTGTTCCAGCGGGTAAGCCTTTTTCTTGTGCGACGAGAACGGCGAGATGGCAATCCAGCGCTCGCCCTCCTTCTTTTCAGGCACAATCGGACTGGTGGGCCACTCGCGACCGTCATACAGGCACGTGAAATTGTCAGGCGCCTCAAAGCCCAGCTGCGTGAAAACGTTGCGGTAACGCTGGTGGATGGGCGTCAGGGGCTCGTTGGTCTTATGGGTGACCAGGGCACGGCGTTTGGGCTTTTCCCTGTCAAGACGTGCAATGAGTGCACCCTTAAACTTCATATAAGCGTCAATAATCCATGTGCCGCTCACGTTGTGCAGGTCGGCAACAGCATCAATGTCGTAAAGCTTGTGCAACTGCGCTGCCAACTTCAGCAGCCCGAACAGGCCGCTGTGATGCTCCTTCACATCAAAATCCACTACCTTGAGGTTGGCAGGACGGTCATGGAACATCGATGCAGGCCACATCTTGGTGAGCATGATAAACCGTGTGTCAGGATTCGCTTTACACACTGGATACAGCACGGGTATGGTCATGGCAACGTTGCCAAGCACCGACAGGCGCATGACGAGCACGTTACGCAAAGGTTTGTTATTTTTCGCCATAGTGCACAGGATTAGTTACAATCGTTGTGCAAAAGTAAACAAAAACAGCGAAATAGACAATAATTTAAACATTATTTCCCCTCAATGGTTGCAATTACTCGTTTCACAACCACGTCAGGGGGTATGTTTTTGAGGCAGCGGTAATCGCCGTAGCGGCACTCACGTTCGCCGTAGATAGAGCATGGACGGCACGCCATGTCGAGCTGGATGTCATTGCTGGCATCCTGGCCAAAGCCCTGAAAACCGCAGGCTGGAGCCGTAGCGCCCCAGATGGTGACCGCCTTGAGTCCCATGAGCGATGCCAGGTGCATGTTGGCCGAGTCCATCGTGAGCATCAGGTCGCACTTGCCCAACAAGGCATATTCATCGATGAAACCATGCTTGATTTCGGCCATCGAGATGACGTGCTTTTTCTTGCCCGCCATTTTGCGCAAGGCGATTTTCTCATCCTTCCCGCCGCCCATGAGGAAGATTCGGTAATTCTCGCGCTGTGCCAACTGCTCGACCACCTGCGTCATCTGTTCCAGAGGATAGACCTTGCCGGCATGGGCCGAGAACGGCGAGATGGCTACCCAACGCTCGCCGGGCGCCTTGTCGAGCACGATGGAGCTCACGGGCAAGGGTTTGCCGTCATACAGGCGGGTAAAACTGTCAGGCGCCTCCAGTCCCAACTCCAGAAACACCTCGCGGTAACGCTCAATAGTGGGTGTGACCGGCTCCTGACTCTTGTGGGTGATGAGGGCACGTCGGCGCGCCCGCTGCTTGTCGAGGTGCACAACGGGAATGCCGTGCAGCCGCATAAACAGGCTCAGAATTCTGGCCCTGAGCACATTGTGAATGTCGGCGACGGCATCGATGCGATACTCGCGCCGCAGCTGCGAGGCCAGTTTCATCAATCCAAAGAACCCTTTGTACTCTGCCTTCATGTCAATGCCCACCACCATCAGGTTGTCAGGGCGGTCATGGAACATCGATGCGGGCCATTTCTTGGTCAGCATGATGAAACGCGTGTCAGGGTTGGCACGGCACACGGGATAGAGCACCGGGATGGTCATCGCCACGTCGCCCAGTGCCGACAGCCGCACCACGAGCACATTGCGCAAGCATGGGTCACTTTTTGCCATACAGCACAGGGTTGGTCTCGGGGTCGTTATACATCTTCATCTGGCGATAGACCTTCATGAATTTGCGGCCTGCAGCTATGTCATCCAGCAGCTGGTCGATAGCTGTCGTCAGGTCAATGCGCTGTTCCTGCAGCACGTCGAGTTTGGCCTGGCACTTGGCAATGTGTGCAGCATCGGCGTCGGTGCGCTCGGTCTGCTCACGCATGTGCCAAATCTTGAGGGCGAGGATCGACAGGCGGTCGATGGCCCAAGCGGGACTCTCGGTGTTGAGGGTGGCATCGTCCTTGACCGTCACACCAGCATACTGCTTGCGGAAGTAGGAGTCAATCTCCTCTACAAGGTCGGTGCGGTCCTGGTTGCTGCGGTCGATGCGGCGCTTGAGGGCCAGAGCGGCGACGGGGTCGATGGCCTCGTCGCGGATGATGTCCTCCAGATGCCACTGCACGGCATCAATCCAGTTCTTACGGGCAAGGCTGCCCTCAATAGACCCTTCGGCAAAGGGATTGTTGAACACGGCGTCAACGTCGTCGGTGACATGGTATAGCTTGACCGTCTGGTCAAATATCTCGTTACATTTCTGTGCAAAAGTCATATTTAGTCCTTAGTCCTTAGTTGTTAGTTAGTCGATTACAACGCGTTGGCCCAGCAGGGTCGCACTCGATGCGCTCAATACTCGGCACATCACCTTGTCGCCGGGTTTCTCGCCATTGGCAGGAAAGACGATGACCTTGTTCTGCTGGGTACGGCCGAACATGTCGTCGCGGCTACGCTTGCTGTAGCCCTCGACCAGCACTTCATAGATGTTACCCACGTCCTTGCGGTTGCTGCACAACGACAGTTCGTTCTGCAGGGCGATCATGCGGTTCAAGCGGTCGATTTTCACGTCCTCGGGGACATTGTCGGGCAGGTTCTTGGCGGCAAAAGTGCCGGGACGCTCGCTGTACTTGAACATGAACGACGAGTCAAAGCCCACCTCTCGCATCAGCGACAGCGTCT
>JAEEGK010030504.1_pt1 | contig 10681 bp, 5 predicted proteins | sample 8958771 | NCBI WGS metagenome assembly JAEEGK01 (sample SAMN16246547, study PRJNA631951) | gut metagenome | biome: gut microbiome; feature: rumen; material: SC-attached | host: Bos | place: Iran: Karaj | collected 2018-10 | reverse complement strand
CGGCAATCTGTGTCTCGTTGCCGCCGAGCTGCTCATTGAGCACGTCGTAACGACGCTGCAGGTCGGTGTAATTGGCCTCCATGCTCTCGTTTTCGGTCTTGTATTTGAGGAAGTCGGCGGAGATCTGCGTCTTGTCCGCCTCGAGGTCTTCAATCTTCTTTTTGGACTTGATCTTGTCCCAGATATAGAAGCCTGACGCCACCAACAGTGCCGCTCCGAGCACCCAAACCCAAAAACTTGAGCCTTTTTTTCCGTTTGATGTTTCGCTTGACATAATTGTTTTACGTTTTAAATAGTTAGATGTTTTGTTTTGGCAAAAGTAGTAATAATTATCGGAAAAAATCAAATGTTTTTGTAATTTTTTTGAATAAAACTTTTTTTATGACAATTTGTCAGTTTCGGCGCGTTCGGTCTGCAAATTGATTGTACTAATGAAAAACCTTACTTGGCATCAGATGAACAAAGACCAAATAAAACAGATACACAGGCAGATACTCAAATACACATATCAAGGCAGGCTGCACGACGCGATGTCCCTCATCAGGGAGCAGGGCGTCATCAATTCCAATGACGAATCGTCGCCCCTCGCCGTAGTGGAGCAGACCTACAAGATGATGCTGCAATACACCATCGAGGGCATGAACGACCCCAACAGGGACGCGATATTCAGGCAGATGCAGGTGTCGCTGCTCCTCATCGCCGATTCCGTGAGGAACGCCCTGATGAAAAAATACGCCCCCTCGCAGGTGTTCAGCCTTGCGCCGCTCGTGATGCCCGTCAAGAGCCCCTGCCACGAAAATATCGCCAAATGGTTTGACTACATCCTACGCAGCGAGAGCCTTGCGCAGGACACTTCCAACATGCTTTTTGGTTTTTGTGGCGACAACGACGCCGACACCGCCGAACAGTCGCTCATCGTCAGTGCGCTGACACTCAGCTGCTTGATGTTTTTTGACATCGCCAAATACAGGCTTCTCGTCAACATCTACCTCCAAAACCGCGAACAGATTTGGCAGCGCGCCCTTGTGGGCATCGTGATTTTGTCTTATAATTTCAATAAGCGGCTCAGGATGTTCCCCGAGTCGGAGAAGATATTGTCGATGCTTGTTAAATCCGATAAATTCCAACCGCGATACGAAGCCACAGTCATTCAGATGATTAGGGCAATTGGCACTGACAAAATCGCCAAGAAAATCGAGGAAGACATCATCCCGCAAGTCTCGAAAATTGTCCCCGGTATCAAGAAGAGGATGGAATCGGACGCAACGGTCAATGACACCCTCGACGACAAGAATCCCGCGTGGAAGGATTACATCCTCGAAAATAAGGACTTAGTTGACAAAATGGCAGAAATGACAAAATTGCAACTCGAAGGCAGCGATGTTTTCATCAATTCTTTTGCGCAATTGAAGCATTACGCCTTCTTCAACAGCATCGAAAATTGGTTTTTGCCGTTCAGCGCAGACCATCCGGCGGTCAGGGAGATGTCGGAGAGCGCGTCGGGCAAGGAGTTTGACCTCTCGAAATTTGCCAAGAGCATCGCCAAGTCGCCGTACCTGTGCAATTCCGACAAATATTCGTTTTGCCTGAGCGTCGCATTGATGCCCGCCGAACAGCGCAAGAGCCTCGGCAAGTACGTCGGCATGGAGTTCAAGGAGATGGACGAAATCTCCAAGGAAGAGCAGCTCCTGCACCGTGAGGAGTACAGTTACAAGGTGTTGATACAATACATTCAGGACATTTATCGATTCTTCAAGCTCAATCAGCTCGGCAAGGATTTCATTGACGTGTTCAGCAAGGGATTTTCGCCGTCGGGCACGTTGCTGTTCGATATGGCTTTTGAGGATGTCAACAAGAGGCGTAACGTGGGCGAATTTTTCTTCTCCAACGAATATTACGTGCAGGCTTACGACATCTTTAAGGAAATTGCCCTCGCCGCGCCCAACTTTGAAGTTTACCAGAAGATGGGCTACGCCGCGCAGAAAAACGGCGATGTTGCCCTCGCGTTGGACAATTACTTGAAGGCGCAGATTTTTGAGGACAAGCAGCTGTGGAATCTGAAGAAGATAGGGTGGTGCTACCGCAAACTTTCGCAGCCCGCCGAAGCCCTCGAATATTACAAGCTCGCCGAGATTCAAGACCCTGACAATCTTGGCATTGCGACTTCCATCGGGCGTTGCCTGCTCGAATTGGAAAATTATGCCGACGCGCTCAAATATTATTATAAGGTGGAATATCTCGACACCAAAAATACCAAAGTGCTCGCGCCAATCGCGTGGTGTAACTATTCCACGGGCAAGTACGACCAGTCGCTGAAATATTGTTTCAAGCTCATTGCCGTTGACCCCTGCCCTGAAATCCACGTCCTCGCCGGTCACAATTGCCGCAAACTCGGCGCATTGAAGGATGCCGTCGAACATTATAAAAATTCAATCGGCTGCAAGGATTACACCATCCAGGACCTCGAAGACGCCATCGCCGCCGATTACAAGGACGACGACGGCAAGGATGTCACCGCCGACAATAGCCTGATAATTGATTATATTAAATATTCAATGTCGTAAAGACGTCATATTATGGCGGCTCCATAACATTGCATAAAAATTCTTTTGGTGAATATTTAATAATTATTTAACTTTGCGCGGTTAAAAAATTGTTATATGTCGCCGCAAGTCGAAGATAAATATTTTGCAAGTATATTCAATGTTGTTGCTAAAATTTTTGCAACGGTTTCCATTGTGCTGCTCGCCGCGCACTTGGGTGGGAATGTTGTTGCCCAAAATGTTGGCGAGGTTTACAGGGAGGCGGGCAGACTGTGCGACCAAGGCGGCGGATGCTACGGCAGGGGAAATTTTTCGGAGGGCATTTCATTTTTCAGCAAGGCGGCAGACCTTTATAAAAGTATCAATGACACTTCCAGACTTGTGGGTTGTTACCAGACGTTGGGCAATGGATTCCAGATGATCAACCATTCTGACAGTTCGTTGTATTATTATGACCAAGCCCTCGAACTGAGCGTCAAGTCCAATGACACCACATCGATGGCTAATTGCTATATGCTGCTCGGCTCCGAGGCGTTCAACCGTGGATTTACAAAACTCGCGGAAGAACATCTGCGAAAGGCGTCGCAGCTTGATTCGGCAATCAGTGACGACGGACACCTCTCACAGACATTGTGCAGGCTCGGATTTGTTTATATTGATTATGCCGATTCCACCAAATCGTTGAAGGATCTCCAATTGTCAAAAAAATATTGCATGGAGTCGCTGCGCCTTCAGACAGCCACTCATTACTCCTCAATTGCGGTCATTGACGCCAATGTTGGACTTGCGAATATTTATGCAGTGATGGCTGCTTTTTGCGACAATCCGGGTTACGCTGACAGCAGTTTGTATTATTACCAACAATCGCTCAAGCCGTCGGGATTTGGCAATTATTCACATTCACTGGCGTCGCAGGCATACGTCAAGTATTTGATTTACAAGAAGGAATATCACGAGGCGTTGGATTTTATGAATGTAGAGCAGTCTTTTTTTGCGCAGAGCAAAATCCACAAGGTGTCGTACCATACGATGCTATCCAACCTCTATGAAAAGACCGGTGACTACCGCCTCGCACTCGAACACAGCCACATTGTCAATATCCTCCAGCGTCAAATCAACAGCGAGGAAAACACCCGCGCCACCGCCAAATTGGAGGCTGCAAAAGCCGCCGCCGTGGAGCATGAAAAATTTGAAAAAGCGGAAATCCAGAGGAAACAGCTCCGCACTTTTGCGCTGGCGTTGATTTTTGGATTGGGCTTTGTGACCGTGCTGGTGGTGTTTTTCTTCTTCATGGCGAGGACGCGCAAGCACAGCAACCGCATATTGTCTGAAAAAAATACAATCCTCAATAGCCAGAAGGACGAGATTGCCGCACAAAAAGACATCATCGTAAAACAGATGCGCGAGGTGGAGAGCGTCAATGACAAGCTGTTTTCGAGCCTCGACTACGCCCGCCGCATACAACGCGCCACGGTGACTTCTTTGGATGTCATCAAGTCGTTGTTCCCCGACAGTTTTCTGTTTTTCTGCCCGAGGGACATGGTGAGCGGCGATTTTTACAGGGCGGTGAAGTGCGGCAGGTATTCAGTAATGATTATCGCCGACTGCACGGGTCACGGCATACCAGGCGCATTGCTCTCAATGCTTGGAATATCCGCGCTCAAGGAATATTGTAATTCGGAGGTGGATGCCAAAGACCCCGGCTCGGTGCTCGACAAGATGAGGGCGTTCATCAAATCGACACTTTCCAACCAGGGCGACAAGTTCATCGACGACGGCATGGATATGACGATATGCAGTTTTGATTTTGCAAATATGAAGCTCCGATACGCCACAGCCAATCAGGTGTCTTACATATTGCGCGGCGACGAGACCATCAAGCTCAAGGGCGACAATATGCCCATCGGTCATTACGTCCGCGAGAAAAAAAATTTCAGGACTTTCACCGTTGACATCCAAAGGGGCGACATGGTTTATATGTTTACCGACGGCATACAGGATCAGGTGGGTGGTCCGGATAAAAAGCGCCTCACCCGCGAGCAATTGCTCCTGACATTCTCAAAAATTGCCCAAAAGCCGTGCGAGGAGCAGGCTGACATCATCGAAAACACCATCTTTGAATGGAAGGGCGACAATGCCCAGGTTGACGACATGACGATGGTGGGCATCCGTGTATAGCATCAATTTTTTATATCCTGATTCCAATCAGCAGGCGGTCGTCCAATTGTGCGATTTCGCCAGTCCAATTGTCGATGGCGGTGCTGAATTTCTGCAATTGCTCGTTCATCGTAAGTTGGCGATTGTTTGCCATAAACGACATCAATTGTTTGAGTGAAAATTTACGCATCTCCGCGCCGCCAATCTGATCTATCACGCCATCCGAAAACAGGTAAACGCTGTCGCCGGGCAGTGCCTTGGTCGTGATTGTGGTGAAATGCTCTATGTCGCGGATATTGTTGCCGATGGAATTGGTATTGCCCTTGAGCCTCGTGACTTCGCCGTCGTGCTCAATGAGCGCGCTCTGATTTGCTCCGGCAAAATACATCGTGTCGCCCTCCGGCGGGAATACGATAATTGTCATCTCCATGCCGTCGTCCACGATTTTCTTGGGGTCGGTGTTGTTTTTATTGAGGGTGCTCTTGACGATGACGCGCATCTTGTCAAGGATTTCGCCGGGTCGCACCTCGCAGTCGATACATTCGAGCTTGTTGATGACGTCTCTCAACGCACCCACGCCGAGCATGCAGAGCATTGCGCCCGGTATGCCGTGTCCTGTACAATCGGCGGCCACTATCATCTTGTGCCCGTTGACTGTGGTGGAGTAGTACCAATCGCCACTCACGATGTCGCGCGGCTTGTAATACACAAAGCTGTCGGGAAACATCTCCTTGATTTTCGCCGCGTTGCCTATGGTCTCCGATTGTATCTTTGATGCATATTCCACGCTGTTGACAATGATGGACTGTGCGTCTGCCACCGCTTCGAGCTGCTTGATGTATTCTTCACTTAATGCCGCCCTCGTCTCGTTGCCAGCCTTGAGCAGCCTGTTGGTGTGTTGGCGGCTGTGGAGCATCACGCCGATGAGTACAGCCATCACCACAACTGCCGCTATCGCCAGCGACATCAGTGCGTTTGTACGCCTCTGCCGCGATTGCTCGGTCTCCATTAGCTCCAATTGACGCTTGTTGTAGGCGTCGTATTCGTGGCGGGCGTTGTCGAGTTCGGTCTGCGCGGCAAAATTGGATATGCGCTTCAATGTCTCGTCGTCGTGGCTCAGCTTGACGTATTCAAGGTGGCGTACACTGTATTCGTATGCGCGTTTGTAATCGCCGAGGGCGTTGCAGCATAACGACATCAGGCGGCAACATTCGCCGAGCTGCACATAGTATTTGCCGTTGGCGAATATTGGCATTAGTTCCAGAATGGCGGGCATCGCGGCGGTATAATTGCGGTGGAAGATGTAATAATGTATCCTTATCATCTGCGACTGCAAATTGCGCTGCATATTGTCGTCGTCCTCAAAATCGCGCTGGTACAGGTCGAGGCAGTAATCGCAGCTGTCGGCGTAGTCGGGGCGCTGCATGAGCGAGGCGAGCCTGATGTAGCAACGCGCAAGCCCGATGAGGTTGGCGGCGTAGGTGGAGGCTTCTTCTTGTTTGCCCTTGAGGAGGATGGCGGCTTTTACAAACTGTTTTTTGGCGTTGAGCATTGTGTCGATGGTGCTCTTGCCCGACATTTCAAAAAATTGCATTGACGTGCAGTTGGCTATTTTGTAGAGCGTCACGCCGGTCTCCGAGGTGTCGTTGATGGATTCGGCAAGGTGCAGTGCTTCGTAATATAATCCCTTCGCCTTTGGGTACAGGCCGATGTCGAAGTAAGAATCGCCCATTGAGTATGTAGCCCAGCTCAGGTTTGCGGTGTCGCACAGCTCGGCGTAGATGTTGGATGCGTGGCGGAAATTGTCCCACATCTCAAAATGTTTGTTCACCTCCTCGTAGCTGATTCCGAGGTTGCAGTAGGTCATCGCCGCTTCTTTCTTGTTGTTGAGATCGAGATGCAATAGCAGCAATTGCTTGTAAAGAACGATGGCGGTGTCGTAGTGTTCGCATATTGCGAACGACCAGGCGAGGTTGTCGACGGCGCGTGCCATCATCTGCTTGTCGTGGAGACGTTGCGCTATCGTGAGGGCAGAATCGGCGTATTTGCGCACTTCGTATGGGTCGTAGGTTTTGGCGGCAAGACTAAGGTAATGCTCCGCCTCCTCGCGTTCCGGCTCCTCCTGTGCGCGGGCTGCAAGCGGCATTGACATTGCAATCATTATTAATATGTATAATACCTTCGTCTTCAATTGCGTATCCTTAATTGAACTAACTTTGTGATATCTGTATGGTGACCGCCGTGATGTCCTCCGACTGCTGGTGGCTCTCAAAAACATTGTCGAAAGCCTCTTTGAAATCCTCGGGCGACAGGCGCGAGATGCTGGCGCAGAATTTTTCCGGTTCGTTGGTCATCGTGAGCAGTTCGCGTTTTGTTGACGCCGAGTACGCCAGCACAAAATCGCCGTACTCCGTGGCGTAGTGCGTGTCTTCGGGCTGGTTGCCGAGCATCACTATCGGCTGACCTTTTTTGATGAGCATCGCGTTCTGATTGATGCCCGCATACCTGATGCCGTTTCTCACAAAAATGCAGAGCGACACTCCGGCGTCGTTGCTGAGGGCGGTCTGCGGGAGCTTTGCCCTGACGGTGCGCAGTATTGCGCTTGGCGATACCGACGACATCGGCGAGAGCTGTCCTACCGTGTCCCTGAGTGCATTGAGGGTGATCATCGCCACAAGTGCGCCCGGTACTCCGTGCCTTGCGCTGCCTCCTACGGCGAGTATCTTTTTTCTGCCGAGGCTCGACGCCCAGTACCAGTCGCCGCTTACGAGTTCGCGCGGCCTGTAGCACGTCATTGCATTCGGGAAGACCGCCTTGAGCTCCTGGTCGCTGCTCATTGTCGCCATCTGAATGCGCCGTGCGTAGGTCATGCTCTGGAGTATCTTCTTGTGCTTGTCGGCGAGGATTTCCTTTTCGTCGAGTATCATCTCGTTTTGCGCCTTGATTTCCTCGCTGTGGCGCGAGAGCTTTTCGTTGGTCTTGCGGGCGTGGCGGAGCATCAGTATGCTCACAATTATGATTATGGAGATGGCTGCAATGCCGATGCTGATTGCCGTGACGGTGTTTTTGGAATGTCGGCGGTAGGAATCAATTTCTGCTTCAGACATATTTTTTCCGTAGTCGAGCTGTTCGTACTCCTGCTCCACGCTGGTGCTGGCGTCAAATGCAGCCGCCTCCGCCGTCGCCTGTGCGTTGATTTTCTTTAATTGTATCCCTTTGTACAATTCGTGGTATTTCAGGGCGTTGTGATAGTCGCCGAGCTTCTGGTATGTCTTGTAGAAAAATTTTGTAATCAGCTTGTCATAATATGTGTAGCCTTTTTCCTTCAATTGCTTTTGCGCGGTGATGAGCTCCGAGAGTGCGCCCTTGTAGTCTTGCTTCACATATTTTAATTGTATTCTGTTGATGCGATACATAACATCTGCGTCGGGGATTTCCATTTCGCTTGTAAACTTTACGAATTTTTCACAATAAAGCGCTACAGAATCCACGTATTTTTTGCAGCCGGTGAGTTCGTAATATGATGTGTAGAGCTCAATTAGAATGCCGTATGCATCAGAGAGAGTTGCGCCATAATATACATCGATGCTGTCGAGCATGCTAAGGTATTCTACTGCTCGCCGTCCCCATTCTATTGCCGCCTTCATGGACGATGTGTCGTCGTCATTGTATGCAGATGACAATACCGACGCCGAATTGCCCATTTCGCCGTAATGATTGGTCTGCCTGCTCAGCCTCAATGACTTGTGCGCCGTCTCTATCGCCTGTACAAGCATATTGTTTTGGAGGTACATGTTTGTGATTTCGTTGTAGCAACCGCAGATTGAGGCTGTGTCGCCGCTCTTTTGCGCCATTTTCAGGCTGTTGTATAGGGACTTCCAGGTGTTGGGATTGTCATTGAGCCCGGCGTAGCACTGGCTCAGGTTGACGTAGCAGTTGCACAGCTGTAGGTATTGCGGTATTCTTTCATATATTGCGATTGCCTTTTGGTAGAGCGTGATGGCGGCGTCGTATTTTTCTGAATATATTTGCGCCCAGCCGTAAAATTGGTATAGCCGCGCCAAGACGGTGGAGTCGCCGCCAGAAAATAGCATGATGCCCTCGCTGGCGTATTTTGCCACTGTGTCCACGTTGTTGGAGGTGTCGGCAATCTCATAGCACAGCCTTAGCCGCGCCGTGTCTCGTTTGGCACGTGCTTCATTAACATCCTGAGCGACAGCCATCTGCGCCATCAAAATCAGGATTAGCAATGTGATTGCGCTTCTGTGCATCTTGATAAAAACTTGTCTCCGCAAAGATAAAAAAGAATATCAAATATGCAAAACAGTATTCGCACAAAAAAATTGCAATAAAATATTCGCGACAAAAATCATTAAAAAGGAAATGGTTACGGAATGAGGGAATTAAAACGCCAGATAGTTGCCAATCCTCTTTAATTCCTTGTCTGTAAATAGGTTTGTCTGTTTCAAATCATTAGAGGAATTGATTTTTTGACTTTCACGGAGTTTGACGACGGCGGCGGCTTGCTGTGCGTTGAAATATGGATGTTTTGCGAGGTCGTCAACGCTGACGGTGTTGATGTTGATGTTGATTTTGCGGATATTGACGCTTGCACAAACGTAAAAATTTGACTTCAATTCGTTGGCGCGTTTTTTGGGCAGGGCGTCCTCAATCTGCCAATTTGCAAAATAAAATCCGACTTTTTCGCGGAAGTCAATCACGCGGGCGGCCTCGTCGGCGGTGAGTCCAATGGCGCGGAGGTCTGCGTCGGTGGCGGTATTGAGGTCGAGCAATTGCTTGCCGCCAAACAATTTCGGAAGGTCAATTTTGATGTACGGTTCGAGTTCGCGGTAACGCTGTTCGTCCACGCAGTATGCTGCCGCGAAATCTTTCGCAACATAAAACTTTTTGCCTTTTTCGCGCCAATTTATGAAGGATGCAGTCTGTTTTTCGCTGAATCCAAGCCGCTGCATTTCTTCGGCGGTGATTGTATTGGGATCAAAATCAAAATATTCCTTTTTGTTGGCTGCAACAGGCTGAGCGACAGATGTTTCGTCGGGGGATGGCTTGTCGTTGTTGGATGATTGACGCGAGGTTTTGTCGGTGGTTCGGTCGGCAAAATTTCCGGCGATTGCGATGTATGGTTTCAGGATTTTGAATTGCATCGTCCTCATTCCGTAGAGTTTGCGGAGGTCGTCGGGCACGCGAAATTTGCCGCCATTGTTGCGGTAATTGGCGAGATTGTTAGCCTGTTTTTCGGTGAATCCGAGTTTTATGAGTTCGTCAATTGAGGCTGTATTGGGGTCAAAATCAAATAGTTGCAATGTGTCGTAACGCTGCACGATGTACCTGTCGAGCCTCGACAAAGTATCGCCCTCCTGCAATTCTGCAAGCCGTTGGTCGAGGAGGGCGAGTTTGTCATTGATTTCCGGACTGAATGTCTGCGGAGTTTTTGGCATCAGGTGATTGACCACAAAATTAACCGCAAAAATCGCCATCAATACCACGAAAAATGTCAGCACCTGACGCTTGTCCTTTGCGCTGAAATTGTTGAACATCGAATTGTTGATTCGGTTCCAAATGTTTGATATCAGGCTCATTGCGCGTTAATTTTGTGGTCTGTCCATTATTTCACCAAAGCAAGTCCAATCCTCTCGCGGTTGATGTCTATCGTCATCACCTTCACCCTCACTTGCTGTTGGATTTTGAGGATGGTGGCGGGGTTGACGGGGTTGCGACGCGTGCCGCCCATCTGCGATACGTGGATAAGGCCGTTGATGTGGATGCCGAGGTCAACGAATGCGCCGAAATTGGTGACGTTGGTGACGATGCCATTGAGCTCCATTCCTTCCTTCAAGTCCTTGATTGACTGAATGCTGTCGTCAAATTCCGTGGAAGAAAATTCGCCGCGAGGGTCGCGTCCGGGCTTCTCCAATTCCTGCATAATGTCGGTGAGGGTCGGCAGGCCGGTCTTGTCGTCA
>JAEEGK010030501.1_pt1 | contig 10681 bp, 6 predicted proteins | sample 8958771 | NCBI WGS metagenome assembly JAEEGK01 (sample SAMN16246547, study PRJNA631951) | gut metagenome | biome: gut microbiome; feature: rumen; material: SC-attached | host: Bos | place: Iran: Karaj | collected 2018-10 | reverse complement strand
TCCACCACGGGGGCGAATTGCTGAACGCCTCGAAAATCGGGTCCTTTACGCGCTTGGAAAGTTCAATCGCAATCGTACGCTGGTAAGGGTCCGCCGTCCAGTCGTAACTTCCCTTTTCAGTAGGCTTGTAGCCGGGAACGTTCGCGCCACCGTCGCCCTTCGTGAGGTGATTATGCCCCGGCTGATCGCCGCCGCCGATATTGTAGCGGAAAATCGTGTAGCCCAAGCCCGTATCGGGGTCGGCAATCGCTCCCAGAAGCTTGCTGCGGTTCGCCTCGCTCCAGGCGCCCGCCTTTACGGCCCACCAGCAAAGGCTCGTGCCCCAACCCTCGAAAACCTGGTACTTTTTGCCAGGGTCGACGACGACCTTAGTTTGTGCATGTGCGGGAGAAACGATACCCGCGAGGCCCGCGACAAACGCCGCCATCGCCAGAGCCGCACCGGATACTCCAAAATTCCTTTTTTTCATAAACCAATCCCTTTCTTGCGCCATGTTATTTTACATGGCCTGATTATAAATATACCCTAACAACTGGGGATTGTCAAATGTGGACTTTTTCGGGAGAAATTTTTTTTCAAGTCCCATTTGACATTTTATGCCATTCTGGCGATACTATATTTGAAGCGATAAAGAACTCCGGCTCCGTGCCGGAAAGGAAGAACATGAAGTTCATACACACCGCCGACTGGCATTTGGGCAACTCGATGCACGACATCGACCGCCAAAAAGAAACCGAGCAGTTCCTCGCTTGGCTCAGGGAACGCATCGTGGAACTCGGGGCGCAGTGCCTCGTAATCGCAGGCGACATCTTCGATACCACCAACCCGCCCATCGAGGCGCGCAGGCAGTATTTCCGTTTTTTGGCGTCTTTGCTGGACACTTGCTGCAAAAATATTGTGCTGGTGGGTGGCAACCACGACTCGGGCACGCTGCTCGATGCCCCGCGCGACCTGCTCGAAGCCCTCAATATCCAGATGGTGGGCTCCCTCGGGGAACGCCCCGTAGAGGAACTCGTGAAGGAACTGACGGATGCCAGCGGGAACGTCGTGGGCATCAGCGCCGCAGTCCCGTATGTACGCGAAACGGAACTGCGCCGTTTCAAGCCCAAAGACGCAGTGGATTTCGCCCAGAGTACATACTCGGGCATGTACCGTGCCGTTTACGATGCCGCCGAAAAATTGCGCGCCGGCCGCGACATCCCCATCGTGGCAACGGGCCACCTGTACGCCTCCAGGCTGGAAGGTCGCCCCGAAAACGACGAGGGCAGGGACGCGAAGGAACACGGCATGCGCGACATCGTCGGGAACCTCGGGACAATCCCCGTCTCCGTTTTCCCGGAAGGCCTCGACTACGTGGCCCTCGGGCATATCCACTACACCACCATGGTGGCGCGCAACCCGAAGGTGCGGTACTCGGGCTCGCCGTTCGTGCTCGGGTTTGACGAAGCAAGCATCCCGCACCATATCCTCTGTGTCGACCTGCAGAAGGGCGCAGAACCCGCCGTGCAGAAAATCGAGACCCCGCAGTACTTCAAGTTCCTGCGCGTATCGGGCTCTGTCGCGGATATCGTCATGCAGCTGAACCAGCTGAAAAATGCGCCCGCAGAAAAGCCCCTGAAGGTGGAAGTCGTGTACGACTACGCTCCGGGCGTGAGCATCAACGAGGCGCTCGAATCCGTGCTGGAAGGCGCCCCGTTCGAGGTCGTGAGCAAGAAGGTGAAACGCGCCGACACCCTTGCGGCGGACGCCTTCTCGGACGATACGCTCGAATCGGTAGACGTCCTTACCGACGAGGAAGTTTTCAAGCGTCTCGTGATGAGCAGGATGGGTGCGCCCGAAATGGACGAATGCATCCAGAAGACCCTCGATGATTACCTCCCGCTTTTCAGGCAGGTGGTCGAAGAAGTCAACAACGAAACCGGCAGCGAGGAGGCCTAATACATGAAGATTCTGAAAGTCGAATTCGAAAATATCAACAGTCTCGCCGGCAAGTGGTGCATCGACTTTACCGACCCCTCCTACAGCGAACTGGACCACAGCCTTTTCGTCATCAGCGGAAAGACGGGCATGGGCAAGACGAGCATTCTCGACGCCATCACGCTCGCCCTCTACGGCGCCACCCCGCGCCAGGGAGTAATCTACAACGGCAACGACGGTAACGCCGTCATGACATCGGACAAGGGCACCTGTTTCGCCCGCGTCACGTACCGCTGCCGCAAGGGCACCTACGTATCGGAATGGAACCAGCGCCGTGCCCGCGACAGGGCCGATGGCAACCTGCAAAACGCGCAGGGCAAAATCTGGCGCATCGAGAATCCGCAAGACCCGATCTTTGCGGGCAATACCGGCAGGAACAGCGAACTGGCCAGGGCGAATGCCGAAATCATCCAGCTGGACTACTCGCAGTTCTGCCGTTCCATCATGCTCGCGCAGGGCGAATTCAGCAAGTTCCTCACCAGCGAAGAGAAGGAACGCGCCGACATCCTCGAAAAACTGAACGGCACCGAAAAGTACCGCCGCATCGGAAAGAAGGTGGGTGACCACAGGCGCGAGGCGAAAGCGGCAAAGGACACTTCGCAGGCGGCATTCGATGCGTTGAACAACACCATGCCCAAGGCCGAGGACATCGAGAAGGACAAAGCCCTGCTTGCAGAAGTCGCGGACAAGGAAAAGGCCCTCACGGACAAGAAGAAGGATCTCGAAGCCCGTATCGCCTGGCGCAACTCGATGAACGAAAGCACCCGCAGCCTGGAAAGCGCAGAAACCGAACTTGCAAAAGCGAACAAGGACAAGAGCGAATTCGCCGGCAACGAGAAGCGGCTCGCAGATGCCGAGAAGGCCCGCGAATGCGCGACGCTGCATACGGAACTGCAGGGATTCCGCAAGCACGAGGCAGACGACAAGGCGAAACTCGAAAATTTCCAGAAGCAGCTCCCGCAGGTGGCAAGCGACCTGAAAACCGCGGGCGATAACAAGGCCATCGCCGAAAAGGAGAAGACGGCCACCGAGCAGTTTATCGCCGAAAACGAAGCGCTCTGGAACGAAATCCGCATGCTCGACCAGAACGTGAAAAACGCGACAAGCGTGAAGGCCGAAGCCGAAAACCGCAAGGCCACCGCCGCACAGTCTCTCTCCGAGGCAGAAGCGGAACTGAAAAAGGCGCAGGATGCCATCAAGTCGCTCGAACCGCAGGTCGAATCCCTCGCACAGACCCAGGAAGCGAACGCGAAGGACGCGGAACTTGCAGGAATTATCCCGCAGAGCGAAACGCTTGTCGCAAGCATCCGCGGGATCGACAAGAAAATCGCCGACGAAGAGAAGGCGAAAAAGGCGTTCGCAGATGACTTGAAAAAGGCAGAAGAAGGTCTCAATGACGCAAACGCGCTCAAGCAGGAACTTCTCGAGCAGCAGAACGAACTTTTCCGGAACGACGTGCTCGCGCTCGCCAACGTCATCCAGAACCACCTGGAAGAGGGCAAGGCGTGCCCGGTCTGCGGCTCTACGGAACACCCCGCCTGCGGACACTCGAACGGAACGGTCGCCGATGAATCCAGCGTGACAAGCACCGCCGAAAAGATTCGCGAACTGAACACGAAGTTGCAGGACGCAGATGCGAAACTCGGGCAGTACGAAAATGCCAAGAGCCGCGCGTTGACCGCCGGGAATGCGGCAAACGAAAACATCGAATCGCTGAACAGCCAGAAAAACGAGGCAAGCGAAAAGGTGGCGGAGCTCTGGAAGCCCTGGGCTGAATTTGACCTTACAAACGCGGACAGCACCCTTGCCGACCTGAAATTGCGCCTGCAGCAGTTCACCGCAAACAAGACCAAGTTTGATAAACTTTCGAATGATCTTGCCATCGCCCGCAACAACGTGGAAATGTACGGCAAGAAGGTCCAGCATGAACAGGACCATCTCGAAAAGGAAACCGCAAACCTCGATGATGTCTCCCGCAAGCTGGATGAACTCCGCAGTTCCCGCAGAGAGAAGTTCGGCGACAAGGACGTGGAAGCCGTTGCGAAGGAAGCGACTGCCAGCAAGACCGCAGCCGCCAACAAGTACGACGCTACCGACAAGGCGTTCCGCAATATCGAAAACAGGCACAACGAACTCAATACGCAAATCGCGGCGCTCAAGGGTTCCCTCGAAAAGACCGCGGGCGATATCAAGACCGCAAGCGAAAAATTCGTGAACGCAATCGCCGCGAAGGGTTTCGCCGACGAAGCCGCCTTCCAGGCCGCATTGCTGCAGGAAGCCGAATTCACGAAGTTGCAGAACGAAAAGAAGCGTATCGACGGCGCCATCGCTACCGCAACCGGCAAGAAACAGGCGGCAACCGAGGCCCTCGAAAAACTGAAAGCGGAACGCTCCGACGAGACGCCCCTGCAGGCCCTTACCGACGGGAAGGCTGCCGTCGAAAAGGAACTCGGCGAACTGCAAGGCTCATCGGGTGCGGCACGCGCACGCGTGAAAGCCTATATAGAAAACGTCGCCCAGTTGCAGATTCTGCAGAAGGATCTCGACGCAAAGAAGGCGGAACTTTCCCGCTGGGAGGCGATGGGCGAATGGTTCGGCGTAATGGACGGCAGCGACTTCGCCACCTTCGTGCAGGGGCTTACCTTCAAGTCGCTCCTGAAGCTTGCCAACAAGCACCTCGCGATTGTCAAGGACCGCTTCAGGCTTGTCGCCGAAGGGAACCTCGGTTTCAAGGTGGCCGATTCTGAATTCGGCAACGACCGCCGTATCTCGAACCTCTCCGGTGGCGAAAAGTTCCTGGTGAGCCTCTCGCTCGCCCTCGGGATTGCCGACTTCGCGAGCCGCAACGTGCGCGTGGAATCGCTCTTCATGGACGAAGGCTTCGGCACGCTGGACGACGACACCCTGGAAGACGTGATGTACTGCCTCCGCTGCCAGCAGCGCGAAGGAAAGATGCTCGGAATCATCACCCACGTGGAATCGGTGGTGAACAGCATCAGCCAGAAAATCATGCTGGAACGCAGTACCAGCCAGAAGGGCCACAGCACGATAACCGGCCCCGGCGTCACTCGGGTGGCGTAGGTCACGCAACCGGCGTAGGTCACGCGACCGGCCTAAAACGGACTGCGACGACCTACCCGTAGGTTTCGCTCAAATATTCCGCAAATTCCTTGAGCCTGCTGCGCAATGCGGCAGGCTTTTTTACGTTTGCCACGTTCGAGAAAGACACGACCCAGTTGAACAGGAGCTGGTTTACCTCGGCCTTGAGCCTCACATTGATTTTCCCGTCCTTCGTCTTGCCGATTTTCATGGAGCGGTTGAACGGGTTTTCTTCTAGGTAGAGGCGCGCCCGGCTCTCGAACTCGATTTCGATGTCCTGGAGTTTCGGTTCCTGCCCGCTCATGAACGCGGCACCCGATGTCACCTGCCTGCGCAGCTTGTCTAGAATCTTCGGGTCTTCGACAAACGTCTGCTTCGAGAGTTTCACGCTCTTCATGCGCCTGAACTTGAGCGTGTAGGTATCACCCGCATGTCTTTCGGACTGGCAACCCACATAGAGTTCGTCCTCGTAAATGATAACCATCAGCGGGATGCGCGTCGACTGCTTCTCGGAATCGCCGCCATCGCGGTAGACCACGTCGATTTTGCGGTGGTCGTGAATCGCCTGCAAGATGGTGCGGATCTTTTCGCTGGCGTCCTCCTCGATATCGGGCGGAGTCCCCATGAAAAGTATTTTCGTATTCAGGTCGTCGCCGAGCTGCCGGAGCGATTTCTGCTCGCGGGCGGGCAGGCTATTCTCGATGCGTTCCAGGAGCTGCGTGATGATTTCGCTTGTCGCGGGGTAGATGTTCGCGATGCGCTTCAGGAATATGAAATGCAGCATGGTGTTCTCGAAGTTCGGGAACAGCAGGCGTTCCGCGTTGTGGAGCGCAGAACGGTAGACCGCCGTGCGGCCCTCGGTTTCTACCGCGATGTAGCGGCCGCCATCCATCTCCGACAAAAAACGCATGTCGCGCTGCACGTTGCGCCTTTCCTCGTCGGGAATATTGAAAGATGCCATCAAATCGCTCACGGTGAATTTCTTGTCGGGGTTCGAAATCACCTTCGCAAAGAGCTGAACCGTCCTTTCTCCGCGGGTCATGTCTGCCATAATACCTCCTGGTCTATGCTCCCTAAATATAAACAAAAGGAACTATTTCGTTAGAAATAGTTCCCTCATGCGACAAATATGGTCGTAAAATGAGCGTTTACAGCCCCATGGTGCGGCCCTCGCGGCTATCCTTGTAGGCAAGCTCCGACTTGAGCGCGTTGAGGACTGCTTCCGCGGTGAGCTCGCTCTCATCATAGAAGCGGAGCGAGGCATAGGCCGCGTTGAAGTCGCCCGGAGTGAGCATGCGCAGGCTGCGCACCGCCTCGGGCATTTCGACCTTCGGGAAGAATCCCTTCCACAAAGCCTCGATGCCTTCGGGCTTCAGGTAGCCGAACTTCACCTTCAGCGCAAAGCGTCTGCGGGAGGCCGTATCGAGTTCCCCCTCGAAGTTCGTCGCCGCGATGAAGATACCCTTGAAGTTCTCCATCTGGGTGAGCATCTCGTTCACCTGCGTCACCTCCCAGTTGCGGGCGGCACCGCTGCGGTCGCGAATCATGCTGTCCGCCTCGTCCAGGAAGAGAATCGCCTTCTTCTCTTCCGCTTCCTTGAACATCTTGCGGATTGCCTTCTCGGTCTCGCCTACGTAGCAGTTCAGCAGGTCGCTCGCCTTCTTGATGATGAGCTTGCGGTCGAGAGTGCGGGCGATGTGCTTCGCGAATTCCGTCTTGCCGGTACCGGGCGCCCCGTAAAGCAGCATGTTCAGGCTGTCGGCGCGGTCGCCCTTCTGCATGTTCTTCCACTTCGCGTCAAACGCGCTCATCACCTTCAGGATTTTCGGCATGTCCGCGTCGGTGTTGATGGCATCGAGCAGGTAGCGCGGCGCTCGGCTTTCCTTGTCGCGACTCGCGTATTCCATGTCGAGATTCAGCAGGTTCGCCTGCGCCTCCGCGATGGTGCGGATGCTCTCCAGCGGGTCCACCTTGCAGCCCGACTCCAGCAACTTCTTGGTGCCCGCAATCGCCTGCGTAATGCCGCCCGCCGTAATCTGGAACTCCGAAGCAAAGCGCTTCAGTTCCTCTTCCGAGATAATCGCGCCTGCACCCTGTTCGCTCACCACGGACTGCCACACCTGTTCGCGCTTTTCGACATCGGGGCGTTCGAAACGCACGGAGTAGTCGAACCTGCGCAGCGTGCTGTTCTCGATAAAGCCAATGTTGTTCGAAATCCAGATGACCGGAATCTTGATCTGTTCCAGGAAGAAGTTCAGCGCCCCCTTCTCGCAGCAGTTGAGAATCACATCGGATTCATCCACCAGGAGAATCGCCTTCTTCTTCTGGTACTTGGTGGCGGCATACAATATACTCCCCATGCGGCTACGCACCACCGAGTTTTCCTTGCTGTCGCGATGCACGCCCTCGGTGCTGATGTTGGTGAGCACCAGCGGGCGCTTGAGTTCCTTCGCAATCGCCTTCGCGAGTTCAGTCTTGCCGGTACCCTCGACCCCGTAGAAGAAAATGTTCAGACCCTCGCCCACCTTCGCGTGCTTGATCATGTCGAAAGCCATTTCCACCTTCGGGTCCTTGCGGCAGAGTTTCTTGTACGGCACGCAACCGCCCTCGTAAACCCTGAAGTAGAGGCTGTCCAGGTCGTTGCCCGAATGCCCGTCCAGGAACATCCCGATTCGCTTGGAAATATCGAGGTCCTCGTCCAGGATGCCCATCTGCTTGAGGGTACCCTTGTTCGAAACCAGGTTCTCGAAATCCACATCCGGGTAAAGCTGCGGGAAAACATCCGGGAGCGCCGCCCCGCGGAACCTGCGGGAACCGATCATGTCCAGGAGCGAACTGCACTGCTCCTTGTTGAAGAAAATCCACGAGAACAGCACGATTTCCATCTCGGCGTCGCTCAGGTTGAACGCATTCTGCACAATGTTCAGGCGCCGGAAATATCCGTCGTCCACGCCGCAATTCTCCTCGAGAACCTTCTCGAGCTCGCGGGCAACGCTCTCGTAAAACACCTTCTGCGAGGAGGTGTCGAAAATGCCCTCGCCGCACAGGTAGTTGCGCACGAAATCGGCAATCTCCTTGACGGAACACGACCTGTCGATTACATCGTTAAAGCGCACCACCGCCATTTGGCGCCTCTGGTAGGCGACGCTCATTTCCTCATTGTCCTCGTCGCAGCGGAGCCTCTTTCCGGCGTAACTCCCGTTCACCTCCTTCACGAACCGCTTCCTGGCGGCGCCGGTGATGCAGTCCTCTTCGGCGTTGAGCTTCTCGAAGTGCTCCGAGAGGTCCTTCAGCACGCGCGAGGCAGCCTCCTTCGTGAAAATCGCGATGCAGTCATCCGCATCCGGCATGCTCTTGGAGGCGCGCATCATGCGAATCCAGTACTCGTAACTCTTGAGCGTCACGAAGTCGTGTGAAATCTTCTTGTCATAGCGGCCGGCCTTGAGCGAGCCCAGTACACCCTTAAAATAATTCTTCTTCATACAATCCTCACCTATATATCGTCGCGAAAGTCAAAAACGTAAAGTCCCCCGCGACTTTTTTTTTAACACTTTTAATATAGATTGAGAACGCGACAATTATTGACGCATATAAAAGATATTTTTAGAAATCCAACAGGAACCGAATATGAAAAAGACAGAAATTACATTCGTTAGGGATATGGAGAGCCCGAAAATCAGCAACATGTTACAGTCCGATATAACCTTCGTAAACTTTGAAAAGCGTCGCTATATCAGTGAAACCCCGATGCCGCCCATCCACCTTTAATCCGTTGGGGAATGAACGGCATCGCGTGCACTTGCGCAACCACTTGGCTTAAAGCGCTACTTGAACTCGCCGAAATGGATTGTTTGCCCCAACGCAATTCGTTTGACGAATATCGAATCGAAAGTACGTATAAAGGTCGCTCTCCGCACGAGCAAGAAATCAGGCACATCTATCCTGTAACGACGAGAGAATGAAATTAGTTGGATTACGACAGGCTATAACTTACTTTTATTTTCGCGGAAAAACATCAAATAAGATGTCCCGAGAGCATCGGCTAATTTCTTTGACATGAGCATAGAAATGGGTCTAGCGCCACGCTCAAGCGAATTGTAATTCTGTTTTGCGAGACCAACCTTTTTGGCCAATTGCGCCTGGGTAAGCCCCGCATTTACCCGCATTATTTTCAGCACTTTTGCGGGGTTCATTCTCTTCTTCGCTTTTTTGTACCAACCCAATTCTTCCACCGGCTCAAGCGCATCGTCGTCTTCATCGATACGGACGGAATCAGGGAAAAGTGCATCCAAAAAGGCGATGACGGGCTTCGGGATGTTCTTGCCCGAAACTCTGAACGACACGGGTTCATCAGTGTTCTGCATAGGGGGCGCTTCCACGACTGCCAGCATATGTTACCTCAACTGTTATACCTTTTTCTGTTTCAATCCAACATGCCACCCATTTGTGGGAAAGGTGACAATGATGAGTTGATGTTCCTGCCAGAATTCCGTAATTCGGCCAATTTGTCCTAACGGGTCCATTCAGCCTAATATCATCGACAAGCAAAGCAAGTTTTTCTTGTTGCGCTATTGGCATCGTTGAAACAGCCCTAGAGACTCTTCTTGACATTAAAACATTGTACATAATAAATATATATTACTTTTTATTACTTGTCAATAAGTACTTAAAAAATTGAATAGGATGAAGCTACTTGATGCCTTGTTCCGTAAAGGCGTAAGGCAGTTTTCTTGTTCCGCCCCGATTTGATATCAGAAATTTTGATATCAAACCCGCGAATCGCGTAAACACGCAATTTCAGCAACTCTTCGTCTATCAGGGAAAATTGTGGCCTTTCGGGTGCGGGCGAACCGCTCTTTTGCACGACTGCATTTCGCTTATTCATATCATACACCTCTGTTTACAAGCAAGAAAAAACAGAAACTACTGCACAAATATACACTAATTTCAAGCTGTCGTCAAGAGAAAAATGCGAAATTTTTCAAAATTATGCGGATGCGGATATATTTGTCGCAAATTTATACTATTTTGAGATTGACATAGCCCCGTACCGAATGGTTCGGAGCGACCGGAAATTTGAGATTTGTCTCTTATTCTCGAACCTAGAAATTCACCACTTCAAAAGTCACTGAGAATAAGACGAATGCTCACGTCCAATTTGGGGCGTGGGTCGTTTGTGCTTATTAGTGACAAGGGTTGTGGTGACCCGCTAGGTTCAGTAAGCGATACGACTCCACGCCTTTTTTATTCCTGAAAAATGTGTGCGACAAAATGTCGAATAAGGACTGAATCCCCGATTCACAACTATAGGCCAGTTGCGAATATGGAAAGTATGGCCTAAGAAAGGACGATTTATGAAAATCATGAATCTATACGAACTCGCTCTTTTGTTGAGAGCAAAATTAAAAATGGCGAAATGGCCATTTAACCGATACGGTTTTCCCGTATTTCCCAGGGAGGTGATTCTTGAAGAACCACCTACACTCATAGAACCAATCCAAAGGATCCGTTGTTGCAAAAATCCGAAAGAGACCTTGCTCTGTTCTTTTGCTGATGATAAATTCATTCGGCGACGGTTGCAAAATCTATTTGATGAAATTGGTCT
>JAEEGK010030498.1_pt1 | contig 10682 bp, 9 predicted proteins | sample 8958771 | NCBI WGS metagenome assembly JAEEGK01 (sample SAMN16246547, study PRJNA631951) | gut metagenome | biome: gut microbiome; feature: rumen; material: SC-attached | host: Bos | place: Iran: Karaj | collected 2018-10 | reverse complement strand
AAATGGCTGATTACGACCTAATTGCAATTTTCCCGATTGGCTATCCCGCCGACAATGCGCAACCCGGTCCAAGGCATTTCACAAGAAAATCGGTGGACGAAATTGTTATAAAAAAATAAGCGGCGTTTTTCGGGTGTTGGGTTTACACCCGAATTTTTTAACGCATTTAATTCACCCCGATTTCCTTGCATAGTAGCAAAATCGTTTGTTTGTTAAGTATGAGAAAAAGAACAACGAGTGCCCATGCGATGACCCCCGGATAGCGTTCTTTTTGATTGAAACCGAGGTCTAATGCCGTGCCCGAAGATTTTTTTCTGCCCCATGATTTTTTTAGAAGTTGGGAAAATTTGTAATCTTTTTTGCCGAAAAAGCCTTCGCTGACAATGTTCAGCGACCAAAGTTCGTCCAAAAGAAGATGACTCAGATAACCGCAACTTACCGCAAACGAAATCACAAACTGCTCTCTGATGTTGAGTTTTGTTGTAGAGGCAAGCCATAACGAAATCAAAAAACAGAGTAGTAATGCTGGTACAGAATGAATTATGCCTCTGTGAGTTGTATGTGTTGCAAAAAAATCTTTTACGTATTTTATGACGAAAACAAAAACCGCCAACGGCACAAAAATTTTTAACGCCAAAACCGCTCCCGCAACGTGCATCCAATACAGCGACATCGCTGCCATAAAATACGCATTTACCCCGAAGACTATTTTCAGCGGGATTCCCGGCTCGGAGTCCATGTCGGGCAAAAACGAACCGATTACCGTTGCGAAAAACACTATTACAGCCATATAAGCATTCGGAATCAAATTCCAATTATACGAAATTATTGCAACGGCAAAACCCGTCGCAGCACCTACCGATACGTGGTTTTTGAAGTCTGCCATAATTATGATTTTTTTATTTCGTTAACTAATGAGGAAGGTTCGCGTCTCATATCCCAAAACGCAACTATTCACTTAAAACTTCTTCGGTCGAAAAATATTCGCCGTTTGCATACTGACGTTCTGATTCTTCTATCATCGCGTAAAGTTCTTCCCTCGTGTATGGCTTTATATTTTCCTTTTTTTGGACACGTCTTTTCAATTCGTCTGCCAGCCAGAGCATATCGTCGGCGTCAAGCGTACCGTAAAGGTAATTCCGTAGATTTATTAAATTTTCTTTACTCATATCTAAAAATTTTGCCGTAAAAATAATTAATTTTTTTGATGGTTCTGCATATATTTCCCTAAAAATTTCTGATAAAAATAATATGCGCACCAAGCAATCAATGTGCCTTCAATAGCCCCGCATACAATATCACCTAAATAATGCCGTCCCAAATAAATCCGCGAATACGACACCAAAACCGCAACCGAATATATCAAAACCGTAAATTTTCTGTTTTGAAAATATTTCATCGTCAAAAATGCTATTGCAAAAAATGTCGCCGCATGTGCTGAAAAAAAACCGTATTTGCCGCCGCGGTCGTTGTTGACAATATGCACAAAGTCCATAAAACGCTCATCCCAACAAGGGCGGAATCTCTGGACTGAATGTTTTATAACGTTGCAAATCTGGTCTGCCGCCAAAACCGCAACAGCCAAAAAGAGCAGAAAAATCACTGCTTTTTTGTATTCAGGCTTTGCCTTTTTGAAAACAAAAAACAGCAGTGCCGCGCCGATTCCTATCCACAGCCAGCGGTAAGAAACGTAAAAGAAAAACGGGTCTAAACTCTCTGTGTTCCAGGAATTTACCGCCAACGTTATTTGTTCGTCAAGTTCTACTATCGGATTCATAATTTTCTTCTGAAAAATTCGCTGCAAACAACTGCCGTTGCCGCCGAAACGTTGAGCGACTCAGGCGCACGGTCTTTGTCAGCACCAAAAGGTATAAAAAGTTTTTTCGTGATGTATTTTTTTGTTTCTTCCAAAATGCCGTGTCCCTCGTTGCCGAGAACGATGATGCCGTTTTTTGAAAGTTTTTCTTTGTAAATGTTTTCGCCTTCAAGAAAAGTTCCGTAAACGGGAATGTTTTTCTGTTGAGCCTCTTTTAACACTGCACATAAATCCGTGTAAAAGACATCAACCCTAAAAACCGAACCCATTGACGCTTGAACGGTTTTGGAATTGTACATATCAACACAATCCTCAGAGGCGATGATTCCGTCAATGCCAAACCAATCAGCGATTCTGATTATCGTGCCGAAATTGCCGGGGTCGCGTAAAGAGTCCAATGCGAGATACAATTTTCCGCTGTCCAATTTAAGCGGCTTGTCTTCTTTGAAAAACACTTCCGCGATAACCGCCGGAAAAGACTGCATAACGGTGATTTTTTGCATTTCCTCTTCGGTAACTTCTTGAATTTCAATGTTCTTGAATTTTGAAGCGTTCGCTGAAATCCAGTTTTTTAAGGCGAAGACGGTTTTTATTTTCATCTCTGAGCGTAAGATTTCCGCCACAGTTTTTTCTCCGGAGGCGATAAAAGTTCCTGATTCAAGACGGAATTTTTTCTTCTCCAAAGAATTTATATGTTTTATACAATTTTTGCTAATCATTTAATTTATTAATTTTGCAGCGAAATTACAAAAAAAATTGAAACCACTGCATTTACATATAATATTTTTGTTTTTCGCGGCTGTTATTCTTAACGGCTGTTCGCCTAAAAAGTATTTGTCGGAAGACGAAAATCTTCTTTTGTCAAACGTTGTTGTCTGCGACGAGGCCTCGATAGACATTGCCGAGCCGCAGGATTACATCAAACAGACACCCGTCAGCACTATAATGGGCATTGCCTTGAAAGCGCGGATTTACAACTCTGTCAAGCCCGAAAAAGCCGATTCCTTGCGCAAAGAAAACGAACAAAAACTCGAAGAAAAAAATCGCAGAATCAAAAACAAGTACAAAGAAAAGGAACTTTTTTTGAAGGATACAATCAAAAAAAGTACTTTTGCTGCTTCCTATTATATGCAGAATGGCATACTTGACACCATGAAATATTGGAACAACGTAACCCAGAAGTTTGAAAAGAAACTCAAAAAACACACCGACAAAGGTTACGAGGAAAAGACGAAGATTTTTTCGTTTCCGCTGTTTTTGCAGAAAATAGGTGAGGAGCCGGTTAAATATAAACCCATTTCCACGAAAAAATCCGCCGAACAGATAGCACTTTACATGAAAACAAAAGGCTATTACGACGCCAAGGTTACGTATTCTGAAAAAATCAAAAAGCAGCAGGTCTACGTTACTTACAATATTGCGGCGGGAAAGCCGACAAAAGTTCAAAGTGTTGATTATCATTTCGGAAAACAGGACGATACGCTTGAAAAATATTTTTATGAGGACACCGCAAAATGTCTTATCAAACCGGGCGAGAATCTTGACATTGACATTCTTCAAGCCGAAAGAGCGCGTATCACAAGTAATCTCAAAAACAAAGGATATTACAGATTTTCAAGTGAATACGTTAATTTTACTGTTGATACCGTAACAGAAAACCGCTTGGCAAAGGTTACTGTTGACATTTTGCCCGTAACGCTTGACAACGGAAAAACTGTTAAACATTTCCGCTCTTTTATTTCGCAAATCATCATTTTCCCGAATTATGACAACAAAGCCGCCCTTATGGACAAAGACGAATATATGTTTGGAATGGACACCTCGTATATGCGGTCGAGAATTTCGCCGAATCCGGTTTTGTTTGTTTCAAAAGAGCCGTCGGTCGTAAAAAATTATATGATTTGCCGTGAAATTTATATTCGCGGCGGCAAAGAATACAATCAGCAGAATGTAAACAATACTTACCGGCATTTGACGGCTTTCAACGTTTATAAGTTGGTTAACATAGAGTTTGAGCCGTCATCGTACAGAGATTCTCTTAACTGTAATATTTATCTGACCAACAGTGCGTTGCAGTCATACAGTTATGAAATCGGCGGCACCAACTCTTCTGGAAACCTCGGTGCGCTGTCATCGTTTTCTTATCAGCACAAAAATATTTTTCACGGTGCTGAAAGTTTTGATTTGAGGCTGTCTTTGGCTTTGGAATCCCAAAATAATTTTTCTTCGGAGCAAAAGCATTTTGATCTCAATACTCAGGAATACGCACTTGAAACGCGGTTGTATTTTCCGAGACTTTTAGCACCGATGTATTTCAGGCGTCTGATGAGCAAAAATCCGCCGAAATCTTATTTCTCGCTTGGCGTAAATTACAGAAAACGACCCGATTACACGCGCTCGGCTATTATGGGAAGTTTTTATTACCAGTGGAACATCGGGAAATACTGCTCAAATACTGTAACGCCGGTGCGCCTGAGTTCAATCCGAATTTCCGATGCTGACAGCGCGTTTATGGCGTGGCTTGACAGACTTTATATCAAGGATTCGTATCAAGACCATTTTATTTTGGGAAGTTCGTATTCTTTTACTTTCAACAATCAGAGCCGGGGACGGAGAATGTACAATTATCTGAAAATCAGTCTGTCATGGGCGGGCAACCTTTTGCATTTTATTGACAGGAAAACCGGCGCGGAAAAAAACTCGGCGGGCGTTTATACAGTTCCTTTTTTCGGGACGGTTTACGCGCAGTTTGTCAAGACGGATATAGATTTTCGTCATTATATCAAGACGATAGGCACTAACACGGTGGTTTTTAGGGCATACGCTGGTTTGGGCATACCGTATGGAAACTCTTCTGTAATGCCTTTTACTGAGCAGTATTTTTCGGGCGGGGCAAACTCTCTGAGGGCTTGGCAGATACGCAGTCTTGGCCCTGGAAGTTATGTCAACAGAGCCCCCGAAGGTCTTTTGACAAAATATCCGAACATGACTTCCGACATGAAACTTGAAGCAAATCTTGAATACCGTTTCAAAATTTTTTGGGTTGTTGAGGGTGCGTGGTTTTTTGACGCGGGAAACATCTGGTCTATCAACAAGGACGACAAGCGCGACGGCGGTGATTTTTCGTTCAAAAGGTTTTATAAGGAAATAGCTTTCGGCACGGGCTTGGGATTGAGACTGGATTTTGACTTTTTTATTTTCCGCACGGATTTCGGTTTGAAACTTTACGACCCTGCACTGCCGGAAAACAAACGCTGGAAATTCCAAACTGACGAAAGATTTGTTCTGAAATCTTCAAATTGGGCATTTAATATAGGTATTGGTTATCCGTTTTGATTTTTTCCTAAAAAAAACTTAAAAAACTTTTGTACTATTACAAAAAATGTATTTATCTTTGCTTTTATTTTGTAAAAATCTTAGACAAGGTTTTTTATTATGGAAGTTTTAAGAGTTGAAGGCGGAGAAGACCGTCCTGAGGTTATCCTTGATAAGGAGAATAATATATTTGAGATTTCCGGAAGGTCTATTCCGGAAGACGTTACGGAGTTTTTCAACCCCATTTTGGATTGGCTTGACGTGTATGCGCAAGAGCCCTTGGAGGAGACTGTCTTTAATTTTAAATTGGAATATTACAATACCGCGTCGTCAAGACTGCTGTTGGATGTGCTTTTGAAATTGGAGGACATATACAAAGACAATCATAAAGTGTTTGTCAACTGGTATTATCCGCAAAACGACGGCGACATTGAGGACGGCGGCAAAGATTATTTTGAGTTGGTAAAAATTCCTCATGCTATTTTGCCGCGTGAAGTGGTAACCGCCAAGCCGCAACAGACAGAACCGGTGGAGCAGACGGTTTCAGAGCCTGCTGTTTCTGCCGTAGAGACCGAGGAGAAAAAGCAGCAAGAGCCTGAAAAACCGAAATGTCCGTTCTGCGGCTCAGAAAATATAGAAAAAATTGAAGAAAGCAATTTTGTTCAAAAAGTTGCCGGTGTCTTCAAAAGTCTTATCGGCTCCAAGCCGGAAGAAAGTGGACAGTATGTTTATAAGTGCGGAAACTGCGGTAAAAAATGGGATGAAAAATAACGTATCATCACATAATGTATGGAAACAAATACAACTATTCAAACAGAAAAAAACTGCATAAACAAAGGACGTCCGGTGTATTTTTCTTATGCACGCAGCAGCACCAAAAAGCCCGGCTGGGAGCATATTTCAGATTGTGTTGACACATTGTTGAAAGTTTTTGAAGAGGAAAACATCGAGTACCGTCTCGACAAAAGAGACATCGGTACGGGCGACAAAATATCCGATTTTGAAAGGGAAATCGGTTGGAAAAGCGAGGCGGTGGTGCTTGTCTTTTCCGACAAATATTTCCGTTCACCGCATTGTATGTATGAGTTTGTGCAGATAAAAAAGTCGCTCGAAATGTACCCGCAAAAAAGACTTCTGTGTATCAAGAGCGGCGACTTCAACCTCTCTGACGTCAACTACATAATGGATTTGGAGCGGTTTTGGAATAGTAAAAAACAGGAATACGAGGAAATTGAATTTCACCGCCTCCGCAATCATTCGGGAACGGAGCAGGCTGCCTTTGAAAACGGTTTTTACTTGGAAGACATCAGACAACTATACTCGTTTTTCAGCGCGATTAACTACCAAAACTCGTCCTCAATTCAAACGGACGGCTTTATAAACGACATCAGAAAATATTATTCAACTACTCCGAAACCGAAATTACAGCCGCTTTTTAACGGTAATAAGAAAAAAATTAATTTTAGTATACCGTTATTTGTACTGCTTGGTATTGTGTGTATGTTTGTGTTTCTTGCTATATTTGTAAGGCACAAATTTTTGGCAATTGCCGAAGCAAAAAAACAAGTAAATGAAAACACGGATAGTCTGCTGTTGTTGAAAAGATATTATCCCGTGTATTCACGCGGGCAGGATAATTTTTTCGTAACCGGAATTCGACTCTATAAGGATAGCACATGGGTATTGTTCACTTTTATAAATACTAACGGCAAAGACACTGCTATATATGCCACTGAAAACTGCCGTATTATAGCCTCAGGGGAAAGTTATAACATAAAAAATGCAGAAATTGCAATGTATCCTGAAAAGACTATTGTCAAGAAAGATTCCACAATGCTGTATTCTATGACTTTCCCTGCTATTCCGCCAAATCTTGATTCTGTTGATTTTGAAGGCGTTAATGGCGGTATATACGGAATACAACTAAAACGGGAACATATCAAAATTATTGATGAACCGAGAATTTTTACCGGAAATTTTGATTATTTATATATTTATCGGATTGAAATCAACAAAGACGAAACGGTATTAATGGTAAGTTGTTACAATTATGAAGAAAGTACATACTTGTCAATGCCGGATAGTATGTATCTTCTTTGTAACCACGAAAAATACTATCTAAAATGCGTTTCGGGTATGGCAACTTATCCTGACAGTACATATATACCTGCTAATGCGCAGATTACATTCGCTATGATATTTCAACCGCTAAAAATATACAAACAGAGAGTTAACCGCTATAATGAAACTCAACTGAAAGTATCAAATACGGGTATGATAGATTGTATATGGTATGAGGATGAAGAAAACGATTATGTTGATGGTTTTTTCGGTATTAACATCAACAAAAAATATTAAGCATTATGACAGAAAATACAACAGCGACTTCAACAGAAATAGTCAATAAAGATCGTCCCGTGTATATTTCGTATGCTTCAAACAGCAGTGAAAAGCCGGAGTGGGAGCATATTGCCGACTGTGCGGCTCAAATGTTTGATATTTTCAACCGCGAAAACATCGAATACCGTACCAACGGTTCTGATTCCGATGACAAAATTTCGGATTTCGCTAAGACGATAGGCACTGAAAGCGAAGTCGTTGTCATTGTTTTTTCTGACAAATATTTCCGCTCGGCGCATTGTATGTACGAGTTTTCGCAGATTAAAAAGTCGCTTGCTAAAAATCCCGACAAAAAACTTTTGTGCATAAAAAGCGGTAATTTTGACCTGTCTAACGTCAACTATATCTTGGAGTTAGAGCATTATTGGGGCAACATTCGTCAAGAATACGACGAAATAGAATACCATCATCAGCGAAACCATACCGAGGCAGAAAAGGTTGCTTTTGAAAACGGTTTTTACGTTAGCGACATACGCCAACTTTATACTTTTTTCAGTGCGCTCAATTATCAAAATGCGGCTGTCGCGGATTTGGAAAAATTTGTTTTAGACATCCAAACGTATTACAAAACGACACCCGCGCCGTCGTCAAAGTCGTGGAAAAAGAAAGTCAAATTTCCGTGGAAGGTGCTTTTCCTGCTTTTAGGAATATTTTTAACCTATATATATTTTAGGATTTTAGGTTATAATTTACCACTCACTGTCATAAAATATCCGTCTTATTCGCAAAACGATTTTTATTGGGATGGAACTTTTATAACCGCAATCGAAGAATGTAGAGATGACACGACGCTCCTGCATTTTCGTACCAATAATTCCGATATTTATAATATACCGTTTAGTTTTGATACGGCGAAATGCTTTTTGGAGTACTTTACGAGCTCCGGTAAGGATACGGTTTACTTATCGGATTATACCGTGCCGGAAAAAGACTCCTTAGCGGATTCCGTTACTTCATACATTGAATATTCATTGAAATTTCCGGTAAACTCGAACAAACTTTCAACATCCAAAATTTTTAACTTTGTTGATTCTTGGTATGGAATATTTGATATTGAATATTCTAAAATATATGATGAATTAAAATATCCCGAATATTCAAAAGGGAATGACGGCTGTTTTTTAACAAGAATAGAAGACAGAGGAAGAGAAACAAGGCTATATTTTCATTTAATCAATTTGACCGGCAAAGATAGTACGATTTATGTTACCGATGAGGATTACATTTTTGCAAAAGGTAAAAAACGCTATTTTAAAAGTGCAATCGGAATCCCTATTTATCCTAACAGGACAAAACTCAGAAACGGTACTGCCGTTGATTTTGTACTGATTTTCGAGCCTTTATCAAATAAAATATTCGACGACCCCGATGCGGACTTTATTCATCTTGTGGGTAAAACGATGAAATTTCAGGACATAAAACTGTACCATGAAGATATGACAAGTGTAGAAAATCCTGAAACATCTTTTTGCCCAGAAAACATAACCGTATCTGAGGTGGAATATTCCAAAGACGAAACAAAAGTGTATTTCAAGGTTGCGCCTTCAAGACACGGTTTTCGCTTTGCCGTTTCGCCTGAGTCTTACATTGTGGCAGGGCACAAAAAGTACGGGTTAAGAAATGTTTCAGGCGTAACGCAAAGTCCTGACAGCGTTTTTGTTCCCTCAGGTACGCCGCTTGAATTTGCCCTGATATATCCGCCCGTACCAGAGGAGACGGAAGTAATAGACTGCATTTTGTGCGATGATGTTGAAACCGAAAAATTCATTTCCGTTACTGATATAAAAATCAGGTAGTTTCTTTTTTCCTTAACGCTAACAGTCCCAAAAACGTCAGCCCCGCATTATAAAGCAGAAGTTCGTAACCGGTTTTGTAACCGTTGAACCAAGCCTCGGAGTTAAGGCTGAAAACAAGGCAGACTATCGGCGAAAGTACACAAACCACCGGCACAAACTTGTCTTTAACCTGCTTTTTGGTGTACAGTCCGAAAAGATAAAGCCCTAACAGAGGACCGTAAGTATAACTTGCAACTACGTAAACTGCGTCAATAACGCTATTGTTGCCGATAACCGAAAACAGACAAATCAAAACGCCCATCAAAACGCTGTTGATTATGTGGACAATGAAACGGGTTTTCCTTAACGCGGTTTCGTCCTGTTTTTTGTCAGCGTTTAGAATGTCGATAGTAACGGAGGTCGTAAGAGCCGTTACCGCGCTGCCCGCCGAAGAAAACGCCGCCGCAACTAATCCGATTATAAAAAGCAGTCCGACAATCTGCGGCAAAAAATTTCCGCTTGTTGCCAAGTAAGCAAAAAGTTCGTCGGCTTTCAGCGGGTTGCCCGAAATGTCCGTCAAATTGCCGCCTGAAAACATTCCTAATTTTGCAGCGTATTCATAAAGCAAAACTCCTAACGACAAAAACAGCAGGTTGACCGGCAAAAAACTGAAACCGTAACTCACGACGTTTTTTTGCGCCTCTTTCAAATTTTTGCAACTGAGGTTTTTCTGCATCATGTCCTGATCGAGTCCCGTCATGGCAATAGTTGTAAACATTCCCGCAAAAAACTGCTTAAAGAAAAATTGTTTGTCGTTAACATCGTCGAAAAACCAAATCCTTGACATTTCGGAGTTTGCAACGGAGGAACACATTGCTGAAAAGTCTAAGCCCATCGCTTTGCCAACGTAAACAATGCATAACACAACTGCCGCAATTAGCGACAACGTTTGAATCATGTCAGTCCAAACAAGCGTTTTGACTCCGCCTCTAAAAGTATAAAGCCAAACAATCAGCATCGTAACGGCGACATTAAGCCAAAACGGTATGCCCAAAGAGTTAAAAATTATCAGCTGCAAGACCAACGCTGTCAAATACATTCTAACACCGCAACCCAAAAACTTAGAAATCAAGAAGAATCCGGCTCCTACTTTATAACACGAATTTCCAACCCTTTGGTCTAAATACGTATAAATTGAATTTAAATTCAATTTGTAATAGAGCGGTAAAAGTATATATGCAATAGCAAAATATCCGGCAACAAAGCCTAACGCCATTTGCAAATATCCAAAGCCCGAAAACTGAACCATGCCGGGAACGGAAATAAACGTTACCCCTGAAATCGAGGTTCCAACCATCGCAATGGCTACAACATAC
>JAEEGK010030497.1_pt1 | contig 10682 bp, 9 predicted proteins | sample 8958771 | NCBI WGS metagenome assembly JAEEGK01 (sample SAMN16246547, study PRJNA631951) | gut metagenome | biome: gut microbiome; feature: rumen; material: SC-attached | host: Bos | place: Iran: Karaj | collected 2018-10 | reverse complement strand
GTTGGATACGCGTTACTCACCCGTGCGCCGGTCGCCATCAGTCTTAGCAAGCTAAGACCATGCTGCCCCTCGACTTGCATGTGTTAAGCCTGTAGCTAGCGTTCATCCTGAGCCAGGATCAAACTCTACATTGTAAAATTTTTATTTCTGCGAAAGAAAAATTTTACAGCTTCCGTCGTCACTCGGAAATAAACAAGCAAGCTTGTCATTTCTCTCGCTCCTAGGAACCTTGTATATTCTTCCTTCGAACTTGTCTCTGTCTCAGAACGCTCATCCGGTAGTATTATATTGAAGTTGACGGTTTGAATTTTCTGTTACCCGAGAGACCAGGACATTAAAAATTAAATATTAAATAAAAAATGTCGAGACTCTCGCTTCTTGTACTACTTTTCTTCTCTGTCTATGTAAGTCTTTCAAAGAACTCTTTCTTCATGCCCCCGTCCAAGTTTTTGAGCGAAAGCGGATGCAAAGGTACGACTTTTTTCCGAAACACCAAACTTTTTAAACGCTTTTTTTCTAAAAAACAAAAAGTTTTCGCATTAATTGACAATGCGAAAACCTCTATACCTTATTATATATATAAGTTTTACTCTCTTTTCCCGAAAATGCGAAGCAGATAGAGGAAGAGATTGATGAAGTCCAGATAGAGAGACAATGCTCCCAACAGGGCTAATTTTTGTGCCCCCTCACCTGCATCTGGAGCTTGCAGCAACATTTGCTTAATCTTTTGTGAGTCATAAGCAGTCAGACCGACAAAGACCAAAACACCCACATAACTCAAGATTAAAGTAAAGCCTGAACTCTTGATAAAAAGGTTGACTACAGTAGCAATTATCAACCCTATCAAAGCCATCATCAGTATCTTTCCCATAGACGTCAAATCTGTCTTTGTTGTATAGCCAATAAAAGCCATAACCGCAAAAGTTCCTGCCGTAATAAAGAACACCGTAGCTATTGACGAGGCAGTATAGGCTAAAAAGATAAAGGACAGCAGGGCACCATTGATAACGGAATAAAGGACAAACATCAACGTTGCCATTGCCAACGACAGGCGGTTGATGGCAGCGCTGACACCAATGACAAGCGCAAACTCAGCAATCACAAGTCCCCAAAACAGGATTTGATTAGAATAAATAGCCTGAAGAATGCCAGGACTGGTTGCTACACCATAGGCCGTAAAACCTGTAATAACCAATGCCATAGTCATCCAAACATATACTTTTCTCATCAGCACAGGGAAGGCGGCTGAGACATCCCACTGGCGTTCAGCGGGAATTCCCTGAAAATTCAACTCTTTATAATCCATTTGATAATGATATTAAATAACGGCGCAAAGATACGCATTAATTTCGGTCAACCGAATATTTTTTATATTAAAAAAGAATAAAAACAATGCTACATAATATTATTTTTCGTATATTTGCACTTGCAAGAGTACAAGGTGTACTCTATAGCTACAATAAATTAAAACCTAATCGAATATGACTTACAAAGTAATTGACATTGAAGGAGTCGGCGAGGTCTATGCCGAGAAACTGATTGCCGCAGGCATTAAGACTGATGCAGATTTGTTGGAGAAATGCGCAAAGCCCGCAGGCCGTAAGGCTTTAGCCGAGGCTACAGAAATCAGTCCAAAGCTCATTCTGAAGTGGGCCAACCATTGTGATTTGTATCGTATCAACGGCGTAGGTCCGCAGTTTGCAGAACTTCTGGAAGCCAGTGGTGTTGACACCGTGAAAGAACTGAAACACCGCGTTGCAGAGAACCTGCAGGCCAAGTTGGAGGAGGTAAATGCCCAGAAGAACCTGACGAACCGTGTTCCCGCCGTCTCAGAAGTACAGAAAATGATTGACCAGGCAAAGGAACTGCCTGCTATGATGGAATATTAAGGAGGAGTTGAGAATTGAAAATTAAAAATTGATAATTACAAGCGATAAGTGCAACATGACTAAGAGACACTTTTTGCTTCTGACATTAACGGCTCTGCTCTGCGGAGCCGTTAATGCGCAGACAGCCATCAAGCAGCCAAGCTACACTCACCCGTGGATGCAGAAGCGTGTGGCCTATTTTGGCGACTCCATTACCGACCCGAGAAATGGCGGGTCAAAGTTGAAATACTGGAACTACTTACAAGATTGGTTAGGCATCACCCCCTATGTCTATGCCGTCAGCGGCCGACAATGGAACGACATTCCACGTCAGGCCGACAAACTACAGGCTGAGCATGGTGACTCGGTAGATGCCATTCTGATATTCATCGGCACCAACGACTATAACAACGGTGTTCCCATCGGCGAATGGTACGATGTGAAGGACGAGGAAGTAATGTATGGTCACGGTGCGCCGAAACAGTTAGTGAAGCGTCAGCGCCGCTATATGAATATGGACTCAGACACCTATCGCGGTCGCATCAACATTGCTTTGGACAAAGTGAAACGCATGTATCCGACCAAGCAGATTGTGCTACTGACGCCCATCCACCGCGCCCAGTTCCACCGCAGTGACAAGAACTGGCAAATTACCGAAGACTATACCAACCAGTGTGGCATCTATCTGGAAGAGTACATCCAGGCCGTCAAGGATGCCGGCAACATCTGGAGTGTCCCTGTCATTGACCTAAATAGCATCAGCGGCCTCTATCCCATGATGGACGAGTACGCACAATACTTCAAGGATGCAGACACCGACCGTTTGCACCCTAACGACAAAGGACACGAGCGCATGGCCCGCACCCTGTACTACCAGTTGTCCACCCTACCCTGCGTACTTCCCTGATTAGGAAACAGGCACATGCCTATTTCTTAGCCATCGTACATTCGTGCACCAGATAGACGATATTCATGTACGGAATACCAGTATTGGTCTCAAGGCCTATTTCGCACGTTCGGCTGTTGGAATAGCCCACCTCGATGTGATTGGCCTCAATCTGCGGGCGCAACTTGCGCAGTCCGTACTTGTTGAGTTCTGGGAAAGTGAAGCCACGGTCTCCTGCAAAACCGCAGCAGCCAACGCCCTCTGGCAGAAAGACTTTCGTAGAGCACATCTTGGCAAGGTTGATGAGGTCGTCGGCGACCCCCATCTGACGGGTTGAGCAGGTAATATGCAGGGCAATAGGCCGATCTATTGGGTGGAAGTCGAGGCGCGGCACAAGATATTTCATGATGAACTCAGCAGGCTCATACAACTTCATACGTTTCATGACCTTCTTCATACGGTGCAGGCAGGGACTCTGTGCACAAAGTACAGGATATTTGCCCTCCTCAGAAGCTTTCCATAGCGCATCCTCCAGTTCTGCACTCTTGCGATCAGCAATGTCAAGCATGCCTTTCGACTCCCAAATCTGTCCGCAGCACATCTTTTCCATACCCTTAGGGAAGATAACCTCGTAGCCAGCCTTTGCCATCAGCTGGATGACCTCGTCAACCAGGTCATGCTTTTTGCCATGGACCTTTGACTGCCCCATTGTCTGGTTAATGCAGCTGGGGAAGTAGACGACCTTGAGGTCTGATGTATGATGTTCGGTGTCTGATGTATGAGGAATGCTCCTTTCTATAATGAACTGCGTAAGGTCGGAGGGTTTGGGCTGACGATGTTTCTTGGGCATAGCCGTAGTCCATAGCGGCAATCCCATCTTGTTCATGCCACGGCAGACGCTTGTCATCAATGACGAGCCAAGGGTGATGTGTCCCAAGTGAGCCACGTCGAGTACCACGCGCAGTCCCTGCTTGATGCCCGCCATGTGATTGGCGGCAAACTCACCAATCTGATAACCAACCTTATTATGATTCATATCCATCTGGCGAATGAGGTGCGTCAACTCGCCCGTATTGATTTTCATCGGACATGAAGTCGAGCACAGGCCGTCGGTGGCACAAGTCTGGTCACCATAGTATTTATATTGCTGATTCAGCGTAGCGACACGCTCGGCAGCTGCTTTCCCTGCGTCGGAATCGCCAGACGCTCTGACCGTTGCTTCCAATGCGCGGATTTCACGTTGGACGGCAATACGCATACGAGATGACAGCGTCAGACCACACGACATACAGTTGACCTCGCAGAAGCCACACTCGATACACTTGTTGGCTCGCTTCACCTGTTCAACGGTCTCTTTTGCCGTCGACAGACTGGGATCCATTAAGTAGTGGCCACCGTCAGGCACACTATCGAAATCATAGTCCAGCACAGGCAGAGGTTTCAAACACTTGATGAAGCAATCGGGGTCATCGTTAAAGATAACGCCTTGGTTCAACAGACCCTCCGGGTCGAAGATTTGCTTCAGTTCCATCATTATTTGGTAAGCCTTGTCGCCCCACTCGTACTTCACGAACGGTGCCATATTACGCCCCGTTCCATGTTCCGCTTTCAGTGATCCGTCGTATTCCTCAACAACCAGTTTCGCCACAGCGCGCATCATCTCAGCATAACGGGCCACCTCATGCTCGTCAGCAAAGCTCTGGTTCAGGATGAAGTGATAGTTACCTTCGAAAGCATGACCGTATATGCAAGCATCGTCGTAGCCGTGGTCAGCAATGAGTTTCTGCAACTTTACCGTCGCCTCGGGCAGCGACTCGATGGGGAACGCCACGTCCTCGATGAGACACGAAGTACCGATAGGACGTGTACCACCTACGCTGGGGAAGATACCCGAGCGGATGGCCCAGTACTTACCATACACCTTGGGATCCTCGGTAAACTCGACAGGCAGATACAAGTTGAACTTTCCAAGGCACTCCTTGATAGTAGCAATTTTCTCTAACAACTGATCATGGGTCACACCCTTCGTTTCGGTCAGAATAGCCGTCAAGTTGTGATAATCGCCAGGTTTCACACCTGCTATCTTTCCTGCATCCACATCCTTCTGATACTGCAGGAACACGGGATCGTCAACAGAACTCAGCGACTTGTAGTCCAGCATCTCGGCACTCTTTACCACTAGTTGCTCGGCACTCATGCGCAAGTCTTCGTCGCCAGCTTTCAGTTTCTTCATGGCAACCACGGCCTCACAGCTTTCCTTCATCGTGAGGAAGTAGACCATGGCCGACGCCTTGAAAGGATAATCATGCAAGGTCTTCATCGTCACCTCCGAGAGGAAGGCCAGGGTACCTTCGGAACCTACCAGCGAGTGGGCCATGATATCGAAGGGGTCGTCGTAAGCCACCAATGGGCGCAGGTTCAAACCCGTGACGTTCTTGATACTGTATTTCTTTTGGATGCGTTCGGCCAAATCCTTGTCAGTCCTTACCTTGTCGCGCAATGCTTCGATTTTTGCAATGAACTCGGGATGGGACTTCCTGAAAGCGTCCCTACTCTCCTTGCTGCCCGTATCCACGATAGTACCGTCAGTCAGTATAATGCGAGCCGACACCAGCATGCGATCGCTGTTAGCATGGACGCCACAATTCATACCCGAAGCATTGTTACAGACAATGCCGCCTACCATCGCTGAGCCGATGCTGGCGGGGTCTGGCGGGAACACGCGGCCATAGGGTTTCAGAATCTCGTTAACCCTTGAACCGACAATGCCTGGTTGTAAACGGATGGTCTCCTGATCAGAAGCCAGCTCGTATTGTTCCCAGTGCTTGCCTGCAACGATCAGCACCGAATTGCTCAGGCTCTGTCCGGACAGCGACGTACCGGCAGCACGAAACGTAAACGGCAAACCATGCTTGTGACACATCGTGACAATCTGTGCCACCTCCTGTTCTCCGTCACTGCGGATGACGATCTCCGGTATCTCACGGTAGAAACTGGCATCAGTACCCCATCCGAGTCTTCTCAACTCGTCGGTATAGATGCGGTCTGATGGTAAAAACTGCCTGACATCAGTCAGGAAATCGGCATACGCCTGCTTTGTTGGATTCTTAGTTGTATTCATAGTCTTATCGGTTTGATTGCATATAATATATTGTCGTCGCGTCACCTGACCTCCTTGACAGGGAAGGTGAAGTAGGTGTTAGGATATGGCTCGTTCTTCAACGTGAAATGCCACCATTCCGTATTAAAAGGCACAAAGCCGTGTCGCAGCATAGCCTGACGCAGTATCATGCGGTTTTTGAACTGCTCGGCAGTGATGCGTCGCCCGGCCGGACTCTTGCTGTTGTCACCAGTGTACATACCCGTATCGGGGTTGCCGCAGAAGTCGGGATGGCTCTCAGGTCCGAACCAGTCGAAGGTGCCTCCCATGTCTGCTTCTTTCTCCGTCTTCATGTCGAAAAGTGTCAGGTCTACCGTGCTGCCACGCGTATGGCCGCTTTTCTCCATGATGTATTCTCGTTCAAACAGGACAGACTTGTCGAGATCTGGATAGAAATAAGGTTTCATCAGCGTATCGGAGAGGTTTTCAGCCCAGTGCATGAAATGGTCTACAGCCTTCTGCGGACGGTAGGCATCGTAGATTTTCAGCCGGTATCCCTGTGCCTTTAAATCTTCGCTCACCGCACGAAGGCTATCAGCAGCCTGTGATGTCAGCAGTGCGGTAGGTTCCTCGTAACCGTCAATGCGCTTTCCCACGAAGTTATAAGTGCTGTAATAACGTATTTCAAGGATGGCATCAGGCACGACATCCGTCAATGTTACTAAACGGCAGCCACTCTTTGCCCTCAAATACTCATCATGCGCCTGTTGCATCAGCGCTGCAAATGACGGGTCAGCATGCAGACGAGCCACGAAGGCACAAGCCAACAGACGACCAGCCTCGATGTCTGTCGCCCAGTGGTAACCCGTAATGAGACGGCTATAGCCGTAATCATAGCCAAAACGCAAGAGTTCGTTCTGTTCTTCTGGTGCCATCTCGGCCATCACAAGTGCCAGGGACCATCCGATATTGGCGTGGGCAGAGGCATAACTGGAGGTATGAAAATGGCTCTCTTCTTCCTCCGGGGCAGGCGTAGTGTCCCCCAACTGTACGTAAGGACGCTTGCGGAAATGCTGATCCTTCAGTTCCCTTGCCACACGGCCACTATGCTCCTTGACATAGTCCATCAGTTTCCAGATGGTTGGTGTAGCCTCTTTGGAAATGGTGATACCAAGGATATTGCCGAATATCGCAGCAAAATAGCTATTCCTCGTATCTACATCAGCTACGGCCTGCCGTCCACGTTCTGTCGAACGCAACAATCTGGCTTTCTTATAGCGCAAGATGTCTGCCACATAGCGGTAGTGAGTGGTATCTACGGGAGCATTCAGAATCTTCACACCTTTCGGGAAGCCCGCCTTTGCTACGGGATCATAGTCTGCCGGCAAGCCTTTGATACGAATGTATTCTGCACGTGCTGCTGCAATGTCCTTGGCCAGTTCTGGATTGGCATGAGCCCTGGCGATGCTGGCTGCAGCACAAAGATAACCCGCATTGACATCACTCTGATAATGGGCTCCCGTGATGATGCGGTTCTCTCCAAACTGAAAGCCACGACGCAAGATGGTGTCCTGCAATTCAGGCCACATTTCAGCAAAGACCAGCGCCGTAGCCCATCCGAAAGCAGTATGCCCGGAAGGATAAGAACCATTGGTGCGCAGGTAGTCGGTATCATGCTTGGCCCACGTATCTTCACCCATCTCTACAAAGGGGCGTACCCGCATATATTTTTTCTTGGCAGAGGCCGTACTCAGGTTTCCCGTATTGTAGGTCTTTTCTATCAGACGCGACAAGGCAGGCATCTTTTCGTTCGTGATGGTGTCAAGCCCCAAAACCTCAGCCATGACGATACGCATCATGTTAGGCACCCACCACGACTCGCGACTGGCCTGATAGCCACGCGGCGTATGGCGCTGTGTCTTTCCCCACTGCCACTGTATCATGTCGTCCACATAATCCATGCCGTCCGTCGATGGTGGTGCAGGCAGAAAGTAACCAGCGTCGGGCTGGTCATGCAGTGCCACGTAGACTGTGTCAACAATCTGTGCCCCTGCCCCTGGCACGACAGTGAGCATTAGTGAAAATATGAGAAGAAGAGCAATGGTCAGTTTCTTATTCATAAATCTATTAGAATATAAGTTTGTTTTGGGTGCAAATATAATAAAAAATCCTCAAATAAGCAAGAAAAAATTTGTTTCTCTCATTTTTTTTCCATATATTTGCACCAACTTATATAATACTACCCAAAAACTAAAAATCTATGTCAGCATTAGTATCCGCAATTCCTATCCTATTGCTCATTGTATTGATGATGGGCTTTAAAGTGTCTGGTTACAAGAGCGCCATCATCACGCTCATAGTGACAATCATCCTGGCCCTGTTTGCAGCTCCCGCCATGGGAATTGTGCCGGAGAAATATGCCGAAGCCTCCATCTATGGCATCACCCTGTGGTCTGTCGTCGAGGGATTCCTTAAGGCCTGCTTCCCGATTATCCTGATTATCATCTGCGCCATCTTCAGCTACAACATCCTTTGTGAGACAAAGGAGATTGAGACCATCAAGACGCAATTCATCCAGATGACCTCTGACAAAGGCCTGCTGGTGCTCCTGCTGACATGGGGTCTTGGCGGTGTGCTCGAAGGCATGGCCGGTTTCGGTACGGCTGTGGCTATTCCTGCCGCCATCCTCATCGGATTAGGTTTCAAACCCATGTTCTCTGCCGTCATCTGTCTGGTGGCCAATACCGTTGCCGTGGGCTTCGGCGCCGTAGGTTTGCCCGCCACCACACTGGCCAATCAGGTGGCTGCCAGTGGTGTGGCAACGCCAGAGGAGTTGTGCGAGGTTGCCACCTTTATTATATTACAGCTCTCGCTGATGTTCTTCATCACGCCGTTCCTCATCCTCATGATGACCGACCGCAAAAAGATTGTCAAGAACATCACCATCGCCCTTTTTGTCGGTTCGTTCTCCATCGTTGTGCAGTTCTGCTGCGCCCACTTCATCGGTCCTGAAACGCCCGCCATCCTCGGTTCTGTGGCAGCCATCATCGCCATGTTGATCTACAACAAACTCTTCATCCATGACGAGAACCCCAATGACGAGGTCATCGTCGAGCGGAAGAAGTTCGGTACCGCCAAGACGCTCAAGGCATGGAGTGTCTATGGTCTGATTATTTTCTTCATCCTGATCTCGAGTAAGATTGTCCCCCCGATTAACGAACTGCTGAACCAGACGCTGGTTACCAAGTTCGACCTGCCTGTCATCGGCAACACCTTCAAGTTTGGCTGGCTGTCAAATGCAGGCCTGATGATTTTCCTCGGTGCCGTCATTGGCGGCTTGATTCAGGGCATGAGTTTCAGTAGTCTGATGAAACTGTTAGCCAAGACCACCGTCAACCTACAGAAGACAGTAGTGACCATCTGTTGTCTGGTAGCCATGGCCATGCTGATGAACAATACCGGCATGACCAACGACATCGCCAAGGGACTCGTACTGCTGACAGGCGCTGCCTTCCCGTTCTTCGCACCGCTCATCGGTTCCATCGGTACATTCGTGACGGGCAGTGCCACCAATGCCAACATTCTCTTCGGCAAGCTGCAGGCTACTGCCGCTGCTGACCTCGGCCTTGTCAATCAAGGTACGTTCTTCGGTGTCAGTGGCAGCGAGTCCAACTGGTTGGCAGCAGCCAACTGTGCCGGTTCTGAAGGCGGCAAGTTGCTGTCACCACAGTCCATAGCCATCGCCACCGCAGCCTGCGACATGGAAGGACAGGACGGTGACATCATGCGCAAGACAATGCCGTTTGCCATCTTCTGGATCCTCATGAACGGTCTCATGGTGTTCCTGGGCCTGCACGTTATCTGACGCATTCGCTAATTGATAAATGATAATTGATAATTAATATGAAAGTCGGACTATTTATCCCCTGTTATGTGGATGCCGTCTATCCGGAGGTGGGCGTGGCGACGTGGAAGTTGCTGAAGCATCTGGGTATAGACGTCACATATCCTGACAAGCAGACATGTTGCGGACAGCCTATGGCTAACGCAGGATTTGAGAAGCAGGCAATACCCTTAGCCCAGAAGTTTGAGGAGAAGTTCAAAGACTTCGACTACGTAGTCGCTCCCAGCGTCAGCTGCACGGCTTTCGTGAAGATCAACTACCCGCGACTGCTTGGCGACGGCAAGACCGAGGCACACGAGTGTGAGACGGCAAAGAAGTGTATAGACGTGGTGGCATTCCTGCACGACGTGGTGAAGGTGAACCGCCGCCTCGGCACATTCCCCCATAAGGTCAGCCTACACAACTCCTGTCACGGTGTGCGCGAGTTAGGGCTCAGCAGTCCTACTGAGCAGCATATTGACAAGTTCAACAAGATCAAGGACCTGTTGCTGCTCGTCGACGGCATCGACGTCGTAGAGCCTGAACGTCCCGACGAGTGTTGCGGCTTCGGTGGCATGTTCAGTATCGAAGAAACAGCCGTCAGCGCTCAGATGGGTAAGGACAAGGTAGAACGCCACATGCAGACTGGCGCTGAATACATCACCGGTCCAGACTGCTCATGTCTGATGCACATGGCTGGTGTGGCTAAGAAACAAGGGTTTGACATCAAATTCAAGCACGTGGTGGAGATTCTGGCAGCAGGACTTTGAAAGGTAAAAAGGTAAAAATGTAAAAAGTAAACTATGAGTACACAACATAGCAATGCAGCCAAAAAGTTCTTGAAGAACCAGACGTACGCCCACTGGCACGACGCTACGTTCTGGGCAGTACGAACGAAGCGTGACAATATGGCATACGGTCTGGACGAATGGGAGCAGCTGCGCG
>JAEEGK010030496.1_pt1 | contig 10682 bp, 8 predicted proteins | sample 8958771 | NCBI WGS metagenome assembly JAEEGK01 (sample SAMN16246547, study PRJNA631951) | gut metagenome | biome: gut microbiome; feature: rumen; material: SC-attached | host: Bos | place: Iran: Karaj | collected 2018-10 | reverse complement strand
TTAAAAAAACCAAAAAAAAAAAAAAAAAAAATTAAAAAATTAAATGAGTAAAAATTAAAATTAATAAATATAAAAAAATTATAAATGGAAAAGAAAATTTTAATAATAGACGATGATGACGTATGTAGAAAAGCAATAGAAAACTTTGCAAAGAAAAATAATATAGCATCAGATTCAGCAGGTTCAGGATCAGAAGCAGTAGAAAAAATTAAATCATTTCCACAATATTGTTTAATATTAATAGATATTAATATGCCTGGAATGGATGGATATGAAACAGCAAAAGCTTTAAAAGATGCAGTTGGTGATTCAATAGGAAAAATGGTTGTTATGAGTGGAGGTAAATTTTATTATTTTTTTTATATTTATTATTTTTTAATTAGATGAATTGGATGAAGCTGAATATACTTCTAAAGGATTTTGTCATTATATTCAGAAACCTGTTGGAAAAAAATCTTTTGAAAAATTAATTCAAGAACTTAAAATTTAAATAATTTTTTTTTATAATTTTGTGTTTTGAAGTTTTTGAATATAATAATAAAAAAAATTTAGTTATTATTAATAATTCTCTTAAAATAAAAAATAATTAAAAAAATTTTATAATACTTTTTTATAAGAAAAGTCTTTAAATTTATTATTGTTTACTATTTTATTTTATCTATTTATTACTTAATTTTTTCTAGTGTTGATATTAAATAAATTGAATAAAATATTTGAATTTAATATTATAAATTATTTTAACCTTTAATTATCAAATTCATTTTTAATTAATAAATAAAAAAGAATGTCAACAACTTCAATAAAGTAATTTCAAATATTTTAATTAATATTTTTCAATAAAATTAGCAATAAAATATTTATTGGAGGAATAGCAAAAGACATAAGTGAATGTATAATAAATAAAATTAAAAAATATAGTTGATTTAAAACAATATTTTGAAAAGAAATTTTGTCCAATTACAGATTGTGTAATAATGATAGATAAAAATACAAGTAAATAAAAAAATATATTTAATTAAATAATAGATCATCCAAGAGGATTTGGTTTTATAACATTAGAAAAATCAAATATGGTAAATGAAGTATTAAGAACTCAACCACATTATATAAATGGGAAAAAAATAGATTGTAAAATAGCAATTCCAAAAGAAAAATTGAATGAAAATTCAAAAAAAAATAAGAAAAAAATAAAAGAAAATAAAAATAAAAATAATTCAATATCAACAATACAATCAAGTAATAAATCATCACCATTATATTTTAGAAAAATGTTTGTTGGAGGATTACATCCATCATTAACAACAGAAAATTTAATAAATTATTTTAGTCAATTTGGTGAGATTGAGAAAGGGATAATTATGACTGATAAAATAACAGGAAAATCAAGAGGATTTGGTTTTATTATTTTTTCTAATAAAGAAACTGTTGATAAAATTATGGATTATAGTAATTGTCATTTTCTTTATGGAAAATGGGTTGAATGTAAAAGAGCTCAACCAAAAATGCAAAATATGAAAATGTTAGATGAGAATGAAAGTTTTCCTATATTAAATATTCAGAATAATAATTCTATTAGTAATAATTTTATTAATAATTCTATTAAGGATGATAGTTTTGATATTATTATTAATGATTCTATGGATAATCAAAGTAATAATTTATTAAATGATAATTATAAAATAAATCAAAATTTGTTTTTATATCAAAATTATATTCCTAAAGAAAAAATAAAATTATTTACTAAAAATAATGATATTTCTAATAATATCGAAACAAAAAATAATGTAGATAATAATATAAATTTTAATTGTTTAGATAAAACAATTAATGATAATATTTTTAATAATTATGATATAAAAAAAGAAAAAGAAGATTTATTAAAAATAGAAAAGTATGAAAATATATTAAAAGATAAAAAAGAAAATAAAAAAGAAATAACATTAAATAATACAGATAGTAAAAATCAATTTCAAGATTATTTCAATAATAAAATATTAAATCCATCATCATATAATTATTTTCATTATAAATTATTTGATACGAATGGAGAAGATGTAACAAAATTAAATTCATATAATAAAAATATAAATAAAATAAGATTATTTCCTGAAGAAATGGATGATTCATTTGAAAAGAATAAAAAGAGTAATTCTAATAATAGTATTAAATCGAATAAAACAAATACATTATCTTCTGAAGAAATAGAAGTATCATCTGAACTAAATGAAAAAAATGATAACAACTCAAATACTGAAAATATATTTGGTCCAGATAGAAATAAGAAAGAAAAATCAAGAAGTTCAGGTTATTCAAATGATAGTTATAAACCATATTAAATATTTTTTCAAATTTTCAAATAATTTTACTATATATATTATATATATCTATAAATTAATTGTGCTATATTATTTTCTAGATTAGTATGGGGAATTTTTATATTATCTCTTTCTCAATAGGATTTTTAAAAATATTATCTAATGTATAATTAATGTATTAAATAATTAAATGTTAGAATATATTATGGTTTAGCTAGATATAATTAAGTTTAAATTCAATTTTAATAAATTGTCGTTTGATTATAATTTATTTTAATATTTTAATAGATTAAATTAGTTAGCTAAAATCAATATTTATTTTCCAATATATATAATATATTTTATATATAATCAATTTTTAAATATAATTTTTTTTATTTTTTATTTTTAAAAATAAATATAAATAATTAAAAATTTACTCTTTCAAATATTTCAAAAAAAAAATTTAAATATAATTAAATAATTATTATTCAAACGTTCACAAACTTTTTATATTTTTCAATATTCCTTTGTAATAAAGGTTCAATAGGACCTAAAAGTCTTTTAAAACTATTTCTATCTAAAGACAAAATTCTACAAGTATCACTAACAACTTCTATATTAGCATATCTAGGTTCTCCTCTAACTAAAGCTCTTTCTCCAAAATATTCTCCAGAATGATATCTTTTAATTTCTTCAGGTGGTTTTCCAGGTTCTAATCTTTTAGAAGCAATACATTCTCCTTCTTCTAAAATATAAAAAACATCACCACTTTCACCTTCTCTAATAATATAATCTCCTTTCATATAAACACCACTTTTAACAGCATCACAAATTTGAGTTAATTCATAAGAATCAATAGTAGAAAGAATATCAACTTTTTTAAGAAAAGATTCATATTTTTCTCTTTTTTTCTGAGCAGCATCTTTAACAATATTATTAAAAGTTTCTCTATCAAGAACCCATAAATCACAATCAGTTTTAGCTTTAATTGTAGCAGCTCTTGGAGCATTATATAATAAAGCTAATTCTCCAAAAGCTTCTCCTGGATAATATGTTTTTAAATATTTTTCTTCACCATCTGGAGTAAAATGCTTTGAACAATCTAAATTACCATCTTCAACTACAAATAAACAATCACCATCATCTCCTTGTTTTATTACTGTTTCTCCTTTTTTAAAATGTGCCTCATCCATTGCTCCTATTACTATATCTAATTCATTTGGTTCTAAATTTGAAAATAGAAATGATGATACTATACGAATTTTTATTTTATTTATTTGTTCTTCTGTTTTTTGTATTATTCTAGGTTTGAAATCTTCTTTTTTATTTATTTCACCATATGCTTCTGCTGAAACTGCTGCTCTTTTTTTTTCTTTTTTTCTCTCTCTTCTCTTTTTTATTTCTTCATCTGCTTCTTTTGCATCTTCTGAATCATTACTTTCTTCTTCTGAATCTGTATGTAATGATTGATCTAAACTATTTCCATCATCCATTTCTCTATATCTTTTTACTTCTTTTCTTAAATCTTCTAATTCTCTTCTTTCTTCTATTGTTAAACCACTTGATGTATAACCACCTTTCTCCATTAAATATTCTATCATGTAATTTACCTGTTTTATATTATATATTATTATTTACTAAATTTTCTGGTTTTTCTTTTAAGATATTATATACTAATAACTTTAATATTGGCTTTATTTGGTTTTCTATTTTAGTTTTTTCATTATTTTTAGACATTTTTTTATATTTTTTTTTAATGATTTTTAATATTATTTTATACATAATTTATTATTAAATTAAAAGATCGATTTTTATAATTCAATGTAAAAAATTAATTTGCATTCAAATAAATTTCAAAAATCAATTTAGAAATAATTTAAATATATTAAATTAATTTTAATTTTAATGATCTTGAATTATTAATAAATTATATTATATTGAAATAATAATATTAAAGAAATAAGTTGTAAACATTCAAACAATTTAAAAATTTTAATAAATATTTAGTCTTAGTAAAATTTATCTTTTATAAAAATCATTTAATTGTTTATTAAATTATAAAATTATCAATATAAAGTTTATTTATTATTTTTTATATAATTGAACTAATTTATAAAAAATTAGAATTCATATATTTTATTTTAAATTTATTATTATAATATCAACATATATTTTCTATGAAATTAAAATACATTTAATTAATTTTGATAAAATAAATAAAAAGAAAATTTAAATATAAATTTAAAATATTCAATATTATATATTTTTATAATAGATATTTTTCTCTTTTAGAAAATAATATTCTATCTTCAACTTACAAATTTATTTTTTTTAATAATTTTTCTGAAATAAAAACAATATAAATATAAAAATTTATAAAATATCTAATATTAGTCTTAAAAAATAATTTATTATCTAAAAATATATAAATGTAATTTATTTTTTATTTTTAAAATATTTTAGATTAGACACAATACACAAACCATAATTTTTAATATTATTTATTGATTCTTTCATTTCTTTCAAACAATAATTTTGTGCTAATTCAATTTGTTCATCTTCACTATCAAAATCTTCATCAATTTCTGAATTTTGAATATGTGCTTGCCAATATTCATAAATTCCAATATCTTTATCTTTAAAAAGAGGAAATTTTTTTTCTTGAAAATTTTTATTATAAAAAGGAATAAAAATAAATAAATCTTTTTTAGTTGAATAAACAATTTTTTTCTTTTTTAATAATGCATATTCTTCTGCTTTTTCAATTGCTTTTTGAAAAATATTATTTTCATCTTCTATGAATTTTTTGGCAGATTTAAAAAGAGTTTTTTTCTTATCTTTCAATTTTTGAATTGATAATATTTTAAATCTTTCATTATTCATTTTATCAATTGGAATTAATAAATGATCTTCTTGAAATTTCAATAATTCATCATATGGAAGAAATTTAGTTTTTTCTTTATATTGTTCTAAAAAATTTTTACTTTCTAAAGAAGTAAGAGATGGTTTTTTATTTATATTTTCTTTTGAAATATTAAATAATATTTTTGAATTATTTTCTAAAAATAATTTTTCTTCATTTGAATTTATATTTTTAAATATTTCATTTTTTGAATTTATTGGTGTTATAATATTTGTTGATATTTCTTTATTTAAAATTTGACTTTTTTTATTTTCTGGCGTAATTCCTAAATCATTATTATTAATATTCTCTTTTGAATCATGTATTAATGATGGAAATTTAATAAAAGAATTTAATTCACTAATTGGAAAATTAAAAATATCTATTAATGATGGAGTTATTTTTTGTTTTTTATTTTTATTCATTTCTTCTTTTTTAAAATCACTTGACATTGAGTAAATTATTTCTAAAACAAATTAATATTTAAATTTATTAAATTTAAAATTAAATTTTTTTCAAAATTTGATAATGAATCTTCTTCAAATGAGAAATAATGATGTTAAAAATAATAATTCATATAAACCATTTGAAGATGAAAATTTAGAAGAAATCAATGATAATAAAAGAAATAAAGTAATTAAAATATTAACTTATAATTTTTTTCTAAGACCTCCTCCAATAAAAACAAATAAAGATGATTATAAAGAAGAACGTTTAAAAGATTTTTTTTTATTATTAAATAATTATAGTATAATATGTTTTCAAGAAATTTTTGGAGCAATTCACAATAGAAAACATAAAATGATTAAAAAAGCAATAGAAAATGGATTTTATTATATTCTTAAATCAAAAACTCCATCTTTTTTTTCTAAATATTTAATAGATGGTGGATTATTATTATTATCAAAATATCCTATAATTGAATCTAAATTTATTAATTATGATTATGGAATTTTATCAGATTCTCTTTGTATGAAAGGAGCAATTTTTGCGAAAATTAAAATATCTGATTTTTATGTATGCTTATTTACTACTCATTTACAAGCTTCATATTGTGATAGTGGTAATTATTATTGGAAATTATCTATTAAAGTAAGAACTGAACAAAGTGAAAAGTTAATTAATTTTATTTATAATATTATATTTAATATTCCTATTCAACAAATTAAAAAATGTAAATTTATTTTAGTTGGTGATTTAAATATTGATGCTCATAATTATGATACAATTAGGAAAAAATATAATTTATCAAAAGGAATTATTAGTGAATATGATTGTTTAAAAAAAAAATTAAATAAATTAGGTAAAGCTATTGATTTATTTGAAAAAAAATTTAATGGACATCCTTATACTTTTGGTGTTAATGGTGATGGATTTGATAAAATTTTAACTGGAAACGCAGAATTTAATTGTAAACAAACTTTAGATTATATGTGGGAAATTATTCCTGATTTATCTTTACCTATTTATAAAAAAGATAATGATTTATCTTCAAAATTGGAATTTATTCCTATCGATAATAGTAATATTAATAATATTTATAATAATGAAAATTCTTATCAATTACAAATTTTATATGATTCACCCAAAGTTGAACAATTTTTAGTAAAAAATAAACCTTATCAACAATTAAGTGATCATTTTGGTTTAAGTGTTCAATTAACTATTAAAGATAATTCTTGAATTATAAATTTTTTTATAATTCTTAAATTATATAAAATATAATTAGTATTCAATCCAATTGTTCCTCAACTTAATTTCATAATTTTTTTCAATTATATGTCACATACATTTACAATAATATCTAAAGTAATATCTCCTTCTATATACAATTCATTATTTATATTGAATAGGGTTTGATGAATGTTGAATAAGTGTTTGTTAATTCAAAAATATGAATTAAATATAATTTATTAGGAAAGTATAAGTATTTAAAAATTTTAATATAATTTTATATAATTTTAAAATGTTTAATTTAGTAAAAAAAATAAAACCCATTTTTATAATAAAAAATGTGGAAGAAGAGAATAAATAAATTGAAATTAATAAAACAAATATTATGATAATATAAATTAATAAGAGATCATATACTCAAAGAATTATTATTACTATTAATTTCACTTTCATCTTTTTTTCTTTATTCTTTAACCTTAATTAGAAATCCATGAAAAAAAATTGAATTTTAATTATGAAAAAAATAATAATATTTTTCATTAATTTTTTTTAAAATAAATATATATTTTTTAAAATTAAAAATACAATATTAATTTCAATCTTTAATTTTCATTCAATTTTTATATAATATTTAATAATAATAAACTAAGTACTAAATTAGAAAAAAAAGGAGAAGAAAATAATAAAGAAGAATTATTAGAAAATTATTTAAAATATACAAATGAAGGAAATTATTTATATAAATTATTAGATAATCAAAAAGAAAAAAATAATTTTTAATGATATTATATTTATTTGAATCATATGTAAATTCATATTTTGATTCAATTAAAGGAGAACAAGAAATAATTCTTAAAAAAATAATAATTGAATTATCTTTAAATTATTTAAATAAAAGTTTATGTTTCATTGATAATGTTTTAAACAAAAATGAAAATATTCATTATCAACATTTAGGATTTTTATTATATGTGCTTATTCAAAACGTTATTTAAGAAGATTCGTTGATATTATTACTGATGATTTAGAAATTCAAAAAGCATTTAATTTAGAAAAAATTATATATATAATGTTATAAATAATCCTAATTATAATAAATTTAGACATATTTTAAAAATATTTATTTTTAAATAAATTAGAAAAAAAAACTGATTATGATTCTTTGCCTAATTTTGTTTTTACTAAAGCACAATTAAAAAAGTTTAAATTTGAAGAAAAAGTTCAAAAAAGTATTGATCATTATCTTTAGAATATTATATATTATATTCTAATTATTTAGATAAATATATATTAATACGTCTAAAACAATTTACATCATGAAAAGAAGATTTTATTAATAAAAGATAAACCAAAACAAGGATTAGAGATATTTTTAAACAAAATAATATCAATTATATAAAACAGAATCATTTAAATCAAAAAAAGCAAATAATAAACTATTTTTCTCAATTATCATTAGAAATAATAAACAACATTCAATTAACAGAAATTCTCAAAGAACTTTTTTCCTTATATTTCAATCCCTAAAAATTTATGGAAAAACTTAAACAAAAATAGAAAAAATTACAATAAATGAAAATGAAATGTTAATTTATTAAAAATAATATTAATAACTCAATTATCAAAAGAAGGTAATTTTTATAAATCTCTTTTATTAAAAAATATGGAAAATTATATAAAAGAAAATTACATTCAAAGAGGAAAACAAAAATAAAATTTATATGTAACATCAGTAAATGAAATAGAAGAGTTTTTAAAAGACTCTATTATAGGACAAATGAAAACTACATATATATGTTCATGTGGATAAATGGAATGTAATTTTTCTTCTACAAAAAATACAGAAGAAAAAATAATAAATTTAGTTAATGATACAATTGATAAATTTGAAGAAGAAAAAATAACATATAATAAATATAATAATGTATATAATCAAAGTGATATAAATTCATTAAGATTTATTACATAAAAATTAGAAACATATTAGTATATAATGAAAATGATTATCCATTTTTAAAATATTTTCTGATACTAAATTATCTTCAAAAAATGAAAAGAAAGAAGTGGTAAAATTAGTCCAGAACATAATAAAAAATATCAATTTTAATAAATTTACTAAATGATGAAAGAAATGTAGAAGCAATTCAAAATTTCTGTAAAAAATAAAACCATTTATAAATAGTATGTTAGAATATTATTCCTACAAAATAAAAACAGAAGATGCCAAAAATTAAAAATAAAAAATGAACTAAGAAAAATAGATAATCAATCAATAAATAAAGAATTTATAGTTTTCAAGAAGTATGAAAAATTTTACTGAATTTTTATTAGAAAAACAAAACCAAAAAAAGAAAAGTAATTATTAAAATATAGATGTAGAGCAAAATAAAGATAAAATAAATAACAGAAAAAAGTGAATTAGCATATGTTTTAAATGATGATGATTTTGAAATGAATATTGCAGAAAGTTATCAATTATTTACATATTGACAAAATTTAGTTTTAGGAAATATTATTAATTCTAATAGTATAAATTGTGTCTTAAAAATTTTATTGTTCAAATTTCAAAAGAAATTTTAACACAAAATGCAACAAATAATGAAATTATTTCATTTTATTTAAATAATGAAAATTCAATGTTTTTTTCGAAGAAATTATAACAACATTTTCAAAAAGAAAATATTAATAATGATTATAAAAAACAAATTAATCAAGATGAAATTAATAAAATAAATAAATACTTTTATTATAAAGAAAAAAAAAATTAATTAAATTAATATTATTAGCAACTTCTGTTAGAAAATTCATTTCTAGATTTTTAAGTGATAAGAGAGGAGATAATGAAATAAAAGAGGATGAAATTTATTATTTTTTATTCAAAATAAAAAGAATTTTGTCTAATAATTGTTCAATATATTTGTATTTATATTTTGTGAATTTTATTAATATCAATAATTTCTTTAAATAAATAATGTAATATTTTATATCATTTAAAATGATATTTGAATTAATTTTTTCCTATTTTTTATATTTATTTATTAATAATTTATTTTAATTTTTTATTAAAAAATATTATAAATATATTTGTTTTTTAAATAATTTTAAAATTTTTTAAATTATGATATAAATAATATTTTAAAAAATTTTAAACATATTAAAAAATATATAAAAATAAAAAAAAATGACAGACGACGTTCAAAAATACAAAATAATATTCCTTGGTGATCAAGGTGTAGGAAAATCCTCAATATTAAATCGTTTCTCCCAAGATAAATTTGAACAAGAATACCAAGCAACAATAGGATTAGATTTCCATAGTAAAAACGCAGTAATAAATGGAGCAAATGTTCGTCTTTTATTATATGATACAGCAGGACAAGAAAAATTTAAATCATTAATTCCAATGTATATAAGAGATGCAAATATAATAATAGTAGTATATGATGTAACAGTAAAAGATTCTTTCACTCATACAAGTCATTGGGTAAATGAAACAAAAGATTTAAAAAGAGAAGATGCAATTTTTGTTCTTGTTGGAAATAAAATAGATTTAGATGATAAAAGACAAGTATCAATTAAAGATGGTAGTTCTTTTGCTAATGAGAAAGAATTTATTTTTTTTGAAGTTTCTGCTAAAACTGGTGAAGGTGTTCAAGAATTATTCAATAATTATATTTTTCCTGAAATGGCAAAAAAATTTAAAATTGTTGGTGATGATGAAGATGAAAATGATAAAGCAAATCAAAATACTGATTCACAAGATCATAATATTAAATTAGATGGTGATGGAGGTAAAAAGAAAAAAAAAG
>JAEEGK010030494.1_pt1 | contig 10683 bp, 8 predicted proteins | sample 8958771 | NCBI WGS metagenome assembly JAEEGK01 (sample SAMN16246547, study PRJNA631951) | gut metagenome | biome: gut microbiome; feature: rumen; material: SC-attached | host: Bos | place: Iran: Karaj | collected 2018-10 | reverse complement strand
TGTCTGTATTACAGAGTACGAAGGTAACGTCATGGATACCTTCACGATACATGTGGTTGACGGCATTACCACCTCCGCCACCGACACCAATCACCTTGATGATGCTGTTTTCTTTTTCGGGAGCTCCGAAATCCAGTAATACATTATCCATATACTATTCTTTTTTTATTCTTCTTCTTCAACCATTTTCTTACCAAACTCCTTGAGCCCCTTGAAGGCTTTGTTCCAGAAGCTGTTCTCTTTCCTGATACGAGCCTCCTCACGGGCTTTCTCCTCAGCCTCTTCGCGAGCAATGCGCTCTTCTTCCTCACGCTTCAGACGTGCCTCCTCTTCAGCACGGCGAATCTCCTCCTGTGTGCGGACGACGCCTGAAGGAGTCTCTGCCGCCTGACGGGCTTTGCGCTGGTCAAGCGGATTAACAGGCTGTGTCTGCTTAACAGTAAAGAGGTCTTGGTTGGGATCAATCTCCTGTCCGGCACAATTGATGTCGCCTTTGGCAAGGAGTCCCAGCACCGTGTTCATCCTACCGTCTTTCGCAGTGATTTCGGGAAGATTGGAAACGATGGAGAGGGTGACGGTCTTAGCCGTACGAATCTTGTCGATATGTGTATATGCGGAGAAGGCCTTCTCGATATTCTGCATATTCGAGCCGCCACCAGTCAGGATGATACCACCCAGCAGTTTGTCGCAAAGTTCTTCCGGAACCTGGCACCAAACGTTGGCAATAATTTCCTCCAGACGACCTTCAACTATCTCAACGAACTTACGACTTTCAACCTGACGGTCCTGATCGATAGAGTACTTCAGATTATTGTCTATCTCGCTGTTGTCGGTGAGTGCATTGGCATATTTCAGTTTCATCTTCTCGGCATCATGCTCTTCCATCTGGAGGGATGCAATATCCTTTGTGATATTATTCCCACCTAAGGGAATAACTGCCAGGTGGCGAAGTACATTTTTCGAATAGACGCTGACCGTTGTCGTGTCGGCCCCCAAGTCAACCAAGGCACAACCGGAACGCTTCTCTGCCTCAGTGAGCACGCTATCGGCAAGTGCCAATGGAGCCAGATACATTTCTGCCACATTGATATTGGCAGCCTCGAAACAGAGGTTGAGGTTCTTATAGAATGCCTTGCGCTGCAAGATGTTGAGGAAATTGCCTTCGATATGATTGCACTGAATACCGACAGGATCGAGTTGGAACTGAGAGTCAACCTTATACTCCTGAACAGCAGCATCCAAGATTTCCTGATCAGGGTATTTCATGTTACGGTTGGCATCCATCAACTCGATAACCATATCCTGAGTTACAACAGTGTCAGCAGGCAGTTCCTTGGAGATAACATTGCGAATAGAGCGAATCGACTGACCCCCTACTCCGACATATACCTGAGTAATGGTTGTCTTGAGCTGTTTTTCCAGTTTGCTGACAATAGTTGCCAGACACTGAGCGGTCTTGTCGATATTATACACATAACCCTTGCGGATGAAAGAGGAAGACTCTTCCTTCACTACGGCTAACACCTGAATGCTGCCGTCAAGGTTCTTCTTTCCTGCGATACCGGTCATCTTGGATGAACCCAGTTCGATAGCAACGATAAATTCTTTTGGCATCTTAGTCTATATATTTTTATTTCCCTTTTTTCTCTTTTTGCAAATAATCTGGTTGTCAAACTCCAGATTGATATAACTGTATTTGTTCCATCCTGCCTCGCTGAGACCATAACGGTAGAATTTCTCCAGGCGGTCGAGCTTCTGCTGGATATCATCGGGACTGCCCAGATAGACAATATGGTCGCCTATACGCGGAACCATCTCCACAGTGCCGTCGTCGAGGATGTTGAGTTGCTCAATCTGACTATGCCAGAGGGGACTTTGGACAATGAAATTCCCCAAGCGTGACAGTTTCTTCTTGGCATAGCTCCGACTGATATTCCCTGTGGCAATGACCAAATCACTGACATACCGCGTATTAGGCATCATTTCACCATGGGCATCTACATAATAGTCGTCACCGTTCTGTGCCTTGACTCTGACAACGGGAAGGCGCTGTGTGAGTTCGATTTTTATCTGTCCCCCTTGTGCCTTGTAGCATTCTGCCGACTCTACAAACGGGTTCTGGCAGATAACCTCCTCTATCTTGCGAACCTCAATCTGCTTCATGGGCTGGCCTTGCGGATAGATTTTCGACTGCTTGAGCTGGTCTTGAATCTCGCTTGTCCCCAGGAATCCGTCAACTTTACCATCTTTGATGTTGATATCAACCTTGGTACACACTGCCTGCTGGTCGTCAGGCTTGTTAAAAGCGGTGACGGCAAAAAACAGATAGCATGCTAAAGCGACATCTGCTACGATGATTGCTGATTTCTTCCAGTTATATGTCATTGTTTGTCTTCTAATATTTTTGTAATCTGTGGCACTTGATTGTCGAGATCGCCTGCTCCGAGAACTATCAGCACGTCGAAGTCACGACGCTTCACGAGGTCGAGTACATCGTCCTTACGAATGATTTGCTTCTCAATGCCTGGACGCAGATTGTCGTATATCAGTGCAGAGGTGACGCCTTCAATAGGCAGTTCACGTGCAGGATAAATCTCGGTGAGGATGACCTCGTCAAGCTGACTCAGTGCATCGGCAAAGTCCTTGTAGAAATCGCGAGTACGTGTGTAAAGATGAGGTTGGAAAATAGCCGTAATCTTCCTGTTTCGATATAGCTCGCGAATGCTCTTGGCACTCTGATAGATTTCCTTGGGGTGGTGTGCATAGTCACTGAGGAACACCAACTTGTCGGTCTTAATCTTAAAGTCGAATCGGCGATCAACACCCTTGAACGTCTTCATACCATTGCGCAGTTCGTCAGCTGTACAGCCAGCCAGTTGTGCCATAGCCATTGCTGCAATACCATTCTCAATATTGATAGGTATTGGCTGACCGAGCTGGATGCCCTTAACGTTCTCAATAGGCGACACGAAATCGAAAGTAATCTCGCCGTTCTCTATCACGATATTCTCTGCGTGGAAGTCGCCTTCCTGTAGGGCATAGTCATATCGGCGCACATTGTCCTGAAGATGTTCTTTCATTTCCAGCCCTTTGTGAATAATCAATGCGCCTTCAGGTTGTATGAGTTCCGAGTAATGACGGAAACTTTCAAGATAGGCCTCTTTCGTACCGTAGATATCCAAGTGGTCGGGGTCGGTTGACGTAATGACTGACATCCAAGGCCGCAGCCAGTGGAAGGAGCGGTCGAATTCGTCAGCCTCAATGACTACATAATCGGAATCAGACAAGATATAGTTGGTACCATAGTTCTTAGAGATTCCTCCCAAGAAAGCATTACAGTTCAGATGACTCTGGTGCATGATATGTGCACACATGGTAGAGGTTGTCGTCTTTCCATGGGTTCCTGCCACACAAAGTCCCTTATGCTCACGGGTCAGAGTGCCCAACACCTGAGCACGCTTTTGTATTTCGAAACCATGCTGTCTGAAGAACTGCAGTTCCTGGTGCTCGGCAGGAATCGCCGGAGTGTAGATAATCAGACAAGACTCAGGCTGCTTGCAGGCAGCAGGAATCGCGTCGATGTTTTCTTCATAATGAATCAGCATGCCTTCTTTCTCCAACTGACGTGTAAGGTCGCTGGGGGTCTTGTCATAGCCGGCAACCACCAGTCCGCGACTGATGAAATAACGGGCAATGGCACTCATACCAATGCCACCGGCTCCGACGAAATAGACAGCTTTTATATCTTTAATTTCCATTGTTTGCTAATTTAATGACCTCTTTGGCTATGATTTCAGCTGAGTCTGGCAAAGCCAGTTTCAGGATATTCTGTTTGAGAGACTCCAGTTTCTGCTCGTCATTGACAGTCTCGATGGCCAACGGAAGAAGTTGGTCGGGAGCCTCGCTGTCCCTGACATAAAGGGCAGCATCAACATTGACGAGTGCCATAGCATTTTTAGTCTGATGGTCTTCTGCTACATTTGGACTTGGCACCAGAATGACTGGTTTGCCGATGAGACAGAATTCCGAGATGCTGCTGGCTCCTGCGCGACTGATGACCAAATCTGCTGCCCTATAAGCGGCGCCCATATCGCTGATGAAATCAGTAACGATGAGGTTTGACATTTTAGAATCAAGATCGGCCAGCTGTGCTTTGATGTCGCCAAAATAGTATTTACCTGTCTGCCAGATAAACTGCACATTACTGCTATGGACTAAATCCAGGTGCTGGATGACACTCTCGTTGATGGTTCTTGCGCCCAGACTGCCACCTACCAACAGGATAGTCTTCTTGTTGGGGTCGAGACCGAAGGAACGAAGAGCGTCTTCACGCGAGATGGTGGCATCTATCAGAGACTGTCTGACGGGATTACCTGTCTTGATAATTCTGTCGGCAGGGAAGAAACGTTCCATACCATCATAGGCAACACATATTTTTGCTGCTTTCTTGGCTAACAGTTTGTTGGTGACCCCAGCATAGGAGTTCTGTTCTTGAATCAGACAAGGAATGCCCATGGATGCAGCCTTATTCAAAGTAGGACCACTGGCATAACCGCCTACGCCAACAGCAACCTGTGGCTTGAAATCCTTAATGATTTTCTTAGCCATCCGCTGACTCTTCCATATCTTGAAGAGCACCTTGACGTTCTTGAGTAAGTGCTTACGGTCAAAACCACAAATTGGCAGTCCTTTAATCTCATACCCAGCAGCAGGTACACGTTGCATTTCCATGCGACCTAACGCACCGACAAACAGGATTTTAGCCTCAGGGCATAAAGCCTTGACGGCATTGGCTATAGATATGGCGGGAAAGATGTGTCCACCCGTTCCACCTCCACTGATAATAACTCTCAATTCGTTGTTCATATACCTTATTTATATAGCAATGTGCAAAAGTACAAATTAAATTTCTTATTTTCGAAAGTTACCCGATATTTTTTATTTCTTCAGGCTCTTTCTTCATTTTTGCCGAGCGGCTGATGCTCAAGATAGCTCCCACATAGGCACAGTTGATGATGGTAGATGTACCTCCTTTTGAGATGAGCGGCAAGGGCTGACCTGTGACTGGTGCCAACCCTACGGCTACCATCATATTGAAAGCCGCCTGAACAACCAAGAGCAAGGCAAGGCCCATCACCAGGAAAGCAGGAAAATTGTTTTCGCAGCGACTGGCTATGCGGGCAGACCTGTAAAGCAGGATGATGTAAAGGAATACGACGAAAGCTGCGCCTAAGAGGCCCAGTTCCTCAATGACAATGGCAAAGATAAAATCCGAGAAGGCCTGGGAGAGGAAGTCGCGTTCCACTGACTGACCAGGTCCTTTACCAATGATATTACTCGACACAATGGCGATATTGGCATGTGCCACCTGCGCATCCTTGTCAAGATCGTATTCTTGAGGTGTCACATCTTCCTTACCGAACTTGAGGATACGTCCTTTCCAAGTATCGGCACGGTGCAGCATTTTTTCCAGTTTACTCTTCTTCTTTGGCTGGTCTGTCTGTTCCGTTTTCGCCACTTCCTGCCCTGTGGTGTCGTTACCCACAATCATGACCATCGCAATGGCAAGGAAAGCAAAAAATACAAGTATTCCCACCAACTTACCCAATTGTTTTAATGGTACGAGGCCGATAAACATCATGAGGATGACGACGGCAAAGAGCAGAGCTGCTGTTGACAGGTTCTCCAATCCAATTAAGAAACAGGTGGGTATGGTAATCCATAGAATCCATTTAAAAGCCTTCCTATCTGCCCCGTTCTCTCTTTGCATAGCACTGAGAATCTGAGCAGTAGCCAACACAATGGTTCCCTTGGCTATCTCTGACGGCTGAAAGGTGAAGCCCATGAGCGAGATGACACGGTTGGCGCCATTGATGGTCTGACCTCCGATGAGCACCCACAAGAGTGTGATGGCTGTGATAAGCAACATGAAAGGAGTCATCAACTTAAAAAACCTGCACGGAATATTCAGTGTGACAATAGCTACAACCACACCGAAGATGATAGTTCCGGTATGATAGACGATAGGGCCGATGTAGTTCTGACTCTTATATGTCAGATTGCTGGAAGCTGAGAAAACCTCCACAATACTGATCATACAGAGGAAGAAGAAAATCATCCAGATGACCTTGTCGCCTTTGAAAATATTGCCTATCTTTTTATTCATATCTTACAGATTTCTAGCCAATTCCTTGAATTGTTCGCCCCTGTCTTCCATATTCTTAAAGAGGTCGAAACTGGCACAGCAGGGAGACAGTAAGACGGTCATACCTGGTTCTGCCATTTCGTAGCAAGCCTCAACACATTCTTTCATGGAGTGAGTGTCACGAACGGGGATACCCATATTGTCGAAATTATCGTGCAGTTTCTGATTGTCGGCTCCAAGATAAACCAAACCTGCACATTTTTCCTTAATCAGCGGTTTGATGGGGTTATAGTCGTTGCCCTTGTCTTTGCCTCCGATGATGAGGATGGTCTTTGTCTTCATCGACTCCAGGGCATACCAACATGCATCTACGTTGGTGGCTTTAGAATCGTTGACATACTGGACGCCACGCACAGTACAAACCTTCTCCAGACGATGCTCTACCCCGGGGAAGTCGCCAAGTGACTTGCGGATGACTTCTTTCTTGATACCAGCAATGTTTGAAGCAATACCTGCAGCAAGTGAATTGTAAATATTATGCTTACCCGTCAAACTGAGGTTTTCCTGCTCCATGTTGAATGGCTCAGGTTTTTCAATTTTGTATTGTCCTTCCTCAATATAACCGATACTGCCTTTCTCCTTCAGTTCTGAGAAGGGATACTGGATAGAGAGGATGTTGTATTTCTCCAGTTCTTTCTTGATAATGGGGTCGTCGTTCCAATAGATGAAGGCATCGTTAGGTGTCTGATTCTGGATGATACGCATCTTGGCATCTACATAGTTCTGCATGCAGAAGCCATAGCGGTCGAGATGATCGGGCGTAATATTCAGAAGAATGGCGATATTCGCACGGAAATCATACATATTATCCAGTTGGAAGGAACTGAGTTCGATGATGTAGTATTCGTGCGGGTCTTCAGCTACCTGCAGCGCCAAAGAGTTGCCGATGTTACCAGCAAGTCCGGCATCATAGCCTGCTTCCTTGAAGATATGATAGATAAGACTGGTTGTAGTTGTCTTACCATTAGAACCTGTGATACAAACCATTTTCGAATTGGTGTAGCGACCGGCAAATTCTATTTCGCTGATGATGTGAATACCTTTCTCCTTGATTTTCACAATCATAGGAGCAGTATCCGGAATACCTGGACTTTTGATAATCTCGTCGGCATTCAAGATTTTCTCTTCTGTGTGATGGCCTTCTTCCCACTCAATCTGGTGGTCGTCCAGCATCTTCTTGTATTTCTCGTTGATAATCGACATGTCGCTTACAAACACATCGAAACCTTCTTTCTTGGCTAATACGGCAGCACCTGCGCCACTTTCGCCTGCTCCTAATATGACGATTCTCTTCATTTTATCTTATCTTCAATGTTATAATTGTGATAGCTACTAATATAATGGTGGTAATCCAAAAACGGATGGTGATTTTCGACTCGTGGAAAGGACGATGGGGCCATCCCTTCAAAATATAAGTACTGGTGGCATCCAACTGGGAGTCCAGTTTGCGGAAGGTATCGTGTATTGGCGTAGCACGGAAAATCCTGACACGCTTGCCCTTTCTCTTCTGAATCTTAAACCATTGCGTCTGAAGAATGACGCTCAGACTTTCTATGAAGAAGATGCCACAAAGGATGGGGAGTAGCAGTTCCTTGTGTACGATGATGGCACAAACACCGATGATGCCACCAATGGTCAGCGAACCTGTGTCTCCCATAAACACCTGTGCCGGATAGGCATTATACCATAGGAAACCTATCATGGCACCCACGAAGGCACTGAGGAACACAACCAGTTCCTGTGTGTGGGGGATATACATAATGTCGAAGTAGGAGGCATAGATAATATGACTGCTGACGTAGGCAAAAATCAGCAGTGCAACTCCGATGATAGCCGAGTTGCCTGCACACATACCGTCCATTCCGTCGTTGAGGTTGGCTCCGTTGCTGACAGCAGTCACCACAAAGATGGTCATCAGAACAAAGAGAATCCATCCTGCAGCTACTTTGTATTTGCCACAGAATGACATAATGTCTGAATAGTTCAGGTTGTGATTCTTGTAGAACGGAATCGTGGTCTGCAGTGATTTCACGTATTCTGCTTTATGCTTTACCACAACCTCTTTGGGGTTCTGCGGCTGTTGCATATCAGCACAGTATTCACGGACAACAGCATCGGGACTGAGCCACAGGGTGATTCCTACAATGAAACCTATAGACACCTGTCCGATAATCTTGTATTTTCCCTTCAGGCCGTCCTTGTTCTTCTTGAAAATCTTGATGTAGTCATCCATGAATCCCAAGAATCCCAACCAGACAGTGGTAATGATCATGAGCAGCAGATAGATGTTGCGCATACGGCCTAAGAGCAGGACTGGTACAAGGATGGCAACAATGATGATGATGCCACCCATAGTGGGTACGCCCTTCTTCTCGACTCCGAATGGGTCAATATTCGGATCTCGCGCCGTTTCTGAAATGTTGCGACGCTTCATCCATTTGATGAAATGTTCTCCGAACCATGCAGAGATGAGCAACGAGAGAATCAGTGCCAATATAGCACGGAAGGAGATATATGACCAGATATGCGCACCTGGGATATTAAATTGCTCTAAGAATCTGAACAGATAGTACAACATAGGCTTATTCGTTTTCAAATATTTCTCTTACAATCTCGCGATCATCAAAGTGATGCTTGACACCTTTAATCTCCTGATAATCCTCATGTCCCTTGCCGGCAATGAGAATAACGTCGCCCTTGTTGGCCATCATCGTGGCAGTGCGAATGGCCTCCTTACGATCAACTATGCTGATGGTTTTCTTTTTCTGCTGGGCATTAAGACCTTCCAGCATATCATTGATAATGTCCTGAGGCTCCTCAAAACGGGGATTGTCGCTGGTGATGATAACCCTATCGCTCTGCTTGGCAGCCTCTTGTGCCATCAGCGGACGCTTACCCTTGTCCCTGTTTCCACCTGCTCCGCAAACGGTAATCACCTGTCCGCCTTTTCCATCAAGTACTTCATGGATAGCATTCAGTACATTCTCTAAGGCATCAGGCGTATGAGCATAATCTACAATAGCCGTTACGCCTTCCTTCGAACGGATAGGCTCCAGGCGGCCTGCCACACTCTTCAGCGTACTCAGTATCAGCAGGATGTCTTCGGGCTTCTTGCCTAACATGACGGCTGCACCATAAACAGCCAGCAGATTGCTGACATTGAATTTCCCAATAAACTGTACACCGACTTCCCTACCATCAATCTCAAGGTACATCCCCTCAAAGTGGCACTCGATGATGCGAGCACGGAAATCGGCCATCGAACGCGTGGAGTAGGTCTTGATCTTTGCCTTACAGTTCTGCACCATCACACTACCATTCTTGTCGTCAGCATTGGTAATGGCAAAAGCGTCCTTGGAAAGACCGTCGAAGAAGGCTTTCTTGGCATCCCGGTAGTTTTCAAAAGTCTTATGATAGTCTAAGTGGTCGCGCGTCAGATTGGTAAAGATGCCGCCTGCGAAATCCAAACCTCCGATACGTTTCTGGGCTATAGCATGACTGGAGCACTCCATAAAAGCATATTCGCAGCCAGCCTCAACCATCTTACTCAACAAGTGGTTCAACTCGATAGGATCGGGGGTCGTATGGTCGGCAGGAATAGCCTCGCCTTCAATATAGTTGCAGACAGTAGAAAGCAACCCGCATTTGTGTCCGAACTTACGGAACATATTATATAATAAGGTGGCGATAGTGGTCTTGCCATTGGTGCCTGTAACACCGACCAGTTTCAACTTCTTAGATGGTTCGCCAAAGAAAACGGTGGCTACAGGACCGACGGCACTTTCCGTAGATTCTACCTGCACATAAGTGACTCCAGCGACTTTCTCTTCTGGGATGTCCTCGCACAAAACAGCAGAGGCTCCCAATTCCAAGGCCTTGGGGATGAACTTATGACCGTCTGTCTGTGTACCTTTGATGGCCACAAACAGATGTCCGGTCTCTATTTTTCGTGAATCAATGTTCACACCTGTAATATCGATATCGTCACTACCGATGATACAGATAGGCTTGACATTTTTTAGAAGTTCGTTTAATTTCATACCTTATAATGTTTTTTCTTATTCTAAACTGATGATGCATTCACTGCCTGGCACGATTTGCTTGCCAGCAGGATAGCTTTGGCTTTTAACCTTACCCCGACCATGAATCCTGACTTTCAGTCCCTGGCTTTCCAAGAGATAGACTGCGTCCTTGGCACCCATGCCAATAACACTGGGGGTTACACCTTTCTCTATCTCCACCTCTTTAAAGGCTATCTCCTTCGGCAGACGCTCGGCCTGTCCCCAAATGGGATTACCTTTGGAGTAAGAGCCTTCCCACGACTTGTTGGTAGGGATACCCAGTTGTCTTAAAGCGTAGTTGGCGTCAAGAATATTTCCGTTCTTCACATCGGGAATCTGTACGGAAGCTGTGTCGTGGGCATCTTTCACGTCCAGCTTCAGGTTGCGGGCCATCACGCCTTCTGAGATATGATGGAA
>JAEEGK010030490.1_pt1 | contig 10683 bp, 12 predicted proteins | sample 8958771 | NCBI WGS metagenome assembly JAEEGK01 (sample SAMN16246547, study PRJNA631951) | gut metagenome | biome: gut microbiome; feature: rumen; material: SC-attached | host: Bos | place: Iran: Karaj | collected 2018-10 | reverse complement strand
GCTTCTAGCCGTGCGAAGCGCGAAGTTTCGAGCAAGACTTCCCCCCTTTTTATGGGAGAAAAAAATGGAACGAAATTTGACGATTTGCCCAGACTGCGGCAAAAAAGGGCTTGAATACAGAAATCGGCGGCATTGGGTTTGCCCGAACTGCGGTTTTGACTTGTACAACAACGTTGCGGCGGCATCGGGAATCATTTTTTACCTCGATGACGGTTCTGTTGTTTTCGCGCGTCGTGCAAAAGAGCCTAAGCTTGGGATGCTCGATTTTCCGGGCGGGTTTACGGATCCTGATGAAACGATGGAAGAAACGTGCATACGCGAATGCCGTGAGGAAACAGGGATTGAGATTGACCCGAAGAAATTAGAGTTTGTGGCGAACTTTCCGAACACATACGAATACAAGTGCATACAATACAAAACGTGTGATTTTTTCTTTGCTTACCATCTTGATACAGCGACTTTCGAGCAATTTAAGGCTCAAAAAGAAGAAGTTACGGAGTTTGTTGCGATGAAAGTGAACTCGGTGGAAGATGTGGACAAGCTTCCGATTGCGTTTGTTTCCACGAGGGCTGCGCTTAAGGTGTATGTCGCAAAAAGAGACGCTTCGCGCAATGCCAGCACGGCGGCGAATTTCGTGGGGCCGGCGGAGTGAAAAGCTCTGTTCTGGAAGGAATCTCAACGCTCCCTGTTACGCCGCATCTGCCAAAAATTGTTGACGCGTTAAAATCGGCAGAATCCAAGTTTCTTGTGCTGACGGCGGAAACTGCAGCAGGAAAATCGACAGCGGTGCCGCCTGCGCTTTTAGATGCGTTCGTCGGGAAAATCCTGATGCTGGAGCCAAGGCGGCTTGCAGCTGTGGCGGTTGCTTCACGTGTGGCGGAACTTTTGGGCGAAAAATGCGGAGAAACAGCTGGTTACAGGCTTCATCTTGATTCGTGCGTTTCCGCGAAAACCCGGTTCGAGGTTATGACGGAGGCTATTCTTGTACGCATGATGCAGGAAGACGCTTCGCTTGATGGCGTTTCTGTCGTGATTCTTGACGAGTTTCACGAGCGTTCTATTTGGACTGATCTTTCGCTTGCTTTTTTGAAGGATGCGGTTCAGCTTCGTGACGATCTTTTTGTTCTGATAATGTCCGCGACTATTGATACGGAGCGGCTTACATCGTTTTTAGGATGCGATTTTATTCACGTTCCGGGACGGCAATATCCAGTTGAAATAACGTACAGACCGCCTGAAAATCGGGATATTTGTGAGGATGTTGCAGATGTTGTGCGGTCAATTCCGATTCGGGAAAACGTGCTTGCGTTTTTGCCGGGGTTACGTGAATTGCGGCGGACAGAGGAGTTGCTTGCACCGTTTGCCGAAAACACGGATTCGGAGCTTTTTGTGCTTCACAGCTCTGTTCCGGTTCAGGAGCAGCGGAAAGTGCTTTCTCCGGCTGCGGACGGCACAAGGCGAATTATCCTTTCTTCTGCCGTCGCGGAAACTTCTGTAACAGTGTCGGGAATAACATACGTTGTGGATTCCGGGCTTTCGCGCATAAATCGGCTGAACACCGCGACAGGCATGAACCATATTGTTACGGAGCCGGAAAGCGTTTTTTCAGCGGAACAGCGTGCCGGACGCGCCGGACGAACCGCAAAGGGAAACTGCATCCGGCTTTGGAGCGAGGGCGATGTTCGCGTAAGGAATGCGCCCGTGCAGATTATGTGCACGGAACTTGTTCAGCTTGTGCTGGAGTGCGCCCTTTGGGGTGTTCATTCGGCAGAAGGGCTTTCGTGGCTTGATATGCCGCCTGCTTCCGCGTGGAATGCCGCCGCGGATTTTTTGCGGTTAACAGGATGCATTGAAAGCCGCGAAAAAAGCGGGCTCATTACAGCGAAAGGCAAGCTTGTGCTTAAAATGGGTGTGCATCCGAGAATTGCGTGCATTGCGCTGGAATCGCTACGTGGCAATGGGGAAGCAGTGAAATACGCGGCGAAATATGGCGTTTCGGCGGGGAAAGGAATGCCGGACGATGTGCGCAAGAGAGAGTGCGCGCGGCTTGAAACCGAGCTGGCACGGCGGCTACGTGGGTGCGCCGGGAGTGCTGCAGAAAGTGCGCGTATTTTCGGTGGGTCGGGACAAGACGCAGGAAGCGAGAAGTCCGCGCTTCCCGGCGTTCTGTGCTTGCTCGCAGGCTTCCCGGACAGAGCCGCATACTCGCTTGGTGACGGACGCTACATGCTTCCGTCTGGCAGACAAGCATCTCTTTTGGATGAAGACAAAAAGCGGCTCAGTCCGAACTTTCCGCAGTGGATTATCGCGGTTGATGCCGATGCCGGAGAACGAGAAGGACGCATATACAGCTTTGAAAGCGTGTCCTCGTCGTTGGAAGCAGCGTTTGACAGCTGGCTTGGAGAACGAACAGAAACACGCGTTACTGTCGCGTTCGCGGACAAGCAACATTCAAAACTGAAAAAAACGGAAACAGTCTTTTTTGGAAAGATTCCTTTGAAAACGCGCGTTTTGCCGGCATCGGCAGAAGACGCTACAGCCGCATGGTGCACGCTCGCCGAAGAAGAAGGCATCCGCGCGCTTCCCTGGGATGACGCATGCAGTCGCTTTATCGCGCGGGCGGACTTTTACATGCGCCACACCGCAGACCCTACGCGAAACCTTGAAGAAACGCTTGCTTTGTCTGCGGCGGAATGGCTCGCCCCATTCATCAGTGCAGGCACAAAGCTCACTGCAGAAACAGTGCTTTCCGCCCTGCGCTGGAAACTCGATGGCGACGCTGTGGACAAAAACGTACCGGAGCGGCTTACGCTACCAAACGGCAAAAAATGCAAAATTGTATACGAAACAACAGACAGCCGTAAAGGCGCGTCGCCTGTCATCGAGATAATCATCCAACAGATGTTCGGTTGCTTTTCCACTCCAAAAATAATGGGCGAGCCTGTTTTGCTAAAACTTCTTTCGCCCGCGCGCCGTCCGCTACAAGTTACGAGCGACCTTGAAAACTTTTGGAAAAACACCTGGCCAGAAATCTGCAAAGAAATGAAAGGCCGCTACCCAAAACACAACTGGGATTACACAAAACCGGACGACGTATAGAATCTGAAAAAAAAGCAAGTGCGCCTTGAATTACAAAAAGTTTTTTAACGCTTATAAAAAAAACACACAATTACTAAAAGAAATGATATAATATATTCAACTATCAAAAGGAGGCGCACAATGTCAGCAGCGGAATTGAAAAACTTTGAAAAACAGCTTGAACTTCTTTCTTTAGCTGATCAATTATCTGTAATGGAATTCTTAGCAAAACTAATGTTGCGTACTCAAAAAAAACAGGAACAACAATCACAGTCTGTTCCTAAAAAGCGTCAATTTGGAAGTGCAAAAGGCAAATTCATTTATCCAATGGATTTTGACGAAGACAATGAAGAAATTGCTCAGTTGTTTGGAGCCGTCTGATGAAAATACTTTGTGATACTCACATCATAATATGGTATATTACAGGTGATCACAGGCTTTCTGAAAAGGCACGAAAACTAATAGACGATGAATCAAACGAAATATATTTCAGCCTTATTTCCATATGGGAAGTCGCAATAAAACACGGAAGGAGACCCGATAAGCTTACCCTTTCTGCAAAAGATTTCGCTAATTTCTGTGATGAACAAGGTTTTTTGGAGTATCCTCTATATCAAAAACACATTTTTACAATTGATACACTTTCTCGTCCTACAAATGCCCCCGAACACCATGATCCATTTGACAGATTGTTGCTTTCTCAAGCAAAAGCAGATGGTCTTACTTTTTTGACTAATGATACTTTGATTCCATATTACAATGAACCCTGTATTTTGTCGGTGTAATCCAAAATCAGATGACGAAAAATAGTCAGGGTTAGTGTTTTTCTTGTCATATGTTTCATACTCCTGTTTCTACATGAAATAAGATTTTGGTTATTTCCAAATTCTCATCTACGAAAAAATGCAACAAAGTTTGCTCTCCATCTCTATTAATTTCATCGAAATAACGTAAATAGCATACTTCTGTATTAATCTCAAAACTCGGTTTTCCGTATTTTTCGTATAACATTTCAATACTATCACCTATTCTTAAAGAACGCGAAGTAATAGAACAGGGACTATTTGTTTCAAAACTTCTGATAGTGTATGAACGATTGTCCGTCTGCACCTTAAAATCCGAATATACATATTCTGTTATATTGTAACCAGTTGATTTATTCTCCCAGACAACTCTTTTTGAAAGAGGTTCTCCATACTTTTTTTGTAAATAATAAAAGGAGCCCCCTATAATAATCAACTGGATATTGAAGCTTAAACCTTTCGAGCGAAAATACAGTTTGAATCAAAAATGATAAAAATAATATTGCAATTGTTCTCTTCTTCATGTTTCACAGTTTATGACAGAAACTCTTAGAAAACAAGTGCGCTTTGGATTACAAGAATCCCCGCGCCGGGGTGGAGGGGTTGCCGCAGGCAAGTTCGAGCGGCGATGCCGCGAAGAACCGAGACGGAAGAGCCGAGCCCCGGAACACCGGGTAACTAGCCCAGCTTCGCGCCAAATCGCGCAATCAAAGAGTCGCAAAATTTTCGCTTGACACATTTAATGTATTGGTGTACTATCAAACTATAACACTTAACAAAGGGAGTTTCTATGGAATTTGATAAGAATGTACCCATATACATTCAAATCATGGACGAGATTAAGCATCGGATTATCGCCGGTACGCTGAAAGCCGGAGACAAGGTGCCGTCCGTCAGGGATCTCGCCGATGAACTGAAAGTCAACCCGAACACGATAGTGCGAGCGTATCAGGAGCTTGAGCGGGACGGACTTACAGAAACAAGAAGAGGTATGGGAACTTTTATTAAAGGAGAAGGTGATTTGCGCGGTGATAAGCTTAAAGAAGAAATCGGCCTTGCGGTAGCTAGAGCTTTTGTACAGAAGATGCATGATGCGGGAATTGGCGATGAGGAAATTATCTCGATAATTGAAAAAGCAATTGCCGAACAAAATTAGGAGCAGAAGATGTCAGAAATCTTAAGAGTTGAAAACCTTTCTAAAAACTATCTTACAAAAAGAGCGCTGTCGAACGTTTCATTCAGTCTTAGTTCAGGCCGCATTCTTGGCTTGATGGGCCCGAACGGAAGCGGAAAAACGACGCTTCTTAAAATACTTGCGGGGCTTTTGCAGCCAACGAGCGGCAAAGCATATGTGTGTGATAAGGAAATCGGTATAGAAACCAAGAAAATCGTGTCGTTCCTGCCGGACAGAAACGTTATGTACCCTGCCATGAAAGTGAAGGATGCCATCGGCTTTTACGCTGATTTTTTTGCAGACTTCGACAGGGCAAAAGCTCACGACATGCTCAAAGACATGAAGCTCGACGAAAACGAAACTGTACGCAGCATGTCAAAAGGCATGATAGAGAAGATGAATCTGATTCTTACGTTCTCGCGGAACGCAAAGCTTTTCGTGCTTGACGAGCCGCTCGGTGGTGTTGACCCGGTAGCGCGCGAAAGAATAATCTCTACGATTATAAAGACTTACAGCGAAGATTCGTCGATTATTATCAGCACGCATCTTGTGAACGATGTAGAGTCGATTTTTGACGACGTGTGTTTTATCGGCAAGGGCGAGATTATCTTGCAGGGAAGCGCGGACGAGCTTAGAAGCGCGCGTGGAAAGTCGATTGACCAGATTTACGTGGATTTGTTCGCGAACGAAGAATAAAGCGCACGCATCGCCGGCATGTGCCATGCTGAAGCTTACGGCAAGAGTTGCCGTGAAAGCGGTGCGATCAATTTAAGGAGAATGAAATGAAAGCTGTTATAAAACAAGATTTTTTACGCAGACGGAGCGGAGTTCTTATCTCTAGCCTTGTGCTCTTTCTTTTGAATGCGTTTCTTATAATAATGACCCTGATTGCGAACAAAGCAAATCCGAATATGATGGCCAATGTCGTCACTCAGCTTGAAACAACAGGAAGCGTTACTATTTCCTCGTCTGGAATGTGGTCTTTTTTGGAGTTCATAACACCTGTTATCGTTATGATAGACACATTCGGTGTGTTTTTCTGGAGTGTTCAACAAGGTGCTTCAAACATCGGAAAAGACCTTAGAAGCGATGTCGGTTACCTTTACAAAATGGTTCCGCGCTCAGGCTGGGTTCTTTTGTGTGGCAAACTGATTCTTGGCCTTGCAGAGTTCCTTTTCTATGCGGTACAAAGCTTTATCTATCTGCTGATTCTTGATTGGGTTTCAGGAAGCAACACGTATCACATAATACATTTTACGCTGACTTTCAACAATGTAAACACAACAATGGACGGTGTATTTTTAGTCTTGACGCTTGTTGCAACGGCTGTGACGCAGTTTATTACGTGCGCAACCCTCTTGGATTTTGCTTCTATTACAGGCACGGCTTTCTTCAAAAACAGAAGGTTCCGTGGGCCGCTCGTTGCTGTCGGCATTTTCGCGCTTGCAATTCTTATTGGAAGAGTGATAGCGGTTGTTTTCACGCACATCGGCGAGCATAACTTAAAAGATAGCTCACTTTGGATAGCGCTGTTCATAGAACTTGTGTTCTCCGCGATTTTCTACGTGCTGTCGTGCATCCTGTGGGAAAAGAAAGTCTCCGTGTGAATCTAGTCTAAAATGATGGATAGGGCGGAGCCCCGCCCTACGCCCGCACATTGTCGCGGACTACCCACCCTAGCGGGGCAAGGCAACAACCAGTCTCGCCCCGCAACGCCCCAACATCGGGCGTTTACAGAACGCTCTGCAAAAACTGCTTCGTGCGTTCGTTTTCCGGGTTTTCGAAAATCTTGTCGGGAGTCCCTTCCTCCAGGATAATCCCGTCGTACATGAACAAAACCCGGTCGGCCACTTCGCGCGCAAACCCCATTTCGTGCGTGACGCAAATCATCGTCATTCCGTCTTGGGCGAGCTGCTTCATAACGTTAAGAACTTCGCCTACCATTTCCGGGTCAAGCGCGGAAGTCGGCTCGTCAAAAAGCATTACGTCCGGGTTCATGGCAAGCGCGCGTACAATCGCGATGCGTTGCTTCTGTCCGCCCGAAAGCGTGGAAGGGTACACATTGGCTTTTTCCGGCAGCCCGATACGCTCCAAAAGCTTCATCGCCGTGGCTTCCGCATGCTCTTTTGTCGCAAGCTTCAGCGTCACTGGCGCAAGCGTAATGTTCTGAAGCACCGTCAAATGCGGGAACAAGTTGAAATGCTGGAAAACCATCCCCATCTTTTGCCGGTACTTATCGATATCAGCTTTTTTATCAGTTATGTCGGAACCTTCGAACAAAATCGTTCCGCCTGTCGGCTCTTCCAAAAGGTTAAGGCAGCGCAGGAACGTGCTTTTCCCGGAGCCGGAAGGTCCTATAATTACGACTTTCTCACCTTTTTTGATGGTCGTCGTTATATCTTTCAAAACAACAAGATCACCAAAGCTTTTTTTAAGATTTTTAACTTCTATCACTTTTTGCCATCCTTTTCTCTATCGCGCCGAACAGTTTTGTAAGACCGACCGTAAGAATAAGATAGATTATTGCGCACGTAAGGAGCGGAATCCATGCGTTGTAAGTTGCGTTACGAATCATGTCGCCGGCTTTTGTAAGGTCGGTAACAGCAATAAAGCTTGCGACGGATGTTTCTTTTATAAGGACGATGAACTCGCTTGCGTATGTTGGAAGAACAGCCTTTATCGCCTGCGGAAGGATGATTTTTCGCAGCGTCTGCCAGCGGCTTAAACCAAGCGAGCGGCCGGCTTCCATCTGCCCAATGTCTATTCCCTGAATGCCGGCGCGCAGAATTTCCGTACAGTACGCACCGGAATTGATTCCGTAAGCAAGAATTGCTACAGCAAGCCTGTCCATGCCGAGCGGCGCGAACACGACAAAGTAGAAAATCATCAGCTGAGTCGCGAGCGGAATACCGCGGATAACTGTCGTGTAAATTTCGGCAATACCGCGCAGCACCTTTTTTGTGGAGATTTTCATCAGCGCGAAAATACAGCCGAGCGTCGTGCCGATAAGAAGCGCGCACACCGCAATCAGAACAGTAACACCAAGACCTTGAAAAATTAAATGCCAGCGTCCGTTGGCTATCATCGTATCGTAAATGGATTGAAACATCGTCTTATAATTCTTTGTAGCGGGAATTGACGAAGAGCGCGAAAAGTCCAGTCAGATTCCACACATCGTCTTAAAACAAAAAAAAGGGCTGCCGAAAGCCGTCAAACAGCGTCGGCACCCCTTGTAAATAAAGCTACTTGCGGACTATTACAACCTGCTTAGAGGCGTAATATGCATCAGAGAAATCAACGTTCTTCTTGCGCTCTTCCGTTACTGACATACCAGCAGCGATAAAGTCGATTGCGCCGGATGAAAGAGCCGGAATAAGGCTGTCGAACTCCATGTTCACAACTTCAAGCTTCTTGCCGTAATCTGCGGCGATTCTCTGTCCCATTGTGATGTCAAAACCAACGATATCAGAACCTTCAACATACTCAAACGGAGGGAACGCAGCGTTTGTGCCGAGTTTTACGATTTCTGTTCCATTAGAAACGATTTCCGCAGGAATCGCGATGTTTCCGTCAACAGGCATAAAAGCGTTAACGAGCTTTTCATAGTCGCCGTTTGCTTTCATTGCAGCGATTGTCGCGTTGATTGAGTTAAGAAGCTCTGTGTTTCCCTTCTTGATTGCGATAGCATACTCTTCAATAGCAAGGTCAAGGTCAACAATCATAAGGTCAGCGTTGCGCTTTACGATTTCTTTTGCAGGAAGCTCGTCAAGTACGATAAGGTCAATCGCGCCATTCTTAAGGTCGAGCGCGGCATCCATACCGGTCTTAAAACCAACGACTTTTGCGTTCTTTATTTCTTCGGTTGCATAAAGCTCGCCGGTCGTACCCGTCTGAACACCGATTTTTCTTCCCTCAAGGTCAGCAGCCGAGTTTATTACGACTTTTTCTTTCTTTCCGCCAGCGAACAGTGTCGCGGCAATAAGAATCAAACAAACAAGTGTGAGTATTTTTTTCATATCATTCCTCCGAACCTTTCTAAAATTGCATATAAATTTGTATGCCCGAAAGGTATAACTCTTTGAATAGATTACCATATAGGACTTCTTGCGTCAATTCAAAACCGCAAATTTATGCATATTTGTGCAAATTCTTGTATAAAAATGCGTCCAAAGAAAGGAAGGGGATAAGGATGGGGAACGACACCCCGCCGGTCCAAAAGACCTTGCGTGGTTTCTTTCCCCATCAACCCTATTCTTCCGGTTTAAAGACATGTATTAAACCTTGCGCTGACAGATTTTATGCCGTAGACTGGACGTATGGAACAAACACAAATAAAGAACGTAATGAAAAAACAAATAACAACATTTTTAATAGCAGTCCTTTTGATTTTTCCTCTGTTTGCACAGGAATTAACTCCACCAACGACACTTTACGGTTGTTTTGAATATTTTGATGAAGTTTTTACAGAGGAAGAAAAGGCAAAAATAAAAAGCTTTGAGTCTCCGTATTCATTTTGCTCTCAGAATTTCTTTGTCGGGAGAAATGATTACTTAAGCCAAACGGTAGCATATAGAGAAGGAAAACTTAATTTTAGGTGGAAAAACAGGGAGTTATGGTCGAATACAATACCCGAAGGTTATCCTGGTATCCATTTTGAGGATTATCCAGATATGATTTATAGAAGCTACTATTATCTGCTCAAATATGGTGATTGCAGGTGGGATTTTATACTAAAAGCATATTCACCTAGTACATATCATAGGGAGTATGAGGACACGGGTATTATAAGAACAATATACCCTGATAACATAGATAATGCAGATTTGCAGAAAACCTATTATTACTCATGTACTTACTACAAAGAGAAGGTATTAGATACAATTTTATTCTTCAAAAACGACTTAAACGAAACTTATATATATTCATTTGCATACAGCTGGCGAAAAATCCCAGAAAAAGACTTTGATTATTTGCTTAACAATCAAACAGACCGTCAAATGCAAGCCTATTTTGATGAATTATTCAAAGACAGCCCCTTTATCGGTGGTTTGTAATAATTCTTGATTATCCGCAGACTCTGTGCTATATTGAAAGAAAGGCACTCGCAGTCTAGCGTCTTGCCTCTATGTTTTGGATTAATCCGCCACACTGGGTTCGAATCACTGTGGCGGATTTTTTTTACTCAATTATATCTCTGCTATCGCGGAGGTAACTAAGTATTTCAAGAATCAGAATAGCGAAATTAATCGCCAACGAAATGATTTCGTAAATCGTCATCTTTTCTTAGCCTCCTTGTCAATTATTCGGAACAGATTGTTCCGTTTGAGTTCGGAGGCAAGACCGCCATTGACTGCGAATGCCACTATTATTATATCATCTTACTACACATAATACAAGTAAAAAAACAGCTAATTCCTCATATATTTTACTATTGCGCCAGTTCAAAAACTGCCGTAGACTGGATGTTTGATATATATTTCAAGAAAAATGAAAAAACGAATAACATCATTATCACTGGCAGCTCTTTTGATTTTTCCTATGTTCGCACAGGAAACAGAAATAATCGATTATCCACATGATTTGCAGGAATTCTACATAAAACTTGATGAAACATTTCCTGATGATACA
>JAEEGK010030487.1_pt1 | contig 10684 bp, 6 predicted proteins | sample 8958771 | NCBI WGS metagenome assembly JAEEGK01 (sample SAMN16246547, study PRJNA631951) | gut metagenome | biome: gut microbiome; feature: rumen; material: SC-attached | host: Bos | place: Iran: Karaj | collected 2018-10 | reverse complement strand
ATGTTGTCGATGGAAGAAGCTGTTTCTTCGGAAGAAGAAACCAGGTTCTTCGCACGGGTGTTGACGCTTTCTACGATGGTTGAAAGCTTTTCTGCTTCACGGACAAGGTTGCTGATGGTTTCTTTGATGTCCTTGTTGTTCTTGTTACTGTCGTCGGCAGTGGTCTTGGAATTTTCGGCAAGAGTCTTGATTTCTTCCGCAACAACCGCGAATCCTTTGCCGGCTTCTCCTGCGCGGGCGGCTTCGATGGAAGCGTTTAACGCAAGAAGGTTGGTCTGGCTGGATATAGCGATAACGTCGGCGTTGTTGGCTTCGAGTTTTTCAAGATAGCCTTCGATGTTTGCAAGAACTACCTTTAAGTTCTGAGCGAAGCTGTCGACCTCAGCCATGGACTGTGATATGCCGTTGGTCTGGTGTACGTTGTCCGCACTTGCCTTCTTAATCTGCGAAATTGATTCAAGAAGGCTGTCAAAGTTTTCGTTGATACCTGCTCCGAGAGAAGCCTGCTTGTTGTTCATTTCTTCGTGGGCCTGCTTAACTTCGTCGGCGAGGGTCATTGCTTTATCTTTTTCTTCGTAAGCTCTGTCTTTAATGTAGTGTACGCAGTTGCGACGATGGCTGAATCCGTTGTAAATTGCAACAGCCATATCTTTACAGGTGTCATATCCGCAGCATCCGCAGTCGATGTGGCGCTTTTCTTCGGTATCCTTGCGCATCTTCGCAAAGATAGCGTCAAGTTCGGTATTCGAGGGAACCTTGAAGGTACAATCGGCGCTTCTGTCGGTATATTTTCTTACGAAGTCATTGAGATTGAGGTCCGCAAACTGCTTGTTGAGAGCTTCGATTCTCTTTTTGGGCGTGGCATTTCTGCCCCAGGCGGACTTCTTGGAATCGTTCTTGCTGTTTGAACGAATCTTCTGAATGGTCATGAATACGTCTTCGTTCAGAGTCTTGCGATTGTCTACGCCGGTACCGTACAGACAGCCGTTGGTACAGTTAAGGGCATCTACGAAGAGGTAAGAAGTCTTGCCGCCTTTAATGCGGTCCCTGTTTCTTCTTAAGTATTCGTACATGTGATGTTCACCTTCCATCTGACGCACGAGAGCATCTTCGCCGAGGAGCCAGTAGACGTTTTCTTTAAGACCGCCGGGCATGGGATAGATGGAGCCGAGACCGTATTCGATTTCATCCTTGTAAGGAGTGTAGCCGCTTACGGGGTTTTCTTTTAAATACTTAACCAGCTTGGAAAAAGTAAGATTATAGGAAACGTAACCCTTGTTGTTGGGATCGTCTATTTCGTTCTTTTTGGCAATACAGGGGCTGATAAAAGCAAGCTTGTCGCTTACATTAAGATATTTTTTAACGTAAATGGCGGCACACATCATAGGGCTTTGAACGGGCATGAGTTTCGGAAGAAGCTCGGGAAGATAGCGCTCTATGTAGCCCACAACAGCGGGGCAGGGCTGGGAAATGCTTCCGTAATAGTTTCTTTCGGTAATGTACTTAATGTAGCCCCAGGTGGTGATGTCGGCACCGAAGGATACGCTGATAAAGCGGTTTACACCAAGCTTTTTAAGCATTCCGAGATATTTCTCGTATTCGCCGGGATAGTTGGCAAGGAATGCGGGAGCTATCAATACAGAAATATTGGCACCGCGCTTTAAGTCTTCAAAGAATCTTTCCACGTCGTCCACATATTCTCTTGCATTGTGCTCGCAGGCGTCTATACAGGCACCGCAGGCTATACATTTATCGGGATTTACTTCGATAATGTTACCTCTTTCTTTTTCAACCGCTATATTGGCGCCGGTACAGCTGCATGCTCTGATGCATCGATTACAGCCGATACAATTCTCGTTAGTTTTTACCAAACCCATAATAAGTGCCTCCATACAAATGATAGTTATACTGCCTGAATTTCCAACACAGACATCTTTTTTATTATAAGGCGACACCAATTTAAGAATAATTAAAAAAGAACCGAAAAATCGGTTCTTTAAAAAAACTTATAAAATTTGTAAGAGCTTATTTGACGGATTTGGCTCCTGCCTTCTCCTGCATACGCTCAACCCATGCTTTGAAGCCTTTTTTCTTGACAACGGGTGTGTCAATCTTGCCGTGAAGACCTTTAACGTCGGTGATGTAGATACCGCTTACAACGGCCTTAACTTCTTTTTTCACGGGAATAGAATCAAAAATCTTCTCGTCAGCTACAAGGCTCATAATCTGGGGGCCGACCTTGGCCTTAACGATGGGGAGCTTCGCACGACGCATAAGCTTGGGTGTCTGATCGATAACCGACTGGGGAAGACCCGACTCGGTAATCTTCATACGTTTTTTGTCAATGATAAGCATGGATACTGTCTGCTTGTACTGTTCTATCTGGGCATTCTGCTCGGCCTGACGTTTCTCCGCCTTCTTGCCGAGGAAGTATAATACTACGACCAAAGCGATTAATACAACAAGAACAACTATCGCTATAATCCAACCAGTGCGCATTTCATAACCTCCTGTACTGTCTTTGAAATAATGCTAACACATTGTAACATTGTTAATGTTTAAAAACAAGGAAATTTCTCTAAACAATGGGCTATTATTGAATTTTCGGGGTGGGTGTGTCATAATCATTTTTGATAAATATCTGCGAGGAAAAGCAATAATGAAAAGAAGCCTTTTTCTTTTGACGACAGTGTTTGTGATGCTTATGAGCACTGCCTGCACCGATAAAAAGAATGAAGAAATTCCCGTTGTGACAATTGACGTGTCCAACATCGACGAGTACGTTGTTACGCTTCCCGAATATGACAAGATTACCGTTACAATAGACAAGTCCAAATTTTCCGAGGACCTTACCGACGACTACATTAACCGCTACTACGAAAGACTGGCGGCGGAGGTTGAAGGCCTCAGGGACGAGGAAGGCAACATTCGTCCCTTAAGCGAAGAAACGATTAAGCTTCTTAACATTCCTGCTTTTTCAAGCGTCAACGAATTCAAGGTTTTCGTAAGAAAAGCCGTAGAAGGCTTTATAGATCAAGAGAACGAGGACAAAAAAATCAACGCGGCTTTGGACATCATAAGAGAAGAGACGGTCTTTGCCGAAATCCCCGAAAGTTTTCTTAATGAAACCAGAGAGAGAATAGTTTCAAGGTACGATGAAATTGCCGCAAGTTATGATGTTTCCTCCGACGATTATCTTGAATTAAGCGAATTTCCGATAGAGGAAGAAACTTTAAAAGAAGCCCAAAATGAGCTGATATTTATGAAACTTGCATCAAGAATCGGCCTTGAGTACCGTAACAGGGACGAGATGGTTGAGGGTGTGAGAAGCTACCTCGACGGAATTGTCAAAGTTTCAAAAAAGTGATATTACAGAATGCTGAGGAACCGGTCAGGTGTCATTTTACGTAACGTATAATATCGCCAACATCATATTGTTAGTGGGTGTTTTAAACCTGATTATCGCACTGTACAAGCGTCTTGATACGGAATATAACAGGACGCTTTTTGTTACTGCCTGCGGTGTGTTTGTGGTTACCGCGGCCTGGTACGGTATAGGACTCAGCAAAGAATTAAACGAGGCCATTATTTATCATAAACTGATAATGATAGGTAGCTTTCTGTTTTTGGGCGGATATATATCTTATGTCTGCTATCTTTATAAGATTAAGCACGGCGGATACCTTATGATTCCGGGCTTTATCACTCTGGGCGGTCTGTTTGCCCATGCCGGAAGAAACATTCCCGGAGATCCTTTTTTGGCCAATATGCGACTCGAGTCCATAAAGGGCGTAACCATCCTCGTGGGTGAGAGAGGCTTCATGTACTTTGCCCATCTTGTTGTGATAGCGGCAATAGGTGCCTGGGGCGGCTTTTTTGCATTCAGGGATCTTCTGGACAAAAAAGGCAAGAGCGAAAGGCGCATACTTATCAATGCCATTTTCTTTTTGCTTTCAAACGTTTTGATGGGAATTACGCTGCTTGTATACGAAAGCAACTATTTCAGAATGATTCCCATATTGCCTCTTACCTGGGCAACTTCGTGTACCATTTATTCCCTTCTTTCTTTCAGATATCACATATTCAACTACGATACCCTTGCCCGCAAGAGTCTTATTAACGATATAGGTGCGGGCTTTGTGGTGCTGTCGGATTCTTTTGAGGTAATGTACTGTAACGACATAGCCCATACGGTGCTTCCGGACATGGCCACGGGTGACGCGGAGTATTTCAGAAATATCACCAGACGCAAAGAATTTCAGACCGAAATAAACGGTTCCACCTACAAGATTACCGCCGACAGAATTTTAAGCGAAGGCAGGATTCAGGGATACACCATCCTTATTGTGGATATCTCCGACATCGCCCTTCTTCAAAAGCAGGCGGAGGCCAACGAAAAAACCAGACAGAATCTTCTTACCAACATTTCCCATGAAATCCGCACACCTCTGAATGCAATAATCGGAGCGTCGGAGCTTCTTAATTCGGAGGACATATCCAAAGAAGATTTCAAGGAATATGCGGAGAGCATCAGAGTATCCACCATCAACCTTGATGATATTCTCAACAACATTCTGACTGCATCTTCTTCTTATGAAAAGGTTCAGTCCACGGATATGGCGCCCTACAGCGTTTTCACACTTGTTGACAATATCGTCGGTATGTGCAATGACCGCGTGGACCGTAACAACGTTAAATTGTCGGTTTCTTTTGCCGAGGACATTCCCATCAATGCCATTGGTGATGACAGAAGAATAAGACAGGTTCTTCTTAATATCCTTACCGGCGCCATCCGTTACACCGATGACGGCTACGTAAGCCTGAGAGTGTCCGGCGAGTACATGAAGGACGGCAGATTCAAGTACATTTATACAGTTCAGGATACGGGCAAGAGTATATTTAATTCATCCGAGAACTTTGACAAGATTCTTGAGGAAAGCGACGTACTCGGCGTGGATTACAACACCGGTTACGGTATCAGCTTAACCGTGGCCAAAAAGATAGCAAGCGCCCTCGACGGTGATGTTTCAATGTACAGTTTAAGGGGCAAGGGCAATGTTTATTCGGTTACCATTCCATCCCTTCTTTTGGACAAAAAAACACTTGCGGATTTCGGATTTGAGAATAAACTTTCCATCACATTCCTCGGGGACAGCGAGTATCCCCTTGATGAATTGAAGCATTCGTGTTTTGAGTTCGGAATATCGGTTGAAGAAGCCGAGGGACTTCCGAAACTCAGAAAGGTTCCTTACGGAGACAAACTTTATCATTTCTTGCTCTTTGATTACGACAAATACGCCAGAAGAGTGGCTGCCTCGGAAAGAGCTGAGTCCTACGTTAAGGTCGGCATAGTATCCGGACGCAAGGTGCCCAAACAGGCAGACGACTGCATTCTTGTGCGTGCGCCTTTAAGCGCCCTCACCATCCAGAGAATCCTAGCCGAGCAGGAGATGCGTATCGAAAACGAAAAGGCCAGCGACAATCTTTTTGCTGCGCCCTCAGCCAAGATTCTTGTTGTGGACGATAACACCCTGAATCTTTCCGTGGCACGTAACATGCTGGAACGCTTCAACATTTCCGTTGACACCGCCAAAAGCGGTTACGAGTGCATAGACCTTATTAACTCGGGCCAGACCTACGACCTTATTTTCATGGACTACATGATGGAAGGTATGGACGGCATAGAAACCACCAAAAAAATCAGAGCCATGGAGGGTGCCATGTCCAGGGTTCCCATCGTAGCCTACACAGCCAACAACGTTGAAGGCGCCATGGAGAAATACCTTGCCGCAGGCATGAACGGCTGTGTATTCAAGCCCGCCAACATGTATTCTTTTGCGGAAGCCCTTAAGAATTATCTGCCCAAGGAACTTCTGGTATTTGAGAAGAAAAAGAAAAAAGAAGACGACATAAAAACCCGCAATGAATTCCCCGACATCGAGGGCATCGACAAAGAAACCGCCATCAAGTATTCCGGCGGCAACCTCGAAATGTTTGAGGATATGCTCGCAACTTTTGCATTAGAGATTCCGGACAAAGAAAAAATAATCAGGAAGTACATAGCCGAGGGCAATTACAAAAACCTCACGGTTACCGTGCACGGCATCAAGGGACTTGCCCGTACCATGGGAATGACCGGACTTTCCGAGAGCATGTACGAAATGGAGAAGGCCGCCTCCGCAGAGGACGAGGCTTATATCAAGAAGAACCTTCCGGAACTTTTGTCGCGCTACAGACATTACGGAATTGTTCTTTCGCCGTTTGCCGAGAAGAAGTTAAGCAAAAGAAGGGCTCTCGACGAGGGAACCGGTCCCAAGGCTATTTTGCAGCGTATGCTTCGCTATCTTGACGATTTTGAAATGGGCGAAACGGAAAAGCTGTTTGACGAAATCGGTCCGGGGGACTATGATGACAAGCGTGCACCGCTTTTCCGTGCTTTGAAAGACTCCATAGAGAGAGTTGATTATTATGAATCCAGAGAGCATGTAGAGAAGCTTCTTGCAACTTACGAAGAAGATTAGATTAGGATATGAAAACGGAGGAAACCGGCGTGAACTGTTTGGAAGAAAGAATATTAAAGGACGGCGTGGTCAAAGAAGGAAATGTTTTAAAGGTAGACAGCTTTTTGAATCACTGTATGGACGTAAGCCTGTTTGATGAAATGGGTGCCGAATATGCCAAAAGATTTGCAGGCAAAAACATCAATAAGATTCTTACCATAGAGGCTTCGGGCATCGGCATTGCAAGTATCGTGGCCCGTCATTTCGGAAACGTTCCCGTTGTATTTGCCAAAAAATCACAGTCCATCAACCTTGACGGAGAAATGCTTACGGCGGAGGTTGAATCCTTCACCCACAAGAACATCAATCATGTTATTGTGTCCAAGCGTTTTCTTGGGCCTGAGGACCATGTGCTTATTATCGATGACTTTCTTGCAAACGGCTGTGCTCTTCAGGGACTTATTCAGATATGCACCCAGGCCGGCGCTACAGTCGAAGGTATCGGCATAGCTATTGAAAAAGGCTTCCAGCACGGCGGCCAGATGATCCGTAACCTCGGATATCAGCTTGAATCCCTTGCCATCGTCGAAAGTATGGACGCTTCCACCGGTAAGATTGTCTTCAGGGAGCAGAAGTGACCTATCTTGCCGGAAAATGACACAAAGTTAACAAAAGAGAATATTAAATAAAGGCTCAAAATCATCAATTTGCGATATTGTATTTTGAGCCTTTAGTTGTTATATTACATTCGTAAAGATAATTAATTTCGATATATATCAAAAGATATGGTTTTGAAGTTTCTACCCGGATACCGTAAATAACCGGACTATCGAGATATCATAAGGCAGCATTAGAGAAGAAGATTAGGGAACTGTCATATGTATTTCGTCACGGTTTAGGAACATTTCAATCCTAAACCTTTTTTATTTTTTGAATATTGGAACTAATTATTCGTAAATAATTAATAACGAAGAAAGAGGAGAAAAAAATGAAAAGATTCGCAGCACTTTTATTATCTTTACTCATGGTAGTTTCTCTTGCAGCATGTGGCGAGAAGACAGAAACTTCCGCTTCCACCGAAGCATCCGTTTCCGCTTCTACCGAAACCGCAAGCACCGAGACTACACCCGTTGAGAACAAAATCAAGGCAGGATTCATCTTCCTCCACGATGAGAACTCTACTTACGACAAGAACTTTATCGACGCAGCCAAGGAAGCTTGCGAAAAGCTCGGCGTTGAATACGTTATGAAGACCAACATTCCCGAAGGTCAGGAATGCTACGAAGCAGCAGCAGAACTTGCAGACGCAGGCTGCGGCATCGTATTTGCAGATTCTTTCGGTCACGAAGATTACATGATTGAGGCAGCCAAGGAATATCCCGATGTTCAGTTCTGCCACGCTACAGGTACCAAGGCTCACACAGAAGGCCTTTCCAACTACCACAACGCTTTCGCTTCCATTTACGAAGGCCGTTATCTTGCAGGCGTTGCCGCAGGTATGAAGTTAAACGAAATGATTGCTGACGGCAAGATCACCGAAGATGCAGCCAAGATCGGTTACATCGGCGCTTACACCTATGCAGAAGTTATTTCCGGTTACACTTCCTTCTTCCTCGGCGCTCGTTCCGTTTGCCCTTCAGCTACAATGGAAGTTACCTTCACCGGTTCATGGTATGATGAGACCGCTGAAAAAGAAGGCGCTAACACACTTATCGCTGACAACTGCGTACTTATTTCACAGCACGCTGACTCCATGGGTGCTCCCACCGCATGTGAAACCGCAGGCGTTCCCAACGTTTCTTACAACGGTTCTACCGCAAGTGTAGCTCCCAACACCTTTATCGTTTCTTCCAGAATCAACTGGGCTCCTTATTTTGAATATGCCATCACCAAGACAGCAGCAGGCGAAAGCTTCGAAGCTGACTGGACCGGCACCATCGCTACAGGCTCCGTTCTTCTTACCGAAATCGGCGGCGCTGCAGCAGCAGGTACTCAGGAAGCAATCGATGCAGCCAAGGCTAAGCTTAACGATGGTTCTCTTAAGGTATTCGATACCGCTAACTTCACTGTAGACGGCGCAGCAGTTACCACTTACATGGCTGACGTTGATACAGATGCGGCTTACGAAGGCGACCACGAAGTTATCGTTAACGGAGCATTCGAAGAATCCACATTCCGTTCAGCACCTTACTTCAACTTAAATATCGACGGAATTACTCTTCTTAACAGCGCATTCTAATTTTTCGATGCAATACTTGAAGAGTGATATTAATCTTTGATACAATTCAAAGGGTGGCACACCTGCCACCCTTCGTTGTATTTATAAAGGAGTACGGCTTTGGACAAGAAACAGGCGGCTGTGTCGCTAAGAAACGTAACCAAGACCTTCGGCAAAGTTACAGCCAATTCGAAGGTTAATCTTGACATCTACAAGGGTGAGATTTTGGCCCTTCTCGGAGAGAACGGAAGTGGTAAGACCACTCTTATGAACATGCTCTCCGGTATTTATTTTCCCGATGAAGGACAGATTTTTATAAACGGACGCGAAGAAGTAATAAGGTCTCCCAGAGACGCTTATTCTTTGGGCATAGGTATGGTTCACCAGCACTTTAAGCTTGTGGATGTGCTTACCGCGGCCGAGAATATTGTACTCGGTATGGAAGGAGCCCTTAATCTTAAGGCAGCTTCCGCCAGAATCAGAGAGATTTGTGACCGCTACGGCTTTGAAGTGGACCCCGGTCGTAAGATTTACGATATGTCCGTTTCCGAGAAGCAGACGGTTGAAATAGTTAAGGTGTTGTACCGCGGTGCCGACATTTTGATACTTGACGAGCCCACGGCAGTTTTAACACCTCAGGAAACAGAGAAGTTATTTAACGTACTGAGAAACATGCGCGATGACGGCAAAGCAATCGTCATCATTACCCACAAAATGCACGAAGTTGAGAGCCTTTCCGACAGAGTGGCCGTACTTCGTCGCGGCGAATATGTGGGAGATATGCTTACGGCAGATACTACGGCTCAGGAAATGACCGACATGATGGTAGGCCATTCCGTGACCCTTAACATAGAAAGACCCGACCCCGTCAATCCCAAGCCCCGTATAGAAGTTAAGAACTTAACGGTTCGCAATGCGGAAGGCATTATTAAGCTTGAGGATGTTTCTTTTACCGCCAACAGCGGAGAAATTCTCGGTATTGCGGGTATTTCGGGCTGTGGCCAGAAGGAACTTTTGGAGGCCATTGCAGGTCTTCAGCCCGCAGAAACCGGCAGCATCAGCTATATAGATGATAACGGCGAGAGGGATGAACTTCTCGGTAAGGATCCCCTTAAGATTGCGGGCATGGGCGTTACCCTTTCTTTTGTCCCCGAGGACAGACTGGGTATGGGCCTTGTGGGCAATATGGACTTAACGGACAATATGATGCTTCGTTCCTTCAGACGCGGCAGAACAGTGTTTACCGACAGAAAGGCACCCAAGCACCTGGCCGAGAACGTGGTCAAGGACCTTGAGGTTGTGACTCCCAGCGTAGCCACTCCCGTAAGACGTCTTTCCGGCGGTAATGTTCAGAAAGTTCTTGTAGGACGTGAGATTGCCTCAGCACCTACGGTTTTACTTACGGCTTATGCGGTAAGAGGTCTTGACATCAATTCTTCTTACACAATTTACGACCTTATCAATCAGCAAAAGAAAGCGGGCGTCGCCGTTGTATTCGTAGGCGAAGACCTGGATGTTTTGCTGGAGATTTCGGACAGAATTTTAGTGCTGTGCGGCGGCAGGGTCAGCGGCGTTGTTGACGGCCGTACCACAGACAAAAATACAGTCGGCATGATGATGACAAGAGTAGGAGGTGGCAAACTCAGTGAATAATAATGAAAAAGTCAAAGAGCCCCTCTTTCATATAGTCAAGCGTGACGCAATTCCCGTCGGCAAAGCATGGGGTATTCGTGTAATTGCCATTGTGGTGGCGCTTTTGGTATGTGCTCTTGTTACCACGGTCCTCACCAAGGACAATCCCCTTTCGATTTACGCTACGATTTTTAAAGGTGCCTTCGGTTCCGCTAGAAAGACCTGGGTTACCTTTCAGGATTTGTCCATTCTTTTGATAATATCACTTGCACTTACACCGGCTTTCAAGATGAAATTTTGGAACATCGGCGGTGAGGGTCAGGTGCTTATAGGC
>JAEEGK010030486.1_pt1 | contig 10684 bp, 9 predicted proteins | sample 8958771 | NCBI WGS metagenome assembly JAEEGK01 (sample SAMN16246547, study PRJNA631951) | gut metagenome | biome: gut microbiome; feature: rumen; material: SC-attached | host: Bos | place: Iran: Karaj | collected 2018-10 | reverse complement strand
CTTTGTCGGTGTCGCGGTAGTATTCCTGGGCCAAAGTCATTGTGTCGTATTCAAGGTGGCCGGTCATAAAGATTTCGCGCTTGTCCCTGGACTTAATGATTGTAACTCCGGCTTCGGCACTTTCGGCAAGAATTACAAGGTCGCGGCATTTTTCTACATCTTCCTTGTGCAGTGTTGTATGACGGCTCTGTGGGATTGGGAAGGTATCATCAAAACCACGCAGAAGCGGGTCTCCTTCGGTGCAGCGTTCGTTCATAAAAATACCGGACATCTTGCGTTCCAGAGGATATTTTTTTATTCCGTAATGATGATAAAGGCCTGCAAAAGCACCCCAGCAAAGATAAAGTGTAGAAAAAACATTTTCGCGGGCATAATCCATAATCTTGCACAGGTCTTTCCAGTAATCAACCGATTCAAAAGCAAGCTGTTCTACAGGGGCACCTGTAATAATCATGCCGTCAAACTTCTGTTTATAAAGCTCGGCAGAGGTGATATAAAACTTGTCCATGTAATCTTCGTCGGTATTTTTACTGATATGGTTTTCCATGCGCACTAACGAAATTTCAATCTGAAGCGGAGTATTTCCAAGCAGACGGAGGAGCTGTGTTTCGGTAACCTCTTTTGTAGGCATGAGGTTTACAATCGCGATCTTAAGCGGACGGATGTCCTGTGTAGCGGCACGCTTTTCGGTCATGACAAAGATGTTTTCTTTTTCGAGAATTTTGACTGCCGGTAAATCGGATTGTATTTTTATTGGCATCTTTTTTCCTCCAGTTATTGCATTATAGCAAAAATCAATCTTATTTGCTATAATATACTTTAATATGGAAATCCAGAACGACCGCAAGGCCGCAATCAAAAAGTTACGATTACTCACTTACAATTCCAAAAGTAATATAGACTCCTTTAGACAAAAAATGGAAGAAGCTTTTTCCAGCGTTTTTTTGCCAAACGGTGTAGAACGTTCTGAATACAAATACGGCAACATAGACTGCGACATTCTTTCTCCAGAGATGTATTCTTCCAACCGAATTATGATTTATATTCACGGCGGTTGTTTTTCGGGAGGTTCGCGCAAGACTTACCGTGCCTTCTGTTCATCTCTTGCAACTAAATGCTACTGTCGCGTTGTTATTCCGGAATTCCGTCTTTCTCCGGCCTATCCCTGCCCTGCTGCAATAGAAGATATTCAGGCTGTGTTCCGTTCTCTTTTTACCGAAGAACAGATTCAGGCTTCGCTTAATACCGAAAAAGGTTCGGGTCCAAAGCTGCCCGAAATTATTATTGCTGCCGATGGTTCCGGTGCTACAATTGCATGTGCACTTTTGTACAACCTTCGCGAACGCTATAAAAACTGCATCAGTCATGTTGTTCTTTTTAGTCCGTGGCTTGATTTGTCCCCAACATCAAAAATTATGTCTGCCAAAAAAATTGCAGATGAAGTTTTGAATCTGGAAGTTTTTAAGAAAAGTGTTTCCGATTATACCTATGCCGAAAATACAAAGATCTCTTCTGTTTCTCCTCTGCTAGCTGATGATGATCAGCTGGATCATTTTCCACCGGTTTTTATTCAGATGGGTTCAAAAGAAATTCTGCTTGATGATGCAAAAGCCTTTAAAGAACGTCTTACACAAAAAGGAATTAAATGTGAACTTGATGTGTGGGACGGCATGATGTTTATGTTCCAGATGGCAGACGAATTTTTGCATGAGTCTCATCTTGCTCTGGATAAGGTTGGCAAGGTTGTTACAGAAGATAATGCGGGCATAGAATCTGTAGAAATAGAGAACAAGCCTAAGCTCGAGCACAGTCTTCGTTCCGAAGCCTAAGGGAACAGGGAGCACCGCCATGGAACTTCTTTCACCAGCCGGAAATGTCGAAAAATTATCTTACGCCTATGCCTACGGTGCCGATGCCGCTTATATCGGTCTTAAGAAATTTTCCCTGCGTGTTAAAGCCGACAATTTTTATGATGATGAATACAAGCAGGTTATTGCGCTTAAGGAAAAATATCCTGGACGCCGCCTGCACTGTGCCTTGAATATTTCTTTCCATGATGACGAAATTGATTCTCTACGCCAGAACCTTGATTACTTTAAGCTCTACCCAATAGATGCGTTTATTGTTCAGGACATTGGTATTGTTCCGCTGCTGCAAAAAGAGTTTCCTGATGTGCAGCTTCATTTGAGTACACAGTCTTCCTGTGTTAATTCCGAGGCTGTAAAAATGTACAAGGCCATGGGATTTTCGCGCATTGTTCTTGGCCGCGAAATTTCTCTGGATCAGATTCGCCGTATAAAAGATACTGTTCCCGACATGGAGCTAGAAGCCTTTTGTCACGGAGCTATGTGTATTGCCTACGCAGGCCGCTGTCTTATGAGTGCATATCTTACAGGACGCAGTGCCCAAAGCGGTTTTTGCAGCCATACCTGCAGATGGAATTTTAAGGTTGCGGGTGACGGCGTAATGTCCGAGCAGCAGGCCAAAGCTCTTGCCCAGAGCGGACTCCTTACAATTGAAGAAGAACAGCGCCCGGGTGAGACCTTCCCTATTTTTGAAGGCGAAGATTTTACTGCCGTTTTATCTTCCAAAGATTTGCGCATGATTGAACATCTTGCAGATTTTAAAAAGGCTGGTGTAGACTCGCTCAAAATCGAAGGCCGCATGAAAAGCGTTTACTATGTTGCAATGGTAACGCGTGCCTACCGCAAAGCACTTGATGCTCTGGAGGGAAAAAACTCTGCCGAAGAAGCCCAGCCGTTTATTGACGAGCTTGAAAATGTAAGTCACCGCGAAAGTACTACGGGCTTTTACTATAACAAGGCCGAAGCAGACCAGACAACAATTGGAGCCAGTGACAGTAAGTACCAGCTTGCAGCAGAAATAGACGGAGAAGTTACCGGGCAGGCCTTTGAAAGTATTTATGAGTTAGGACAGACAAACTACAAAAAACATACCGAGGAGCTTGCAGCTATGCATCCTTCTGCGCGCGAAGCGCGCCTTAAAGATTTGGAAATTCACACCGACCGCCGCGTTGTTCCTTTTGAAAAGCACGATGGCTGGAAAATGTATTCCATCACTGCACTAAACATGATTAAGGCAGATGAAGAGATAGAATTTGTTTCTCCAGATTTTGTAAGTGTATGCGCAAAGCCCGGTGAGTTTGATTTGATAAATCCTGAAACTGGAACTAAATTAAACTGGGTTTGCGACGGACACCCCTGCGTAGTTTACACTAAGTATGAACTGCCCGCCACCGCACTGCTACGCACGCTCGACCCGGACTATGTAGAAGGACAGATTAGGGATACTGGAAGATAAACTATTGAATGCCCCAGCTAACCAGTTCCACATCTTCATTAATCACAATATAAAGGTCTGTCACCTTTTCTGCAGGCATTGTTAATTCTGCACTCGCACTTGTCTCCTGTCCAACTTTAACAGCAGCAAGCAGTTCTCCATTTGCAAAATTACCTGCACGGAATTCTACCGTTCCGCCCTTGTGGCCTTCTGCAACATTTAAAACAACTCGTGTACCACTTTTAGAAAAATCCACACCCTTAATGCAAACATAAGCCCCGTTTTCAAGCGGGTAAATTGTCTGACGTGAACTAACAATCATATTGCGGGAACTGCACATTGTAGCGGCAGGCACAATTGTATAAGGATTAAACGTACCGCTTTGTGCAACGCCTTCCTTTTTTGCTTTTTGGATTGGCCAGCTGCCATCTTCATTTATAGCAAAATCTGTAATCATAAGATTACGGTAACCGCCTTTGGTAAAGCCAATTGTTTTTTCAACAACCTGCGCATGGTACGCAATATAATGCTTTCCGCGGAATTCAAAAATCCAGTGATGGTTGTTTCCCCAGGCTCCAAAATATGTACCAGGATTTTCGAGAGTGTAGCCTGCATATTCAAAAGGTCCCAGAGGGTTCTTGCTTGTCATATAGGCAATTACCGCAATAGGAAGCATAGGATCAGCCTGTACTCCATCGCGACTCTGCCAGTTTGTACAGTAAGAATAATAGTAAGTGTCACCAATCTTATTTATGCCCGAATCTTCAAAAAGGAACGGAGCATCAATTTCTACAGGGTCGCAGGCAAGGCTAATCATATCTTCACCAAGCTTTGCACAGCGCGCAGATTTTGGATGAATAAATTCTGCCTGATGTCCGCCACCAAAATAAATGTAGCCGGTTCCATCATCATCAACAATAACAGCAGGATCAAAAAGCCAGTAAACTCCATCGATGTTAGGCATACCGCGGGAAACAAGAGCCTTACCGATAGGGTCTTCAAAAGGTCCAAGCGGCGAGTCTGCAGAAAGAACTCCAATTCCATTTGCGCTGTCTGCAAAATACAGGAAGAACTTATCCTTGCCGTTTATCTTTTTTGTACAGATTGCAGGTGCCCACGAATTGCGTGCCCATTTTGCTGCACCCGAAGCACCGGCCACCTTGATAATTCCGCAGTCTGTCCAGTTTACCAGGTCCTTAGAACTAAAAACATTGAGCGTATTGATTTTGTCATAGCTGTTGTCTGCATTGCCAAGACTAAACTCTGCCTGCTGACTGTCGCCTGTACAATAAATGTAAACTGTATCGTCATAAACAAGAACCGCAGGGTCTGCATTAAATTTATGCAAAACAGCAGGATTATTATCCAAAGGCATTTTTACTGCTTTTTCTGCAATCTGTTTTTGCAGTGTTGTAAAATGACGAAGGCTTTCTTCTCTGCCAGCTTCTATTTCCTGAGCCCGAGCCTGTGCCTCTGCTTTAGCTTTTTTTTCTTTGTTGTCACATGAACTTATCATAAGAATTATCCCCAAAAGTAGTATTATTTTTTTCACTTTGTTACCCTAATTTTGAATGCGCGGCAAGCATGTGGAGCAAGCTCAAAGGTTGTTGACGCTCCAAGGTCTTTGTGTTCCCAAAGGTCACGGATATTGTCATCCTTGCCTATGGTAATATTTAGCTTTATAGTCTGTGGCTCTTCGCTTACATTAAAATAGCATTCATAATATTCAAGGTCATCGGTACAGTCGTTGGTCCAGATAATAACGTTGTCACTGGAGCTGTCGCGGCTCATAAACGCCTGGTACGGATTTTTGTTCATTGCAAGAATCTCGTCGTTGGTAATGAGGCTAAGGCTATAGTCATCCAGCTGAGGAAGATCTGTTCCAAGCATGAGCGGAGAACGGAAGATGCTCCAGAGCGTAATCATGGTGCGCGCTTCGTCTTTTGTAAACTTACTTTTCCAGCCGCGTTTTTTATCCTTGCCGGTACCCCAGCCCCAGCCAAGTACATTTAGCGGAATCATATCGCAATCAGGCCAGTTGCCTTCTCCGGTATGACGCTGCCAGACTTCGCAACGTTCAAACATTGCTTTTAAAAGCTTCCAGTCATCCCAAAAGTCATCAGTAATTCGCCACATGTTTGCAAAGCGTTCGTACTGATGAGCCTTTTCAATATTTGCAGGTCCCGGGCTCAAACTCAAAACAATCGGGCGTCCACAGCGTTCAATTGCACGGGCCATCAGAATCATTTCTTTTTCGTAGAAAGGTTCTTTTACATGACGGCAGATGTCGTCTACTTTTACAAAGTCTACACCCCACTCGGCATACAGTTCAAAAATTGAATCGTAGTAATCCTGAGCATAAGGCTTGATTGCATCTACACCATACATATCCGGATTCCAGGCACAGGTAGAATAAGCGCTGGCTATCATGTTAGCAGTAACTAACGTACCGTCATGTGTTTTTATCGGCGTGTGATTATGAGCAGCAATACGTGGAATACCGCGCATAATATGAATACCAAACTTAAGTCCAAGTGAGTGAATATAATCTGCAAGAGGTTTAAATCCGGCACCATCTTTACTGCTTGGAAATCTGTTTTCTGCAGGTATCTGCCTTGAATATTCATCAATGCAAAAATGACTGAACGGAATGTATTGGGTACGGTTACCGTTGTCGTCTCCTGCAAAAGGATCTGACCACTGAATGTCTATAACTACATATTCCCAGCCATGCTGCTTAAGATGTGCAGCCATATATTCGGCGTTGTGTCGAACCTGCTGCTCGTTTACCATAGTGTTATAATAATCATAACTGTTCCAGCCCATAGGAGGTACTGGAGCACATAAGTTTTTGTCGTAAGCCATAAAACTAGTATACCACGGAAACCTTAAAACTGGAATTGGTTTTTGGCACACGGTCGTAGGTTAAAAAGCCGTTGGTTTCATCTTCTACATCGCTAAGCTGGGTGTAGATGGCAGCGCACAGACCTTTTTTGATGTATGGGGTTATCTGGGTGTCGTACAGGTTTTGGATGGCTTGCTCCAGTTCCACTTGAGAATGAAAGGTTTTGTAGCCGTAGTTTTGATTTTTATTAAAGTAGTGGTCCGGCTCCAGCTTGAATGAATAACCTCCAAATTCCGAAATTACAATTGGTTTGTCTGCGCGCTTGATTTTGATTTTGCGGAAGTAGACGTGGTCGCTGTGGACGTCTGATTTTTTCTGCTTGAACCAGCCGGATGTTGAGTCGATTATTCTTGTAGAATCCAGCGCTTTTACAAAGTCGTAAAGCTCATCGGCGCAGAACTGACCCCAGCCTTCGTTGAAAATTGTGTAGTAGCAGATACACGGAAAGTTGTAGAGAGCTTGTATTGTGGCGGCTGCAGTTTCTTTAAAAATGCGTCGGGTTTCCGGGGACTTGTGATAATTTTTGTCTTTGAAAAAACCTTTGTCGCAAAGGCGCGGGAAAACTGTCGGCAAAACTGTATCGTGCAAAAATGAATAATCAGAATTGTTTACAAAATCCTGAAAGACAATCATTCCAAGCCGGTCACAGGCTTCGTAAAAATTTGCGGGTTCAATTTTTATGTGCTTTCGCAGGGTGTTAAAGCCAAGCTTTTTCATTGCAAGAATGTCGCTTTCCCAACCGAGCTCTGAATTTGGTAAAAATATGTTTTCTGGCCAGTAGCCCTGATCAAGAACACCGTTAAAAAAATATGGTTTGCCGTTGAGCAGAAGGCGTTGGTAGCCGTCGGAGTCCGGTGCGATTCCCAGTGTGCGGAGACCAAAATAACTTTGAACGGTGTCCTGCGAGCCTTTTACTGTTATATCATAAAGGTTTGGTTCTTCGGGAGACCAGAGCTTTGGATTTTCTATTTTGATGTAGAGGGATTTTTCGCGGGTGGTAAGGATTTGTTTACTGCCCTGTCCGTTTTCTCGCGGTTTGATTTGGATTTCGTATGTGTCGTCGTCGCCGTCAATTTTGAGCTGAATGCCCTGCAGGTCCGGAGTGATTTTGAGTCCCCTTATATAGCTGGCAGGTACACTTTCGATCCATACAGTCTGCCAGATTCCACAAACCGGAGTATACCACATTCCTCCACGATTTTTTTTCTGTTTGCCATACGGGTATTTGTGATCCAGCATGTCCACAACATCAACCTGGATTTTATGTGGATTGTCTGCCGAAAGAAACTCGGTTATATCAAAGCTGAACGGAGTGTAGCCGCCTTCGTGTTCACCAACTTTTTGCCCGTCAATAAAAACTGTTGCAATCTGGTCTACAGCGCCAAAATTTAAGAGCACGCGGTCTTTGATAAAATTATCGGGGAGAGAAAAAGTGGTGAAATATGAATAAGCGCCTTCTTCAGGGCCCTTCGACAGGCTCAGGGACCCCGGGGTCAGCGGAAAAGGCACAACCACCCCGCAATCCCACTTACCGTTCAAATTAAAAAACGAATCACGCTTGAGCTGCGGACGCGGATACTTTGCAAAAGGTACCTCCCCCGCAACACCGCCGTATTCTGCCCTGACTTTTAATTTGTTGAATTCTTCTTTTTTAGACACGAAACACCCCAGACAGCAAGGAAAATAAACAGCCCTGCAATAAATGCTGCAAGATAAATATTGTGATTAGGAATAAAAGATTCTGTTCCGTCGCCATTAGAAATCTTATCAGCATTTTTCAAAACGGCAGCACCAATGGCAGGACCAATAACGCCAGGAATCAAAACCTGAGCAATGATTCTAACTCCCTGGAACATTCCGGTTTTATTCTGTGGAGTATTATCACGAACCATTGCACCAAAAACAGCCATGCCAGAAAGAAATCCCGAAAGCATCAAAAGCGAGCCAATAAAGACAAGCACAATATTTGTAAAGAAGTACAGAAAAACATAGCCAGCCATCAGCGTTGCAACAACAGGAATCACAGATTTTTCAAAACCAAACTTGTCATAAACACGGCCATAAAAAAGTGTAACAAGAGCAGCCGCAATAATCGCAGGCGCCATAATCAGAACGTAATTAGTCAGCTTAAGACTCTGTTCATAATACAAAATCAGGTACGGCATAAAAATCTGAATCGAAATATTAAATACCGCAAACGCTGCAAGAATCACATAAAGCATATAATTTTGTTTGATTACCGAAGGCTTAAAGCTGTAAAAAATATTTGCAAAATAATGAGAATTTTCCTCCCGTGCATTTTTGAGCAGCTCGCGTGACTTACTGTCATCAATCAGGAAAAATCCAAGACCGCCGACAATAATCACAACTCCACCAATTATAAAGAAAATACCCGTCCACGATTCTGCCTTGTCCAGATCAAACGACATAAAACTGCCGAATACAACAAGAACTGCAAGCAGCGGCATCATCGCATTAATTCCTTCTATTTTACCGCGGTTAGTTTCGTCGCCCATATCGGTAAGCCATGCATTAAAGCAAGCATCATTTGCAGAAGAACCAAAGAACGTCATCACACAGTCAAGGACAATTACGATATTACACCCAAGGGTCGCAGCCGCAACAACACTGCCAGTCATTTTTGTAAGCACATCCATTTTAATAAGCCCAAAGCTCAAAATGGAAAGGCCCCAGAATGCATACCCCGCACAAAGAAAAATCTTACGTCGCCCAACCTTATCAGAAAGGGCTCCAATCAAAAGCGTAGTCACAGCAGCAGTAACAGCACTAGCCGCAACCATAACAGAAATCTGCGCAGCACTAGCCCTGAACATTTTATAAATAAACACATTGAAATACATGTTTTCAATGACCCAGGCAATCTGCCCAATCAAGCTGAAAATCGTCAGCGATGCATAAAATTTTTTAGTAAGTTTGTCGCTCATATTTATATTGTACCACTAGTTGGAAGAAATGGGGAAAAAACTTCTACTTCACACTTCGTGACATCCTTATGCAAAATCGCTATAATGGGCGCATAACAACAAAACTCACAGGAGCATATAGATGAAAAAAATTATTTCCGGTAAGGTTCGCGAGGTTTATGACCTTGAAGACGGACGCATGGTAATTGTTACAACAGACAGAATTTCTGCCTTTGATGTTATTCTGCCGACAATGATTACAGACAAGGGTAAGGTGCTTAATGCACTGGCTAATTTCTGGTTTGACTACACTAAAGATATTGTAAAAAATCATATGATTTCCAGTGACCTCAAAGATATGCCAGCCGAGTTCCAGAAGCCGGAATTTGAAGGCCGCACTATTCTTGTAAAAAAGCTCAAGATGATTCCTTACGAGGTAATTGTCCGCGGCTATATGTTTGGTTCTATGTACGAAGCTTACAAGCGCGGCGAGCCATTCCTGGGACACAAGTTTGACAAGGAATACAAGCAGGCAGAAAAGCTTGCAGAACCTATCGTAACTCCTTCTACAAAAGCCGAAGAAGGCCACGACATTAATGTAACTTTGCAGTATATGAAAGACGACCTTGGCGAGGAGCTTGGCACAAAGATTGAGCAGGTTGCCCTTGCAATCTACAAAAAATGCTACGAGCACGCCGCCGCAAATGGCATAATCATTGCCGATACAAAATTTGAATTTGGTCTTGATGAAAACGGTGACCTTGTTCTTGGCGACGAAGTTCTTACTCCGGACTCTTCACGCTTCTGGGATGCATCTAAATATCAAGTTGGCGGAAGTCCTGCCAGCTACGACAAGCAGTTTGTACGCGACTGGCTCAAGGAACACAATCTTGCCGGCGACCCTAACATCAAGGAAATTCCGGCAGAGGTTGTTGAAAAAACCAGTGCCATTTATAAGGAATGTCAGAAAAGAATTTGTCATAAATAAAACTCTTTATTTTAAAAAACTATGTTATAATGGAGAACATAGGTAGAATACCCTATCCTATTTGAGAAAGAAACTTTTTTAGGAGATTTATGAATATAAGCAAGTTCAGCACACAAATAAAAAAGTTCAAAATAACTCCAAAAATAGTTCTAAAAGTTTTATTCTGGATACTTTTATTATTACTCTATCATCTTACAGAGCTGGGAAACAGATGGGCGACCAATGCAAGGGGCGGCATGTGGATGATTGGTGATAGTGGTATTCCCTATGCTACTCTTCCCGGTGTTTTTACTTTCCCGATGCCTTTGATGCAATGAGCTCTACCCGCTCTTACCGTAAAAAGATGCCGCTGGATATTATTGCAGAAGAAATAAAATTCTATTCGGGAACCCAGTTTGACCCGAAGGTTGCAAAAGCCTTGCTTGAACTTTATCGTGAAGGACACTTTGACAACCTACGGGAAAATAATTAGTTGGTCACGGGCTGGGCTTCCTGACTTTCTTTAGGGGAGCCCCCTGCCAGCTTTCTTGCCCAATAAACAAAAGGTGTATCCAGAAGGCTTGTTAC
>JAEEGK010030485.1_pt1 | contig 10684 bp, 5 predicted proteins | sample 8958771 | NCBI WGS metagenome assembly JAEEGK01 (sample SAMN16246547, study PRJNA631951) | gut metagenome | biome: gut microbiome; feature: rumen; material: SC-attached | host: Bos | place: Iran: Karaj | collected 2018-10 | reverse complement strand
TCCCGTGCTCTCTCCGACCGTGAATTTACCGTATCCGCGGACCGAGAATATGTCCCCTTCTTTAAGCGTCTTGTCCTTGTTTTCGAGAGTCTGTCCGTTCAGGATCACATGTTTTTGGAGAAAAAGCGGTAGCACCGCCCCTCTGGAGAGCTTGCAAACCTTTGCCACCACGGCATCCGCCCTGAGTGAGTTCACCTGGATCCCGATCTTTTCTCTTTCTTTCCTGACATTCTCTTCCGGAAATATGCAGACTTCGCAATGAACCTGATTTCGTCCGACAGAAACAAGATTATCGCATACGAATGAAGAAAAACGTTCTTCACAGAACAGATAAGCATTCTTATCTTTTACGATTATATCACCAAAAATCCGTCTTTCAAGTCCGAGGCTCATAAGAGCGCCCAGAAAATCCCTGTGGGTGCAGGACGCGGCGAACTTCTCGGAAACCGGGGATATCATTATGCAGGAGATTGGAAAGTCCACATTGTAACCGAGCTCTTCCTCGTTCCCAAACCGGACCATTCTCCTCTCGGCCAGCTCGTATCCGCCCCGGATCGTAAAACAGTTTCCGGGGAAGTCCTTTTTGCGCGCAATAAACTCATCCTGCTCCTGTACGGTCAGAAAATCGCTGAATTCAAATGTGTTATTGTTATACGACCTTTTGTACAGGTCGTTAAGTCTTTTAAGTATCAGTTCGTCGTCCATGGTCAGTTTAATACAATGTCAATACCCGCGGTCACGGAATATATGACTTTCTCTTTGATCTTTTTTGAAGTCATGGCATTCAGCGCTTTTGCATAAAGCTCAAGCTGAACGCTGTACTTTGCGGTAAGTTCCTCCGCCGCATCATTGTAAACCTTATCCGTCTTATAATCAACAAGAACAATGCCGTCCTCGTCTTCGATATAAGCGTCGATTATACCCTGGACCATCACCATATCCGTTTCATCCGCGGTCTTGGAGTAAAACCTGTACTCCTCCGGTGTAAGCCCGTATACAAACGGTTGTTCGCGGTGCAGCTTTCCGCCTCTGTTCGCTTCGATCATCCGCTTTCCGATGCCGCTCATACAGAATAATGCGATATCGTTCGCCGACACAGTCTTAAGAATATCCGCTTCAAGGAATTTGTCTTCGATCAGCGCTTTCACATCAGCCTTAACGGATGCCTCCGCCTTTGATATCGTCGAATAGTCGCCGTTATAGCGGAGCTTTTCGAAGACCTCGTGGTAAAGAGTTCCGCGGAGTGCTCCGTCTGAGACCTTTTCCTTCTTTTTCTTTTTTCTCTCCGCGGGGATACCCGGCATCACCGGAGCATCGTCCTCCACACGTTCACCGTTCCCAATCAGGTTCTCGATCTCAATATGCTTGAGAGCCGAAACAGACACTCTCATAGGCGCATTGATCTTGCTTCTGTTCGGATAGACGAAGTTCTGCTGTGCTTCTATCTCTTTCCTTATGTCCGGATCGTTTTTGAAATCTACGGGTATGTCTTCGGCATATCTGTTTTCGGACTCATTTTTCTTTTTCCCGCCCTGCGCCGGTTCCGAAAGGCTTCCTTCATCATACTTCACGTAGGACAGACCGAAGCCCGCCGTATAGACCTCTGTTCCCGCATGCCTTGTGACATATATATCCTTATGTCCTGTTTCAAGCAGCGCCGCGATCTCTTCGGGCGCCATCGAGCTGAATATCGTCGGATACATAAAGTCCGCAAAGTTCTTAATGCCTTTCATATATGTCGCGGTCGGTCTTTCCCCGACGAGCAATGTGGTTCTGCTTTTTTCGAAAAGTATCTCAGGTTCCTTCACGGTACCGACTATAAACAGCTTTTCTTTTGCTCTCGTAAGCGCAACGTAAAGGATCCTGAGTTCTTCGGAGATAAGCTTTTGCATTTCCAGGCTTTGAAGATAGTTCTGCTTTATGGTCTTTCTCTTTGTCCTTCTTTTTCCGTCCACCTGGTTGGCGGCTATGCCCATTGTACGGTGGAACAGCACTTCCTTCTTGACATCCGAAGTATTGAATTCCTTTTGCATCATGCAGGCAAAGACCACGGGGAACTCCAGGCCCTTGGAGTTATGCATCGTGCTTACCAGAACGGAATCTTCCGATGCTTCCGCTTCAGCTTCGCCGAAATCCTTCTTTTTATCTATCAGCCTGTCGATGTAGCGGATAAAATCATGAAGGCCCGCAAAGGAACTCTTCTCGTACTTTTCGGCCAAAGAAGCAAGGATATCGAGGTTTCCCCGCTTTCCGTCGCCTCTCGGCATCTCCGCTACCATCCTTTGATATCCCGTCCTCTCGTAGAACGCCGTGATCACTTCATGAACAGTCAGCGTCTCGTTCAGGCCGCGCATATATGCGAGGGTATCCATAAAGGCCTTGATCTTCTGCCAAAGCGCATCTTCCTCATCCGGCTTTTTAAGGGCATCAAGCATACACTCATAGAGCATCTTCGACCTGCTCTTCTCCCCGTAACGGATCCTGAGCTCTGCCAGATCCGACGTGCCAAAACCGCCATAAGGTGAATAAAGCGCCGCCGTAAAGGAAATATCGTCATAAGGATTATCCAGGATACGCAGAAAAGCAAGCGTTTTTCTGATCTCAACCGCATCAAAGAAGCCCGTTCCGGTTTCAGAGACGGACGGGATCAGCATTTTCGAAAGAGCCTTAGCGAAGATCTCGGAGGTCTTTTTGCCCGCTCTTGTAAGTATTGCAAAATCCCCCGGTCTCGCCGGCCTTGTTTTCTTCTCGCCGTCATCTGTAACTCCGTTGGAAACCGGAAAGCCGTTCTCTATCATATCCCTGATCTTTTTCGCCACGGTAAGCGCTTCTCTTTCGTATGCGTTGGGCTGTCCGTCATCCAGACTTTCCTCCGGTTCCTCGTCTTCGCCCTCGGCTTCCGCTGTTTCCCCGCCCGTTACTTCCCTGTCTATGAATATGAATTCCGTATTGTATAAAGGCTTGTTTGGATCGTCATCCGTATAAGCCGTCGAACCGAAGTGAAGGGCCGCCGCCGCGTCATACTCTATCTCCGTGACATCCTTCCTCATAACGGGAGCCAGAAGAATGTTCACCGCATCAAGCACGCTCTTTCTGCTTCTGAAATTTTCCGAAAGGTCGATCTTTCTGTGAAGTCCCGTGTCCGAAAAGCTCTCGTATTTTTCCTCAAAAAGTTCCGGCCTCGCCTGACGGAATCTGTATATGCTCTGTTTTACATCGCCCACCATAAAGAGGTTGGGTATGCGGTCTCCGTATTCGCCGGAAACGCTCTTCAGCATATACTCCTGAAGATAGCTGGAATCCTGATACTCGTCTATCATGATCTCGTCATATCCCGTTGCAAGTTCTTTTGCCACTGCCGACGGTCTCTCGTTGCCGTTTTCGTCCTTCTCGCACAGTATCTTAAAAGCCAGATGCTCGATATCCGCAAAGGAATAGGCGTTCTTCTCGGCTTTTGCCTCCTTAAGCATCTCCATATATTTCAGGGTTATCCTGACAAGGGCAAAAACCGCGGGACGGGTGAGCTCATATACCGTTTTTGCCTGCTCCGTTGTGACATTCAGATACCTTTTTCTGAAGTCATCCAGTTCCTTCCTGCAGGCAGCCCTCAGATCCCTTGCCTTTTGTTTAAGAATCGGATCGCAGGACTCCGGGTTTTGTTTCGAGCTTGCGGGCGGCCATTTGCGGGCGTTCAGCTTACGAATGATACCGTCATAGTCGGAAAGCCCGTTACCGAGATCGGTATAAAAGGCCAGATCATCCTCAAATGCGGTAAGATCATGTATATAGCCCGCAGGCTCCTTGCACATGGATATTGCCATATTCATTACACCTGTGATGTCATCCAGAAGAACACCGAATTCATGCATTATGCCGTCAAAGAAGTCTTTGTCAAGGCCTTTGTCAAACTCCTCGATCACGCTGTTCAGCCAGTCCTCCGGCCTTGTCTCGTTATATGCGAAGTTATACATTCTTCTGACAATATCCACCGCATCGCTGTCGTCCTTATACTTGCCGTAAGAGGATATCAGCGTCTTAAAATCATCGGAAGCATTTTCATATTCTTCCTCGAACAGTTCTTCAAGCACATCATCCATGATCAGGTCGTTCTCGGCGGGTTCCATGACGGAAAAGCCGGGATCTATGCCCAAAGCCTGGAAATTCTCCCTTACCACCATACTGCAGAAGCTGTCGATCGTGGATATCCTTGCCTCCGACAAAAGAGCCGCCTGCTCCTTAAGCCTTATGTTCTGCGGATCTTTATCCAACTCTTTCGCAATGGCTTTCCCGATCCTCTCCCTCATCTCCGATGCCGCCGCCTTTGTAAATGTCACGATGAGCAGACGGTCGAGGGAAGTCGAGCCCGAACGCAGTCTTTCGATTATTCTTCTGACAAGCACCGCAGTCTTACCGGAACCGGCAGCTGCCGCGACCAGGAGCGAACAGTCTCTTGCGTCAACTACATTTTGCTGTGCTTTTGTAAGCTTTATCTCTCCCATCAGTTTTCTCCTTCGGTGATCTTTGCCAGAACAATATCTTTATCGACTTTCTTCAGCTTCTTTTCCTTGCAGCCGTTCTTGGGATCGAATCCGCATATGCTCTTGAAATCGCAATAAGTGCAGACGCTCTTGTCACTTCTGACCGGTGTTACTGCAACATCGCCTTCCATGATCTTTTTAACGCCCTCTCCCATCTTATCGACCGCATATTCAAGCAGGAACCGCAGTTCTCTTTCGGGCAGCACCTTCGAATTGGCGGAATACTGAGGGTACGGTCCGATCTTGGGATTGGCTTTGTTCGTCTTTACGGGTACTTTTGAGGAAGTAACGCTTCCCTTTATTATCTCATTGTCTTCTCCGAAACTGTGATCCAGACTTTTAACTATGCCATGATCGTCGTTTACAAGACCTGTGGGCTTAAAGTCTTGCGTTATCTTGTCTTTGATCTTTTCCTCGGTTTCTGCCGTATCTTCAAAATATTCCAGATCGTCATCTTTTATGACCGGATCCTGCACCTGGTCATATAACATGGCCGCGGGCCTGAAGCCGTCAGTCCGGGCACTTTTAAGTCTCACCCTTTCCGAAGCGCTCATATTCTCTATACCTTCTATCTTCGGGCTCAGGCTTTCCACGGCAACATTCAGATAAGCGGGGAGCTGCAGCGAAAGCCCGTAATAGAGCTCCGCAAAATCAAAATCTTTTTCACCCGATTTGTAATCCACGACTTTGACAGCCTTTAACCCCTCTTTATCGCATACATCTATTCTGTCTATCTTTCCGTTTAAGATAAAGTTGTCCCTGTCTATTACAAATTTCTTTTCGAATTCGTACGGCCTGAAATCCGTGTCTTTCAACTGTTGCGTGAACATCTCGACGGAAAGCGTCAGTGCCTCTTCTATTCTTTGGGAAATATACTTGTTCTTTGATGTGTCGGCGAGGATCCCTTCCTTGTGCGCATCGACCACTTCCCGTACGCATTCGCTTATTATGCCGTTTCGTTCCGCTTCTGAGATCTCAACCCAATCAAGGCCCCGTTCCTTAAGTGTATTTCCGTATTTTTCCAGAGCCTCGTGGGATATGTTTCCGAAATCCGATGCATCCAGCCTGTAGGTCTCGTTTTTCCTTATTCCGAGCCCGTAGCTCAGGAAATGCTTGAAAGGACACCTCGCATAGGTCTCAAGTCTCGATATGCTGCCCGCAAGTTTTTCCCCGTAGAGCGCCTTCGCTTCATCAGGCGTGACCGACTCGGGGACATAGGGCGCAAACCTTGCCAGTCTTTCATTTCTGCGCCTGATCTCCGCCTGTTCGGCAGTAAGTCCGAGATCGTTCTCAAGTATCCTTGTTGCCTTGTCGAGATCATTTTTTCCTATGATCTTCATATCCTTAAACAGTCCGGTGATCTCGCCGAGGATGGGCGCCGGCTTCAGTCGTTCGTTTCCGTTGGCTGCCGGATATGATATCCAGAGAAGGTCTGTGGGTTTGGTAAGTGTCAGATAGAGATAAAACTTGTCATTTCCGATCTTTTTTAAATATGAAGGCGACAATTCCATACCTTTGCGGAGGAGATTGCGCTTATCATTGTCCGATATGAGACTGTGTCCGCCGGATGGGGCAGGCAGCTTATTTTCATTCGCTCCCAAAAGGAACAGTGCTCGCACATGGCTCAGCCTCGTTCTCTCAATATCTCCTATGGTTATCCTGTCCGAGCCGTGCGGAACCAGGCCGACCTTTGCTTCCGAAAGCCCCGCCTCTATAAGTCCTCTGTACTCGGTCGCATCCATTTCCACATCTCCCAGGAGCTCCTTTGCCTGGGTCAGTATGTCCGAAAGGACGTCGAATACCTCCGAATATTCCTTTGCCTTTAAGTTCTCATTCCTCTTTGCAAAATCGTCCGCTATGGCTTCCAGCCTTTTTTCGGTCTGCATCCTGTCGAGGAAAGCAGCCATCTTATCGGAATACTTTGCCGCGGTCGACCGTCTGACCTTCAGCATGCCCGAAAGTTCGTCCATAAGCTGAGTTCTTACCGCGTTCACCCTTTTAAGCGGGATATCCTGCTTCCCGTAAAACTTCTTTGTGAATTCCTTTTTGAAGGCGTTGCCCCTGATCCCCAGAGCTTTGCAATAGTTCTCGAGAACGCAGGCATCATCATAATCGATACCCGAAAGGCTGTTCTTCGCATATGCCATGAGGAGATCCGTGTCCGCCCCCTTTTCCATAAGCTTAAGGACCGTTTCCGTGAAGCCCGAGCATTCGTTCTCGTGCATAGTCTTTTTTCGGTCTAAAAAGTAGCTGGCATGTACCTTGTCCAGTTCGGTGCACATCCTCTCTCCGTATAGGTCGATGTCTCCGAGCACCACCGCGATGTCTGAATAGCGTTATCCCTGCGTTCTGACAAGGCGCTCTATCTCCGCGGCCGTCCGCTTCGTCTCCTCAGTAACATCACTTGCGCTGTATATGACAACGGACCTATCCCACGTTGTCTTTGCCGTTCCCGTCCTGAAAAGGCCTCTCTCAAGTGCTTTTAAATTCTCCGATGAGTATTTGTCATAGTCCGTGAATACCGGCTTTTTAACATCGCAGCCAGCTTCCTCCGCAAGCTTTTCAAGCTTTGTGAGAGCCTCCATGCTCATATGGAACACATCATACTCCGGAAGCGAAGGATGAACCGACTTCTCATCTATCGTAAACGAAACATATACGTCTTTTCCGAGGCGCATAAACTCCTTCAGAAGATTGCTCTGGGAAGGCGTAAAGCCGGTGAAACCGTCCAGGATAAAGACAGCGTTATCCGCTATCCCGCTCTTTTCAAGCACAGACGCAAAAGCATCATACATGCTCTCATTGGTCATAAGCCTGTCTCCGAGGCAGGTCCTGAACCCTGCCATCAGCGTCAGGGCATCCTGAAGCTTTCTCTTAAGCATCGGTTCCTTTTCGGAATCCTTCACGGCCTGCGCAAGGTCTTCTTCTGTGATCCCATATTGAAACAGCTCCGAGAGCAAAGCCTTCACTTCCGCGACAAAGCCCGTATGCTTTGCGTTTCTGCCATAGAGCACGAGCTTGTCCCCACAGTCGTTCAGGACCTTTTTGATGATCATGCTCTTTCCGATCTCGGGGATAAACTCATGTTTCATTCCCGAAAGCTTCGTAAACGCCGCATTCGCGAGCCTCGCCATGCTCGTAACATCGATGTTCAGTATGCCGCCCTTCGGATGCACCGACAGGAGGTCATACTGTGTCTGTAAAGAAAACTGTTCGGGAACCAGGAAATAATACATTGTTTCGGGGTTCTTCCCGGCCTCTTTTATCGCTGTTTCAAACAGTTTTTTTGTTTTTCCGCTTCCCGCGGGTCCGAGTATGGGTCTAAGACTCATATATCCGCCTCCTGAGTGTTATGTCTGTGCTTTGCAGATCAAAATGTAAACGTTTGTTTCCATTATACACTATTAATGTGCAAAAAATGGGGCACATAAATAAAAAAGATGCCCCGAAGGCATCTTTTAAATCTCATTGTTTCCTTTTCAGTTTTCCGAACAGCCCCGCGGCAAAATAACTCACCTCCGCCAGAGCAACTCCGGTTATCACATCCGCGATCACGTGCTGCTTTACGGTCAACGTGGATATGCAGATCGACACGGCAAAAACAAGCGAGAATATGCGATATGCTTTCGGAATGCGGCTGTTGTCCCTCACAGCGATCCATGAGATCCAGCTGACATAGCAGTGGATCGAAGGAAGAAGGTTGTCGGCGCTGTCAACTGTATATGTCATCCGCATAAAGTTGTCAAACAGGGACGTGCCCGTTATCTCGGCTCTTACCATCGTGGTAGGCAGAAAGACGAAGCAGAGGAAGCATACAGTTTCACCCATAAAATGCGCGATCAGCGCCCGGTCAAACCCGCTTTTGTCAAAAAAGCTGCCGAGTATATAATTTGCGATCCAGAGAGCATATCCTCCCCAATAGATCAGTATCGTCCAGGGGATGAACGGGATCATACGATCGAAATCCGTTGTGAAGTCGTAATGATGAAAGTCGTCCGCGATCAGCCTTCCGATAAAGTAGCAGGAAAAGTTGAACACCGCGGCTCCGACCAGCAGAATGAGTTTCTTAACAACTTCCCGCCTTGACCGTTTTTCTGTTTCCATCTCATAACCTCCCGATCACAGAGCCTATGGTAACACGAACCTCATCCGATCCGATGCCGGCATTCAGCATGAGGGATGTTGCCGCATTCGGATTCAGAAGAAGAACGATCGTGGAACCGGCAAGTTCAAAGTTGCCCATTTCCTGTCCTTTTTTGAAGTTTTCGGTATCGGGTGCGAAGCTCACGCCGCCCACGGCCATGGCACCGATCTCCGTCTGAGCGACAAGTCCGAAATGCTCGGTCTCCAGCACATCCCACCATCTGCGGTTCAGACGGAACACCGGGAAATGCCTCAGAGCTATCGGCTGAACACTGTGAAGCAGGCCCGGTACGAAACCGCTCCTTATCTTCTTTCCGTTATCAAAGAAACAGAAATGATGATAATCCGATGCCTCCAGACGAAAAACAAGGCAGAGGCCGTTCCTGAACCTGCCTGCGTATTCCTCATCGGGGATCAGATCCGATACGGTATAGTGGGATCCTTTTATCGGTACTTCAAGATCCTGCTTAATACCATAAACCGAAAGCATGCTGTCGCAAGGCGCGATAAGTGCTTTCGGATCATCGTCAAACGATATTTCCCTTCTGCGGCCGAAGAACTCGGCAAAGGAAGCATATTTTTGCTCCCCGTAACGGCTCATATCGATATTGTTCTTTTTAATATAACCGGGGATCATATGCTTCGAAATTCCCGATGAAAGGAAGCCGGCCACCGGCTTGAACATCCCCGCTTTCATCATGAGTTTCAGCACTCCCCGGCCAAATGCATTGTTATAGAAAAAATCCGCGTTCATCATACCCCGTCCAGTGTCAGAATGACAAAGCCAACTTCGATCACGCCGCAAAGCAGAACACATATCTTTCCGACAAGCTTGGGTTTCTTTAAGGGAACCGGTGTCAGGAAACATACTGCCATAATGAACAGCGTAAGTGTCTGTGCGATCGATGCCTTCCATGAAAATGCTTTGCATGCTGCATTCACTACCGGAATAAACAGAGCGGACAATGTCACGGGAAGACCGTAATACAGTTCTCTCGAACCTGAGCTGACCTGCTGGCGCTCCTGTTCATCAACATTGAAATATGCAAGTCTTATCAGCGCGCAAAGCACATATAAAGCGCATACGGCAAGCACAAGGTTGTTATGAAGGTTTCTGCTGTAAACTATGACAGCGGGCAGGACGCCGAAACAGATAAGATCGCTGAGTGAATCGATCTGTATGCCGAAAGTCTTCTCCTGCACCGTGCGGGGCCTTGTGGAAGCGATGGCGCCGTCAAACATATCGCAAAAGCCTGCGATCATAAGGCAGATGACTGCGGCGAAGGTGTTCTGCTCAAAAGCATAAACTATGCCGATAAATCCGGTCAGCATGCCGATGTAGGTCAATACGACCGTGTAGTTGTAGTAGCCCAAGGGCTTGATCTTTGAGTTCATTTTTCTCTCCTTTTTTCAATTCCCCACTTATCGGATCAACGAGAAACCGAGGCTGTATGCAAGAATGCACCAGGGTTTTCCGAGTATTATGATCCATACAAATTTCCTTGCGGTCATCTTCGACACTCCCGTCAGATAACAGAGATAGTCATCCGGGAACAGCGGAAGCAGCATGGCCATAAAGAGAAAAGCCGTATAGGATCTGCTCTTTGAAGCCCATGAAGACCATTTGTGATACTTTCCCGACGGGAAAAGGTCCTGTAACAGAGGCTTGCCGAACTTTCTTGCGAGAAGAAAGGCGACTACGGAACCGAGTCCGATGCCTATGTAATTACAGAAGAATCCCACTGCCGGGCCAAACATCACGGATCCCGCCGCACAGCCGAGGAAACCCGGAAGCACCGGCACCACGACCTGCATGGCCTGAAAGGCCGTAAGTATAACGGGACCGAAAGCCCCGTATTTTTCAATATACGCCTGAAGCGCCTCCACGGAATTGAATTCACCGTCAAAATAGGCTTTTGCCAGGACCGCCAAAAATACCAGCAAAAATGCTATCAGAAAAAAAGATGCAAATGATATCAGTTTTTGTCTAAAGCTTTTCCGAT
>JAEEGK010030484.1_pt1 | contig 10684 bp, 9 predicted proteins | sample 8958771 | NCBI WGS metagenome assembly JAEEGK01 (sample SAMN16246547, study PRJNA631951) | gut metagenome | biome: gut microbiome; feature: rumen; material: SC-attached | host: Bos | place: Iran: Karaj | collected 2018-10 | reverse complement strand
TCCTGCTGGGGCACGAGGCGTCCGACGACTCCCTTCTGACCGTGCCTGGAACAGAACTTGTCTCCGAGCTCGGGGATCCTCTGGTCCCTGACCTTGACCCTGACGAGCCTGGTGCCGTTCTCGGTCTTGGTGATCATGACGGAGTCGACGTAACCGGTCTCTCCGGGCCTGACGACCGCGGATGCCTCCCTCCTCTTGACTGTCTGGAGATAGGACTCCTGTGCCGCGCCGTCGTCGCTGTTGTAGTGCGGGGGCGAGGTCTTTCCGACCAGCACCTGGGAACCGTGCACCTCGGACTCCGGCGGGATGATTCCGTCCTCGTCGAGCTGCCTGTACGCTTCCTCTGCGCGCGCTCCCTCCACATCGGGCGAGGGGATCTCGATCTTGTCCTCGATTCCGTTGGGGTAGCTGCGCTCCTCGATGCGGTAGGTCCTCATGAAGGTGGAGCGTCCGAGTCCGCGCTGGACCGAGCTCTGGTTCATGACGATCGAATCCTCGATGTTGTATCCGTGGAAGGACATGACCGCGATACAGAAGTTCTGTCCGGCGGGCTTGTGGTTGTATCCCACGTACTCCATGCTCTGGGTCTGTACCATCGGCTTCTGCGGGTAGTGCAGGAGGTGTCCGCGGGTATCGGGCCTGGTGCGGTAGTTGGCCGCGGGTACTCCGAGGGCCTGCTTGGCCATCGCCGCACCCAGTGTCACACGGGGTGCGGAGTTGTGCTCGGGGTAGGGGACCAGACCGGATGCGATTCCGATGATGACCATCGGGTCGACCTCCATGTGGGTGTGGTCCTTGGTGAGCTTGCTGGGGACGGTCATGGTGCCGTCGCACGACTTGCACTTGAGCTCGATGTCGCCGTCGACGCCGGGGTTGAGCCACTCGACGTCCGCGGTGGACAGGTACTTGTGGCAGCAGGGGCACTCCGAAGGCACGTCGTACGCGTCCATGGCGACGTAGGTGTCCTCCTCTTCCTCCGCATCGATCCACTCGATGATTCCCTCGTTGAAGAGCTCGTCCCAGGTGATCCTCTCCTCGCGGATTCCGTCGAGGTGCTTCTTGGACAGGACGGTCTTGCCGTTCTTGACGATGAGCAGCGGGCGCCTGAGACGTCCCTCATCGCTGTTGATCAGGATCTCGTTCATCTCCTTGTCGTAACGGATGTTGATCTCTCCGTCCATGAGACCGCATCTCCTCCTCTCGCGGACCTCCGAGACGAATTTCTCGGGATCGTTGTAGGTTCCGATCAGTCCTCCGTTGAGGAAGATACGGGTACCGGAGCTGATGTTGTTCTCCGATACGCTGAAGTCCCTGTTGAACAGCCATTTGAGGTAGTATTCGTCGCATCCGTTGGAGACGTCGATGATGAGCGCGGCGTTCTTCACCAGACCGCAGTTCTGTCCCTCAGGGGTCTCCGAGGGGCACAGTCTTCCCCACTGGGTGGGGTGAAGGTCACGGGCCTCGAAGTGGGGCTGGCTCCTGGTGAGCGAGGAGGTGATCCTCCTGAGGTGCGACATGGCGGACATGTTGGTGGTCCTGTCGAGCAGCTGGGAGACTCCTGCGCGGCCGCCGACCCAGTTACCCGTTGCGAGGGAGTGGATCAGCTTGTTGGTCAGGATCTCGGGCCTGATCGAGGACTCGACGATGCCGTTGAGCTTTCCGTTCTTCTTGTCGCCGCTCTTGGTCTTGGCCAGGCGCTTCTCGACCTGGTACTTCAGGTCCTTCATAAGCGAGTTGAAGCTGTTCCTGAAGAGGTCCTCCATGAGGTCACCGGAGAGGTTGAGCCTCTTGTTGGCGTAGTGGTCCTTGTCGTCGACGCTCCTCTTGTCCATTGCGACCTCGAGGACCGAACGTGCGACACGTCCGAGGTAGATCGCCTTCTTCATGCGGTCCGCGGGGGTGTTGCCGAGGTGGGGCAGCAGGTTGTGGTCGAGGATGCTCTCGACCTTCTTGACCCTGTACTCCTTGGCCTGTCCCTGTGCGAGGGTCCTCTCGAGGTATGCGAACGCATCCTCGGTGGTGTGGAAACCGTTAGGCAGATAGGTGGCGGTATCCATGGCCCTCTCCATGTTGGCGTAGACCACGTTGCCCATCCTCTCGTCTGAGACGATGGTCCTGTAGATCTCCTCATCGGACTCCATTCCGAGGGCCTTCATGAGTGCGATCAGAAGGATGCTGTTGCCTGCGGAAGCGAGCTGGACGGTGAGGACATCGTCCTTGTACTTCGATTTGCTGTCCTGCTTGAGCTCGACGACGGCCAGGGAACGGAATCCGTCCTTCTGGGAGAAGACCTTCGCGGAGACCATGTCGGCCTCGGTCTTCTTGCTGCGCTCGACGAGCACTCTGTTGGGGGCGAGGTCCTCGAGTGTGATGAGGACCCTCTCGGTACCTCCGACGATGAAGTATCCTCCGGGGTCCCTGGGATCCTCCTTCTGCTCGCGGAGGTAGTTGTCGTACTCCTCGTCGGTGAGCGAGTCCTTCTCGAGCCTGTTCGCGATGACGGACCTGTCGAGGCTGCATCCCCTGGACTTGACCATCATGGGGAGGTCGCAGACCTTGACGCGCTCGGAGAAGAGCTCGGTGGCGGTCTCGATGGACTGATCGTCGGACTCCGCCTCGTAGACGGTGAAGTCGACATAAACGGGTGAACAGTAGTTGAGGTTCCTGAGCCTGGCCTCCATGGGGGTCAGGGGCGTCTCGGATCCGTCCGCCTCTGTGACGACCGGTCCGAGGTACTTGTTCTGGTCGAACGAGTCGGCCTTTCCGACGTGGATCGTCGGAGGGGACTGCAGCTCCACCTTTCCGTCCGCACCTCTGTTCCTTCCTACACGTATGATCAGGTGCCTTCCGTCGCGGCTGTCCTTGTCGACGTCGATCCTGATGATACCGTGATCGATGCCGTCGGGCTGGACGGAAACGTCGTCGACGATCCTCTGCATCCTGCTGTTCGGATTGTTCTCCGTAGCGAGGAAGTCGTTGAACGACGATACGTGGTGGTTGACGATGTTGTGGCCTTTGAAATAAAGATTAACTAGATCCCTCATCGTATCCCTCTGCTTTCCACTTGTTCATCTTCTCTGCGAACCTGTCCTTGTACTCTCCACCGCCGATCACCAGTCTGTAAGCGACGAATTCCTGCGTCGTCTTACTCTTCCTGATGACCTTGATGATGCTGCCTTCCCTGATGTTTCCGACTTTCTTGCCGTTCTCATCGTAGGACTGCTCGAGAGCGAGAATAGCTGCATCATCCTTCCTTATCTTAGGGAGCTTGCTGCGGTCCACACCCAGCTGTGTGAGGACTGCTTCGGCTTCCTCCTCTGTGAGGAGCTTGTGCTCGGGCACAAGGTCATGCGAGAGGACATTAAATTTCTCTGCCAAGTACTTCACCTACAAAAGACCCCGCTGTCGGTCAGCGGGAAACCCATTCCCTGAGTTACCTCATGAAATTCCATTCTACCCCTCATACTTGATCTCTCATCCGATCGCTCATGAAGACTACCGATGCGGGCCTGAGGGGATTCGAACCCCTGACCACCTGATTAAAAGTCAGATGCTCTACCTAGCTGAGCTACAGGCCCTCTCGATAGCTTAAGCTTGCAAAAGGGTTGCAACTCGTTATGATATTTAAATTATATGCCATCGATAAAACGCGATTGCACTTGTTGTATGTTATACAGACCCTTTTTAACTATATTATAGGAGCGGAGGAAGGGATATCAGAGATATATAGGCGCAGACCCATTGAGGTTCCATGAATGAGGACGGGATCGTGTTGAGGGTTGGGCCTTCCCGCTACAAGTCCGAGGCCGGATTGGGAAGGATAAGGGTCAACCAGAAGGCACGCGATGCACTGGGCGCGAGCGTCGGGGATTATGTCGAGATCATAGGCAAGAGATCCACCGCCGCCAAGCTGTTCAAATCGGACGAGCAGCTGGACGGGGACGAGATACTCATGGACAGCCTCACGAGGGACTGCGCCGGAGTGGGCGTGGGCGACAAGGTGAGGATAGTCCTCCGCGAGAAGGTCACCGCATCCAAGGTCACCGTCGCACCGGACCTCCCCGGAGGGAGGCTGAGCATCTCGGGGGACAAGTACCGCCACATAAGGGAGGGTCTGGAGAACAGACCCATCATGGCCGGCGACAAGGTGAACATCCCCAACATCTTCCTCGGAGGCGATCTGGCACGTTACTGCATAGTGAGCACCGTCCCCGCCGGGGTCGTGGCGATAAGCGAGAGCACGACCCTCGAGATACTCGACGAGCCCGCCAGGACGGACGGGGTCAGCAGGATCGGCATCACGTACGACGACGTGGGCGGCCTGGACGAGGAGATGGGACGCATCAGGGACATGATCGAACTCCCGCTGAAGCACCCCGAACTGTTCGAGAGGCTGGGCATATCGTCGCCCAAGGGGGTCCTGCTCTACGGTCCGCCCGGAACCGGGAAGACCCTCATCGCGAAGGCGCTGGCCAGGGAATCCGGCGCATCGTTCCATTCCATCAACGGGCCCGAGATCTTCGGCAAGTACTACGGCGAGAGCGAGGAACAGCTCAGGGCCGTCTTCGAGAAGGCCAGATCGAGCGCGCCCAGCATCATATTCATAGACGAGCTCGACTCCATCGCCCCGAAGAGGGACGAGGTGTACGGGGAGATGGAGAAGCGCATAGTCGCGCAGCTCCTCACGCTCATGGACGGGATGTCCTCCGACGGAGGCAACGTCATCGTCATCGCGGCCACCAACAGGGAGGATGCGATCGACCCGGCCCTCAGGAGACCTGGCAGATTCGACAGGGAGATCGAGATCGGCGTCCCCAACAAGAAGGGCAGGGCGGACATCCTTGGCGTCCATCTCCGCGGTATGCCGCTGGAGGACGACGTGGACATAGATGCCCTGGCAGAAGCCACCCAGGGATTTGTCGGAGCGGACCTCGCGGCTCTCGCCAGGGAGGCGGCGATGAAGTGTCTCGGAAGGCACAAGCACCTCATCGACATGAACTCGGACATGCCCGCGGACATCGACATGAAGGTCACCATGAAGGACTTCACCGATGCGCTGTCCGACATCGACCCGAGCGCCATGAGGGAGATAACGATAGATGTGCCAGATGTCTCATGGGACGACATCGGCGGACTCGACAGCATAAAGGCGGAGATCAAGGACGTGTTCGTTCCCGCCGAGGAGAAGAAGGACTTCCAGAGGCTCGGCATCAAAATGCCCAAGGGGGTGCTGCTCTACGGTCCTCCCGGAACCGGCAAGACCATGATCGCCAAGGCGGCCGCCAACGAAGCGGGCGTGAACTTCGTCTGCATCAGCGGACCCGAGATCGCCAGCAAGTGGCTGGGCGAGACCGAGAAAGGAATAAGGACCGCATTCAAGAAGGCGAAGCAGATCGCACCGTGCATCCTGTTCTTCGACGAGTTCGACGCGATCGCGCCCATACGCGGAATGGACGAGGGCTCCCACGTCTGGGAGAAGGTCGTCAACCAGCTGCTCACATCCATGGACGGGGTGGAGGACCTTTCGAACGTGACCATCATGGCCGCCACCAACCGTCCGGACATGATCGATCCCGCGCTCCTCAGACCCGGAAGACTGGACAGGAAGATCTACATCGGCGTGCCCACCCGCGAGGACAGGGCCAAGATACTGGCCATCCACACCAGGGACATGCCCCTCAGGGACGTGGACCTCAACGCCATCGCCGATCTGACCAACGGTTACGTCGGAGCGGATCTGGCGGAACTGTGCAGGGAGGCTGGCATGTGCGCCTACAGGGAGGACCATTCGGCCGACTGCGTGACGATGAGGCACTTCGAGGCCGCCCTGAAGACCGTCCAGGCATCGGTCACGGAGAACGAGCTCGCGCGCTACGAGTCCCTGAAGAAGGAGATGAACAAGCGGAAGGCCAACCACGGGACCGTGTCGCTGTACGGGTGATATCATGACCAACAAGGTAACCAGATACGAATTGCTCGGAAAGACCGTGATGACAGGGAACGGCAACGTCCTCGGCACCCTGGAGGAGATAGTCATCGACACCGAGAGCGGCGAGATGAAATACATCCTGGTGAGAGGGGACAATCCCGTCGGCCAGAAGATCGATTCGAAGGGACGCGCAGTCTACTCTTTCTCGCGCATGATCGTGGGCGACAAGAACATAACCGTCAGCTGAGCCTCTTGGACATGTACGGTTCGTCGAGGGTGAATCCCAGCGAAGCGTAGTAACCCCTGACACCCACGCCGCTCGTGACCCTCAGGATCTCTGCCCCGTATGACTGTGCCAGCTGTTCCGATTTCTCGACAAGGCGGCGTCCGAATCCGCGGTGCTGCCAATCGGTCCCGTGCTCGCCTATAGACACGATCTTGCCGAACACCTTCAGCTCCCTGATGTATGCCATCTTCGAGCCGTCGGTCCTCAGGCGCGAATAACCGATGAGCGAATCCCCGCAGACCAGGCTCACGAAGTGCTCGGTACCGCCGGATGCCTCGTAGTCGATTATCCTGAACTCCGCATCCTCCGGATCGTCGAGGTCTGCACCGCTGTGGCCGACCTCCCTGCACCTCACGCACCTGCATCTGCGGCCGGTGCGCTCCAGTTCCGCCTGTACGAGCTGACGGACGTTGCTCTTGAGGATGCCCGCGGCGATCTGCGGAGCGGGGATGTCCCTCTGGATGCGCTGAATGCGCACGTACTCGGGGACCTCTGACTTCATCTCCGCCAGAAGCTTCACTGCGGTGTCGACGTCGTACGGGGTGTACTCCCCCCTCTTCCACATGTCGTAGAGCTGGGTACCCTCGATCACGAGGGTTGTGTAGAACTTCAGCATGTCCGGCTTGAAACGGGGATCCGAGAACATCAGCCTGAAGGATTCCAGATCCTTCTCGGGCGATGAACCGGGGAGCCCGGGCATCAGATGGTAGCAGATCTTCAGGCCGTGGTCCTTGCATCTCTTGGTGCAGTCCACGACGGCCTGCACGCCGTGCCCCCTGTTGACGGATGCCAGTATCGCATCGTCCAATATCTGGACGCCCAGCTCCACGCGGGTGGCTCCGAGCATCATCGCCCTCTCGATCTGCCCGTCGTCGAAGACGTCCGGCCTGGTCTCGACGGTGAGTCCTACGCACCTGTGCGCAGATGTCGTGTTCATCTCCTGGGCCGAACGGAGGTCCGGGGAATCGGTGCCGTTCATGGCATCGAAGCATCTCCTGACGAACCATTCCTGATACTCTGGCTCTCTGCAGGTGAACGTGCCTCCCATGATGATCAGGTCTATCTTGTCGGTCCTGTGGCCGATCTCCTCCAGCTGCCTGATGCGGTCGGTGACCTGGCTGAACGGGTCGAACTCGTTGCGCGCCGCACGTCTTGCGGCCGGCTCCTTTCCCGTATACGACTGCGGGGAATCGTTCTCCACCCCTCCGGGACAGTAGGTGCACTTACCGTGCGGACACGGATGCGGCGATGTCATTACCGCCACGACCGCCACCCCGCTCATGGTGCGGATGGGCTTCTTGACGAGGAACGGTTCCACGTATTCCCTCTCGGAATCGTCCACGTTCGACAGGATGAATGAATTCTGCGGCACGTCCTTGAGATGATAGCGGCCGCACATCCTCATCTTCTCGGCCTGGAGGCCGTCGCGGTCCCTGATCTCTCCAGACAGGACCTTGTCTATGAGCTCCCTCGCGAACCTGCGGAGAGTCTCAGGATCATCCATAGAGGTGCTCCGGCCTTTCCTTGCGCTCGGGTTTGGCCGCCTCGATCAGATCGATGTAGAGTATCTGTGCGACGGGAATGAACCTGATCTTGTCGCCGTCCATCTTCAGGACGATGGCGGATTCCGTGCCGATCATCGTGTAACCGGCGAAACATCCGCGGATGGGTTCCTCCTCGGGAACGGTGACATCATACTGCGATCCCGCAGTGAGCTCGTAGGACTCCTGGGTCATTGTCCCGACCTCTTGTTCATGAGTCCCTGGAAGTGCTCCACGGTCTTGGTGTAGTTGTCCATGGCCATCTCGACGTTGGACCTGGTGAAGTTCCACGCCTTGCTGAGGTCGCCGTACCTGATGCGGTATCCCTTCCTGATCTGACCGTCGAACTCGACGTCCCCGCTCTCCAGGAGCTCCAGGGACTTCAGCTTGTTGATGTGGCGGTAGACCGTGGGCTTGCTGGTCTCCAGACAGTACGCCAGCTCCTCGACGGACCAGAGCTTGCACATGTTGCCCATGAAGAACTCCATGAACAGGCGGTAGGGGATGCTCTCCCTGATGTTCGATGCCGCGGTCTTGGGGTCGTAACCCTTGGGGATGTACCCTATCTGAGAAAGGAACTGCTCCGCGACCAGATCCGCATCGGATACGGACGTGAGCGGGATGTTGCTGACAACCTGAAGCTCGAACAATCAAACACCTCTAATATGATACCTTAAAGAGTTAAGGTAGTATTTTAACTTGAAGACTGGCCTCAGAGATCCGCCTTCAGACGCTCGATGGCCACGCTGATGCTGTCCGTCGGGATGACGGGGGACACGGGGATCGTGAGGATCCTCTCGATGGTGGGGGCCACGATCGGGGCGCAGATAACTCCCAGAGCGCCGTCGCGCTCGGCGCGGAGGGCGGCGATGATCGCATCCTCCACCGTGGACACGGGGTATTCCGTCAGCTTGACGAGCGTGTCGCCGACCATGGTGGTCCTCTCCAGGACCTGCAGTACCTGGTGCGACGCGATGACCGCGATGAACTTGTCGCTCTCGCTGCCCGACATTATCTTGACCGCACGGATGATCGCCCTCGCGGTCCTGAGGTTGGGCTCCCTCTGGTCCTCGAGGATCTTGTACATGGTGCTCTGGGAGATGCCGGTTGCCCTGCTGAACTCGTTGACCGTCATGTGGAGGTCGTTCTCCAGCACGCGCTTGAGCGCCTTCTGGAACCCGCCCTCCTCGCGTATCATTCCCGCGATGAGGTCATCGACCGAGGTCATTCATTCAGCTCCTGGACGTTGTCCGTTTCATCCAGCCCTTTAACATAATCGGCCGCGGAGAGTCCCGCGACGCATCCCTGGCCCACGGCCTTGGCGACCTGCCACGGCTTCCCGGTGACGTCTCCGCATGCGAACACGCCGGGGATGTCAGTGGCGCATCTGTCGTCCACCCTGATCGAGTCGTCGGTCTGCGGGATGACATCCAGATCCATGGCGATGTCCGCGGACGACTTCGCTCCCAGCTCTATGAACACACCGTCGGTGGGGATGGTCCTCCCGTCCTCCAGTATGATCGATTCCACCTTGTCGCTGCCGATTATGGACTTGACGGCGGAGTTGATCATCTCGACGCCCGCGTTCTCCGCCTTGGATATGACGTTCTGCGATGCCGAGAGTGTGCCGAATATCCAGTACACCTTGGACGCATATCTGGTCATGAGCTCCGCGGAGACGGCGGCCTCCGTCTCGTCGCCGACGATGACGACCGTCTTCCCCCTGTAGAAACCGCAGTCGCAGACCGCGCAGTAGCTCACGCCCTTGCCGAAGAGGGTCTTCTCTCCGGGGACGTTGAGCCCCTTCCTAGAGATACCGGTGGCGATGACGACGGATTTGGCGTTGATCTCCTCGTCGTCCTCGGTGGTGAGGGAGAAGCTGCTGCCAACGTTGGATGCGGAGATGATGTTCTTCTCCAGGACGGTGCATCCGAAAATCTTGATCTGGCTCATACCGTTCTTGAGCATGAGGTCGCCGTTGACCTCGCCGGGCATGCCGAAGTAGTTCTCGATGTGGGTGCCCACCATCGCGCTGTTCTGCGTTTTACCGATGAGCACTACGGATACCTTCTTGCGGGCGGCGTGTATCGCCGCCTGGATCCCTGCGGGGCCGCAACCGATGACCGCTACATCGAAATCCACGGTATCACAGTTCCATGATGTACTTCTTGAGGCTCTCGGGCGTAAGTCCGGGCTCGAGCCCCACGATGGTGTCCACAAGTGCGCCGTCCTTGTAGATGAGGAGCCTGGGGATGGATGCGATGTTGAACCTCATCGCCGTGGCCTGGTTGTCGTCGGTGTTGAGCTTACCGACCTTTATCTCGCCCTTGGAGATGTCGGCGAGGCCGTCCACGATGGGGGACATCCTCCTGCAGGGTCCGCACCACGGCGCCCAGCAGTCAACCAGCGCGTATCCGGGACCTGCTACGAACGAATCGAAAGACGAATCGGTGACCTCGGTGACGGGGCCGGACTCGGCCGCCTTGGGCGAGTCCCCGACGGAGATCAGCTTGGCGTCCGCCATCTCGGCGAGGAGGTCCGCCTTGGGCCTGAGACCGACAAGGGTCTTGAGGAGGACCTTGTTCCTGAACATCAGGACGGTGGGGATGGCGTTGATGTTGAATCTGGCGGAGATGCCGGGGGCATCGTCCACGTTGAGCTTGACGACCTTGACCTGCGAACCGTACTCGTCCGCTATCTCGTCGATGATCGGGCCGAGCCTCTTGCAGGGTCCGCACCACGGTGCCCAGCAGTCCACGAGCACGTTCGTGTTTCCGTCTATTACCTGATCGAAGATGTCCTCAGTGATTTCGGTCGTCATTTGTATCTCTCCTGCCTGTAAGTGCGCGTTCCGATTAAAAACAATTCGCACACGACGCGAAATCGGTTTAAGTGTGCTATGCGATGGACGTGCGATAGGATGCTCGA
>JAEEGK010030479.1_pt1 | contig 10685 bp, 9 predicted proteins | sample 8958771 | NCBI WGS metagenome assembly JAEEGK01 (sample SAMN16246547, study PRJNA631951) | gut metagenome | biome: gut microbiome; feature: rumen; material: SC-attached | host: Bos | place: Iran: Karaj | collected 2018-10 | reverse complement strand
AGGCTTTCGCCGAAATTCTTATGAGATTCAGTATATCCATGGTCAATAATCGTTTTCTACGGGCAAAGCTGCCAATGCCTCTGCCGCTGATTTGGTCGTCACGGGCTCATCACGGAGGATGTGGCCGTCACGAAGGAAGATAGTTCTACTCGTAAATACCGCAATGTCAGACTCATGCGTTACGAAGGCGATAGTCTTGCCCTGCTCGTGAAGGCTTTGGAAGAGACTCATGATTTCGTAGGAGGTGCGGGTATCAAGGTTACCCGTGGCTTCATCAGCCAACACGATGACCGGGTCGTTGACCAGAGCACGGGCGATGGCCACGCGCTGTTGTTGTCCGCCAGAAAGTTGGTTAGGGGTATGTCCCATTCGGTCTTTCAAACCCACCAGTTCCAAAGCGTGTTGCGCCTTTTCGTGGCGTTCGCGGTGCGAGATGTCAGGGTTGTAGACCAACGGCAGCTCCACATTTTCCAAAGCCGAGGTGCGGGGCAACAGATTATAGGATTGGAATACAAAGCCGATCTTGCGGTTGCGGATTTCGGAGAGTTCGTTCTTGGTACGTTCCCTGACGGAGATGCCATCGATATAATAATCACCGGCAGTGGGCTGGTCAAGACACCCCAGGATGTTGAGCAGGGTGGACTTGCCGCTGCCCGACGAGCCCATGATGCTCACAAACTCACTTTCGCAAATCTCGAAAGAGACACCCTTCAAGGCGTGTACTTCCTCGCTTCCGACAATGAAAGTGCGCTTCAGATTCTCGACTTTTATGATGGAATTTGCCATAGCTCTAAAAATTATCTTGGACCTGGACCGCTTGGGCCACCGCTTCTGTTGTTACGGTTACGTCCTGGAGGTCCCGGCATGAATGGGTTGTCACCAGTCTTCTTGACAGTTTCTTTCACCACAAACTGTGCCGACAACACGATGGAATCGCCTGCGTTTACTCCACTCTCGATGATTTTGTATGCGCCGTCGCTCATTCCTGTCTTCACTGGTCTCGGCATGATGTTAGAGCCGTTCTTAACCCACACTATGGTCGGGCGCTCGCCACCTTCAAATGAAGGACGTCCCATGCCTGCTCCCGGACGGCCAGGCTTCATGTCTCCTTCAGGAAAATCAGGACGTTCGGCGTTTTTCATCAGCTCTTTCATGACCTGTTCCGTTGGTGTGAAGTTGAAAGCCTCGGCTGGTGCCGCCAGTCCTGTCTGTTCCTCTGTCACTATGGTGACGCTGGCTGTCATGCCAGGAAACAGCTTCTGCTCTGGATTCGGCGCGTCGATGATGACGGTATATGTCACCACGTTGCTGGTGGTGGTCGGCTTCATACGTATCTGGTTGACCTTGCCGTTGAACACGTCTTCCGGATAAGCATCGACAGTGAACGTAACTCTTTGATCCACCTTCACTTGTCCAATGTCAGCCTCGTCGACGTTGGCCTCCACCTGCATACGTGTCAAGTCGTTTGCCAAGGTGAAAAGGGTAGGGGTGCTGAACGATGCAGCCACCGTCTGACCCACCTCCACTGCACGATCGAGCACCACGCCGTCGATGGGTGAGTAGATGTCGGCGTAACCGAGGTCGACACGTGCCTGGTCGTATTGCGCCTGAGCGTTTTTCATGCTCATCTGAGCCTGTGTATAGGTGTTCTGCGCCGCCTCAAAATCCGCCAAAGTGGCAGCGTTTGCCTCATAAAGCTGTTTGGTGCGCTCGAAAGTGAGCTTGGCATATTTAAGCTGGCTCTCCGACGAGGTGAGGTTCGCTTGGGCACGGCTCATGCTCTCGTTAAGCGTCAGTTTGTCAAGTTCGGCAAGCAAATCGCCTTTTTTCACCATAGAGTTGAAATCGACGTAAATCTTGACCACCTTACCAGACACCTGTGTTCCAACTTCCACAGTCTCAACAGGTTCGAGGGTTCCTGTGGCCGTCACAGTGTTCTCAACGGTGTAGGTGCCTACCACATGGGTGCGAATCACCAGCTCTTTGTTGGCCGATTTCTTGCCTTTAACGATGAAAAACACGCCCACAATTATGGCGATTATTATCAGAGTGAAAATCCATTTTTTGGTTTTCTTTTTCATAAAATATTGATATTTAATAATTTACAAAGTTATTTCTTTTCCCATATAAACATCCAAAACCTTGCGTTGCAACACAAGCGAATATTTGTTCTGAATATAAGTGTTCAGCGCGTTGAGATAGTTGTTTTGCTGTTGCAAAAGGTCGACTGTGGTGATTTTTCCGTAGTTGAACTGAACCTCGTAGGCTTTGTAGCTTTTGTTGTAGGCTATTTCCTTCAATTCTGAAGATTTATATGTGTTATAAGCCGACAAAACATTGTGATAAGCTATCGCAACTGTCTGACGCACATCGAGTTGCGTCTGCTCGTAGTCGAGTTGCGCCTGTTCCAATGCGATTTTGTTGCGTTTCACATTCGACCTTGTCTGGCCTCTGCTGTAAATCGGGATGTTGAGTGTGATGCCCACCGACTGGTTGAAGCTGTCGCTGAACTGCTGTCCGAGATTGTCGAAATCATAATGTCCTGTGCCTATGCTGGCGTTTGCGCTAAGCGAAGGCAGGTAGCCCGATTTTGCTATAGAAATGTTGTTTTCCGAAAGCAGGATGTCGTATTCGTTGAGTTTCAAGGTCGGGAAGTAATCCAATGCCAACTCGATAGCCTCTTCTTCAGTTGGCAGCGAGGCGGTCAAATCTTCGAGATTGTCGGTGTCGGGCTGTATAATCTGCAGATTATCAAGGGGATCCATTGAGAGGAGAACCTTCAGAGCCATGATGCTATTGTCGAGTTTGATACGCGTCTCAAGGATGTTGGTCGAGTCGCTAAGGTATTGAGCCTCAAGCAGGAGCATGTCGCTCTCGAGTATCGAGCCCACACTGTAGCGTGTCCGCCCCTGTTTCATCTGCTCGCGACTTGATTGTAACATAATCTCTTGATAATGAAGGAGTTCGTTATTGCCAAGAGCTGTCAGGAATGCTTGCAGTATCTGCACCGACAGCTGGTCGTCGTACTGTTCGATCTGCATGTTGGAGCGTTCCACGCTCAGGCGGTTATGCTCTATGGTCTTGTTGATGTTGCCGCCTTGATATAGCACCACCTGTGCGCCGAGGCTGGCGTTGCCGCTGAAGCCGTCGGTGTGTTTGTTGTGTGAGTAACTCTCTGATGCGGAGGCACTTACACTCGGTAGCCTCGACTCACGCGACTGGTTATATGTCACCTCCTGCGACTCGACACCGAGTTCCATGCTCTGACGGTCGTAGCTGTTTGAGAAGGCGTAACGGATGCAGTCTTCGAGTGTAAACTGATAGTGTTTTCCTTGTTGTTGCTCGTTTTCCTGTGCAAAAACAGGCTTCGCTGTCGCAAAGAGCGCCATTGCCGTCAGGAATATCGATTTAAGAAATGTTTTCATATAAAAATTCATTATCGGACACAAAATTATAAAACTGCGTCCGATAATGAAATTTTTTTCTGCCTGAAATGGAAATTTTTTATGCTGAAACATCCAACACGTCATTTCGAGCGCAACGAAGTGAAGTCGAGAAATCTCCGTCATTTGAATGTTAAGGAATTATTCAATTGGCGGAGATTTCTCCATTTCACTCCATTTCATTACGTTTCAGTCGAAATGACGGATTAGCGATGCTCCATCAAAAAGCGTTCGACTTCTATTCCGGCCATTGCGCCTGTGCCTGCTGCTACTATAGCTTGGCGGTATGTCTTATCCTGGCAGTCGCCTGCTGCGAAGATGCCTTCCACATTTGTCGCTGTCGACTTCGGCTTGGTGATGATATAGCCTGTCTCGTCCATGTCGAGAATGCCTTTAAACACGTCGGTGTTCGGGATGTGTCCGATGGCCTCGAAAAATCCTTCTATGTTGAGAGTGCGTTCCTCTCCGGTCTTGTTGTTGACAACGATGGCACCTTGTAGCGAGCTCATGAAGCCTTTCACTTCGCCAAACAGCTCTTTGGTGTTGGTGTTCCAGAGGATTTCGATGTTTGGGGTGTTCATCACGCGGTGTTGCATGGCTTTCGAGGCGCGCAGCACGTCGCGACGCACGATGAGATACACTTTGTTACACAAGTTGGCGAGGTATGTGGCGTCTTCACATGCTGTGTCGCCGCCGCCCACCACTGCCACGTCTTTGCCGCGGTAGAAATAGCCGTCGCATGTGGCACATGCCGACACGCCGCCGCCCTTGAACTGTTCCTCGGTAGGAAGACCGAGATAACGGGCCGAGGCACCGGTGGCAACCACGATGGTGTCAGCGAGAAGCTCATCGCCGAAGTCCGATTTGCAGTGGAACGGACGTTTCGTGGCGTCGACTTCTATTATTGAGCCCATACGGAACTCGATGCCGAAGCGTTCGGCCTGACGGCGTATCTCGTCCATCATCTGGCCGCCTTGCACGCCCTCAGGATAGCCCGGGAAGTTCTCTATTTCAGTGGTTTGCATGAGCTGGCCTCCAGTGAGAGGACCCTCATAGATAACGGTTTTTATATCGGCGCGGCCTGTGTAAATCGCGGTGGTATATCCCGCAGGACCTGAGCCAAGGATGAGGCATTGAATGTGTTCCATATTAATATTATAAGGTGTTGTTTAAATTTTTTGCAAAGATAGTATTTTTTTTGACGTCATTTCGACCGAAATGGAGAAATCTCAAAAAAATAAACTATGTATGATGTTTTTGTTGACATTTTTAATGCCCTTTTCGAAATACTCTCAGTACCCTGTGGTAAGTCGCAATTCTGCGAATGACATTAAAAATGTTGAATTGCAATTTCTATTTTCACGTCATTTCGAGCGAAACGAAGTAGAGTCGAGACCTGAGCTTGCGAAAGCATTCACCTTGGTGAATAAATCTCATAAAAAAATTATTTTTTTATTTTCGAAATAAAAAAATCCCTATTTTTGCAGCGCAAATCCAATCGGGGTGTGGTGCAGTTGGCTAGCATTCTTGCATGGGGTGCAAGCGGTCGCCCGTTCGAGTCGGGCCACTCCGACCATGTTTTTCAAAAATTGGCAGAGACGTTTTTGAAACGTCTCTTTTTTTTGTTTACATTATCTTCCTGTTGATTTCACTCCTGCATTTGTTTACTGTATGGATGCTGAGCTCAAGGATGGCGGCTATCTCCTTGTTGCTAAGGTCGGAGCAGGAGAGAAGCAGGACCTTCGCTTCCGTCTCGTTGAGATTGGGGTATTTGTGTTGAATGGTGGCGTACATGTCTGGGTAAACGCGTTCGATGGCGGCCAAAGCGGCCTCAAACTTGTTGCTTCTCTCGTTGTTGATTCTGTAAACCAGCGTGCTCCATTCTTTCTTGAAGTCATCGGCTGTTTCCGAGATATGGTTGGCAGTGATGATGAGATGCAGCTGCCGTGACAGCTCTTTTTCCACGACCTCCGCTTTTACCGACTTTTGCAGCTCTTCCTTTGTCTTGTCGAGTTCCTTCCTGATGCGCTCGTCTTCTTTAAGAAGCTTTTTCTGCCGTGCCAGGAGCCCGATTACAATTATTGATGCCAACAGCAACAAGAAGCTGATTGTCAATATAATACGTTGTTTTTCGATGATTTTTTGGTGCATCTGGTTCTGCAAGACCTCGTAATCATATTGCTTTTGTATTCTGTATATATTCTTTTTATTGCGTTCTTCTTTGATGTTATATTGTGTCGTGGTGTATTTCTTATGATATGCTAATGCTTGTGAATAATTCCCCAGTTTTTCGGAGATGTATGACATCAGATAGTAGGCGGTAACAACAGTTTCTGGTTTTGTTTTTACCGAAGTGGACAATTTCAATGCCTTTTGCATGTATAGTGCTGCTGAATCATACTCGCTGCAATAAACGTAAACTGTTCCTGTATTTATATAAAACATTAGCAGGTCGGTGCTGTCTGCTTCATTTTTGTTTTGTAAGAGAAATTCTATGGCTTTATCATACATTTTTTGTTCACGATAGTATACCGAATAATTATTAATTATCTTCCTTAATGCAGGTTTTGATTGCCCTTTTTCAGCTGAAGTCATGGCTTTTTTTAGATAATGCTCAGCATTTGTATAATCTTTTTGCATGATATATGATGAAGCCATTAAGTTAAAAAGATAGGCTAATTCGTCGTAGTGATGTCCATAATTATTGACAGCAAATCTGGAAATACTGAGTGATTCGTCATAATTATTCTCGCTAAATAACAATCTTGCAATATTAAATTGCGCTCGTGCAGTTGTAAGCGAATCTCTGGATAAAGTGCCATAGTATTCTGCATCTTTGAAAGCCTTCATGGCTGTAGCCTTGTCGTTAGCCTCTTTTTGGGCATATCCGTATAAAAGAAATGCTTTTGCTGCCTTCTCGTTGTCATGTCTTGAAAGGAAAAAAGAGGACGCATTCTTCAGCTCTGACGCTAAATCCAATGTGTCGGCATCTGTTTTATTATACCTTTCGCCGTTAGGGTGCTGATATAATGCGTTAGCCTCCTCGATAATGGCATCCATCGCCTCGTATTTGTCTGTTGAAGTATTGCAAGAAAACAAAACAAGCGGTAAAACGATTCCGAAAAACTTAAAAACTCTCATAATTTATCATAATATTTCCGCAAATTTACAAAATATTCGCAAATAAACAAGGGCAAAGATTGTAAAACGCCTCAAAAATGTTTGTAATTGTAAAATTTTAATATATTGAGAATCAACAAGATACAACAATCAATATATAAAAATATTTGTAATTGCCAAAAATTTGATTTGTAAAACCGATTTCAGATGAAAATGTTGGGATAATTTTGCGTAGTCGATCAAGGCCTTTAAGACGACAAACAATATTGAATTAAACTTAAATTTAAATTAAACTGGTTAGAAAATGAAAAAGAAATTTATTTTTATTGTATTAAGCGTATTAAGTGTTATGGCCATGCAGGCTATGCCATCAGAATACGGGTAAATTGATAATAACATTATAATAACTGAGTTTTTCCTTTGAAGTTATGAAGTTATAAAAAAAATTATTATCTTTGCAGAAAATAACTAAAACAATAAAACCATGAAAAGATTTTTGCTTACAACAGTTACAGTATTGTTTCTCATAGTGCTCAATGCACAAACAACCGAACCGCTTGTGTCTGAAGGCAAACAATGGAATGTCATATACAGATTCGCACCATGGACTCCACCGCAACCTCCGACATGTTACACAACATGCTATAAGCTGGAAGGCGACATAATGATTGATGGTTATAACTACAAATTGATGTTATCAACATATCGTGAAGACCTTTCCGGGTGGACTATCAATGCGGCTTTGAGGGAAGAAAATGGGAAAGTTTATTATCGCAACTATCTGACTACCAATGTGTTTAATTCTGAAGAGACCCTCTTGTACGACTTCAATATGCAGATTGGCGACTCTATCAATCCTTATCCATACGATACCAACAACTATATATATCTGATTTTGGATGACGTGAGAGATACCATAATAGGAGAATCTGAATTCATACGAAAAAAATATACGTTTTACTATTCCGAATTGGGTTATCATTATTATAATGATAGAGAGGTTTGGATTGAAGGTGTCGGCAGCGAATTCGGCATTTTCAGTGCTGGGGATCTGACTATGATGGGGGGCTCGAACACTCTTCTGTGCTCGTACGAAAACGGGGAGCTTGTTTGGGAAAATACAGGCAGTTTGAACACCTGTTTCTATTCAAACTATGATATAACTGGAGTTGATGAAATTGATTCGAAGGAAATTTCTGTGTATCCCAACCCGGCGAAAAACACTGTCAAAATCACGTTTTCAGACGACATCGACTGCCAGTCGGTTGAGATCTACGCCATTGATGGCCGCCTGTTGAAATCACAAATCTCGAATTTAGAGACAGTGGATGTATCAAAACTCAATGCAGGGATTTATATCCTGAAAGTGAACATGGCTGATGGCAGGGAGTTCACTGAAAGAATTGTGAAAGAATGAAAAATCTTTGTATATTTGTGGTGGTATTAGTTTCGTTGCAATCTAAAAAATAGTACAATTATGAAAAGAATTATATTTTTAACTTTGTTGTTTTTCGCGACACTAAGCCTAACGGCACAAAACGGTGAAATTCTCTACACTGATTTTGAGCCCGACTTGTGCATATCAGCCATAACGCTTAACTATCAGAGCGACACTATTAGAGTTGATTTCGACGAGGATGGAATTATCGATTTAAGGTTATACATTAGCAGACAGACATCTGTCGTCGACAGAGTTGCAACAACCAAGTCATCATGGATGTCAAGAGACCGTCGCAATCAAAATGATTTGCTTGTGCCTGGCAACAATTGGCAACCATCCAACTATGAATGGGGATTCTGGTTTTATAACGACCCGGACCCTTATACTTTGGACCTGGAGTTAGGCTTCAAAAAAGTTGTCGGTAACGAGAATTACTATGCCTGGGTAAACATTCATGCAACAAGGGAAATAACTAATTCAAACGATAAAATATGGGTATATCTCGACAAGTACGCCTATTGTACCATCCATGATTACCCTCTGCAATGGGGGCAGACAGATTTGGATGACGGTATTGGGGAAAATCCATCAAACGGCATAGTATTATCGGTTTACCCCAATCCCGCCGGTGACGTTGTCAGCATCAACTTCGCACAGGATACGGAATGCCAGTCGGTGAAAATATATTCATTGGACGGACGACTGATGCAGACGTTTCAGGAGACGTCGTTACAAACAGCAAATCAGACAACACTCGACATCTCAGGTCTCACCGCCGGAGTCTACGTCATGAAACTTACGATGGCCGACGGCACAGTGCTTACTGAACGAATCATGAAGGAGTAAATAATATTGTAAAAGTCATTTTGTAAAACATTAAATATCAATAAATTGTAAATTTTACTGTAAAAAAATAATTGTAAAAGCCTGAAATCGGAATTGTAAATGCTTGACAAAACGGAAAAGTTTTTGTAGTTTTGCAGAAGTTAAACATTTAAAACAAATTAGTCATGAAAAAAATTACTGTGAAAAACACAATGATTGCGCTTTTATTTCTGCTGGTATTAGTATCATTGGAAACCAAAGCGCAGACATACGAGTTTGCTCCTGTTGGAGCCGAATGGTATTACACACGCATTTACAAAGAAGGTTTTAATCCGACTGGTATTGCCTGTGACAGATTCACTTCATTAAGGACTGTGAATATTAATGGATTGGAATGCAAGGAAATAGAATTGTATCAACATCTTGATTGCGACGGTATTTTGAATCCTCATTCAGAGTTAAGATATGTCTATCAGGATGGTGATTTGGTTTATGAAGTTGAAGATGGAGAATTATATCTCTTGTATGATTTCAGCAAAGAATCAGGTGAATATTGGGTCTCCACAAAATATGATGTGACTGTTTTCGTCACAAACATATCATATATTACTTTGGATGACGGCTCAACAAGACGGGTTTTGGAGACAACAACGTCTGATTCGTATTGTTGGTTTGGCAATGTCATAGAAGGCATTGGAAGAGAAGAATCATTATTCCCTCAATACCAACTAGACGGAGCGCCATGCCTTGAAGGACCGATTCGCTGTTATTTTGAAGACGGCATCCAACTGATTTCCTCGGGAACAGCGTGTGATTACGAAGTGGAGTCGGTTGATGAATCTGATGTAACTCCATCGGTTTTTATTAACACTTTGGTGAAAGATGTGTTGCATGTCAGTTTTGCCAATAACGTTACCTGCCAGTCGGTTGAGATTTACGCCATCGACGGACGCCTGTTGAAATCACAAATCTCGAATTTAGAGACAGTGGACATGTCAAGCCTCGAATCGGGCATATATATAATAAAGGTGCGGCAGGCAGATGGCAGGGAGTACTCTGAACGAGTCGTGAAGGAATAAAACTTTCAAAAATTAATCACTTTTTTCCCTTTTCACGTCCACTTGGCGTAAAATTTTCGGAGGGGAGGCGAAAAATCAGGCCTTCGAAATGGAATTTCCAGACTGATTTTCGCCTTCCCGCAAGAAAAATTCCCTTCCAAACCGTTGATAATCAGGTGGTAAAAAATTTTTAAAAAATATTTTGAAAAAAGTGTTGCATGGAAAGAAAAAGTGTGTACTTTTGCATCCGCAATCGAGAGAAACGGTTAGACGCGATCGAGGTTGCAAGTTCTTTGAAAGCAATGAGCCAATAATAGCATAGTCTGAAAGGTAAGGAACCTAGAAAATTCCAAGAGACTAACAAACAGGTGAATCCGCCAGGTAGAACAGAATAATTTAAAGTACAACAATATACAATGAAGAGTTTGATCCTGGCTCAGGATGAACGCTAGCGGCAGGCCTAATACATGCAAGTCGAACGGTAAACGCCCCTTCGGGGGTGTGAGAGTGGCGCACGGGTGCGTAACGCGTATGCAACCCACCCGCTGCCGGGGGATAGCCCGGAGAAATCCGAATTAATACCCCATGAGGAGTCGTTGAGGCATCTCGGCGATTTCAAAACTACGGTGGCGGCGGACGGGCATGCGTGCCATTAGATAGTTGGCGGGGTGACGGCCCACCAAGTCGACGATGGCTAGGGGATCTGAGAGGACGGTCCCCCACACTGGTACTGAGACACGGACCAGACTCCTACGGGAGGCAGCAGTAAGGGATATTGGTCAATGGGGGGAACCCTGA
>JAEEGK010030478.1_pt1 | contig 10686 bp, 7 predicted proteins | sample 8958771 | NCBI WGS metagenome assembly JAEEGK01 (sample SAMN16246547, study PRJNA631951) | gut metagenome | biome: gut microbiome; feature: rumen; material: SC-attached | host: Bos | place: Iran: Karaj | collected 2018-10 | reverse complement strand
CCTGACCAACGCCTCCATGCAGTATGTCCGCAACTGGCTGATGGAGAAGTTCCGCGTTCTGGCCGTCGTGTCGTTGCCGCAGACGACGTTCGTGAGCACGGGCGCGGGCGTGAAGTCGAGCGTGCTTTTCCTGCGCAAGCGTTCCAAGTCCGAAGCCGCCCGCCTCCGCGACACGAAGGTCGCGCTTCAAACGCACATCGCCAAGACCGGGCATCTTGCGGAACGCCTCGCAGAAATCGACAGAAAACGCAAGGAGGCGACGGCCGCCCTCGGTCGAAAGCCGGAGTTCGCCGCGCTCTCCCCCAAGGAACGCAAGGGGGACGAAGCCTACGGAGCCGCTGCTTCCGCCATCGATGCCGAGGCCGAAAGGGCGGCGGACGAACTCCGCGAGGAGCTTTCGCGCCAATACGAGGAGAAGATCGGTCCCATGCTGCCGAACGAGGACATCTTCATGGCCATCGCCGACGATATCGGCTTCGACGCGACCGGCCGACCGACCAAGACCAACGAACTCAACGACATCGGCGCCGCCCTCGCCAAGTTCATCGCGGAGGAAGGGGCGAAATGAGCGCGACGATTCCTGCGGAATTGCTTCAAACGGGACTCGCCTACTCCAAGAGCGGTAACCTGCTTTCGGACGCCCGCGCCATCATCGATGCGGCGCAACGGTCGGCCCATCGTTCGGTCAACGCCGCGCTCGTCTATCGCAATTGGCTCCTTGGGCGCCGGATCGCGGAGGAGGATTTGGGAGGCGAAAGCCGTGCCGACTATGGCAAGCGGGTCATCATGGGCCTTTCCGACGATTTGACGACAACCTATGGAAAGGGTTTCGACTTCGGAAGCTTGTACAAGTATCTGTTGTTTTTCCGCCGGTTCCCGATTTTGGACTCGTTGAGCCCAAAATCCGGAGGGCTGCTTTCCTGGACGCATTACCGGAAACTGCTTCAGGTCGAAAACCATGATGCGTTGAGGTGGTATATCGACGAAGCCGCCGATCAGGCCTGGAGCGTGAGGACCCTTCAGCGCAACATCTCCTCGCAATACTATGAGCGGACGCTCCTGTCCCAGGGCAAGGAGGCCGTGAAGTCCGAAATGGTCCGCATCACGGCGCCGCTGCAGGACCGGCTCGAGTTCATCAAGAACCCCGTCGTGGCGGAATTCCTGGGGCTTGCGCCCCGCGCGGACTTCACGGAAAGCGACCTCGAGACGCGCATCCTCGACAATCTCGGCAAGTTTCTGATGGAGCTCGGCAAGGGCTACGCCTTCGTCGCGCGACAACAGCACGTCCATACCGAGAAGGCGGACTACTTCATCGACCTCGTCTTCTACAACTACATCCTCAAATGCTTTGTCCTCATCGACCTGAAGACCTCGAAGATCACGCACCAGGACGTTGGACAGATGGACATGTACGTCCGCATGTATGACGAGCGCAAGCGCTCGGAGGGGGACAACCCGACGCGCGGCATCATCCTCTGCTCGGACACCGATTCCGACATCGCCCGCTACTCCATGCTTCACGGAAGCGAACAGCTCTTCGCCTCGAAGTACAAGCTGCTTCTTCCGTCCGAGGAGGAACTTCGCGCGGAAATCGAGGCGCAGAAGACATTCTGGATCGAACAGCACGGCGAGGCGCAGACATGACGACGTTCATCGCCAAATCCAGCGAACTGGCGGAACGCTTCGATCCGCGATTCCACAGTCCTGTGTTTTCCGACAATTTGACGCGGATCCGGTCAAAGCGCTGGTTCACAATCGGTAAATGCTGTAGACTGTCGGAGGAAACATGGGACAAGTCCCGTTTGTTTTCTGACCGCTTCCCTTACATTGAGATCGGGGCAATAGATACGATTGGAGGAGAGATTGCTGCGATTGAACCTCTTCCAACGAATGAAGCGCCTAGCCGAGCGCAAATGGTCGTGCGAACCGGAGACATTCTTGTTTCAATGACACGACCGACGAGAAACGCCATTGCCCGAATGAATGGCGACACGAATATAGCGATTGCTTCAACGGGCTTTGCGGTGATTCGCACGGTTGATTCTGGCATCGTTCTTCCGGATTATCTATTTCATGTCCTTCGGCTGAACTTCTGTACACTACAGTTTGACCAAAGATCAAGCGGGGGCAACTATCCGGCAATCACAAAAGATGATTTGCGAAAAGTGGCGGTTCCCGTTCCTCCGCTGGATGTCCAAGAGCGGATTGTCGCAAAACTGGATGCGGCGTATGCGGCAAAGAGGAAGGCGGATAAAAAGGAGGCGGAACTTCTTGCTTCCATCGATGGCGTCGTCTTCGACGCGCTCGGCATCCCGACGCCGGCGCCGCCTGATGCTTCGCTCGCTTCTCGCATTTTTACCATCCCTTCCCGCGAATTGGCGGGAAGAACGCTTTCACCATCCCACTACCGCGAACGGATAAGCCTTGTTTCATCCAAGCATGTTTGCCGTTCATTCCTCGATGTCGTGACGATCGATCCGGTTGAGTCCATCTCTGGCGCCTCGCGTCCGTATCATCTTGTGCCGATGGAGGCTGTTTCGGCGGAGTATGGTTGCATCGAGCGCGTCGAAGAGGTGGAGGGTGGAAACATGGGCGGGTATTCCACGTTTCGCGACGGCGACGTCATCTTCGCCAAGATTTCGCCGTGCATGGAAAACGGAAAGTCCGCCGTAGTCTCCACGGGCTTTCCCGGAATCATTTTCGGCTCGACGGAGTTCCTTGTGTTTCGCCCGAAGGACGACCGGATCCTTCCGGAGTATCTTCACCTGATTCTTCGATTGGACGCCGTGCGGAAAAGTGCCGGACGAAACTTGTCCGGCACGACGGGACACCAGCGCATCACGAAAGACTTCTTCCGCGATCTCGCCCTTCCCGTTCCTCCAAAGCCCGTGCAGGAAAAGCTTGTCGCGAAGATTGCATCGATCCGCGCCCGAGCGAAGGACCTCAAAGCCGACGCACTCTCATCTCTCGCCGCCGCCAAAAAACACATTGAATCCGAAATCGTCGGGTGAATACATAATGGTCTAACCTACAGGAGGAAAAGATGGTTTCACTTTTCGGAATGGTCGATGCAACTTTCGGCTCCTTTATTTGTTTTCGCGGTTTTGCTCCTTATTCCGTTCTCGCGAATGCTTCGCAAGCGGATCCTAATTATCAGAGAAAAGCCAAAGATTCCCACATCAAAGAATTGCAAGATTTTCTAACTTCAAATGTGGAAGGACGCTTCTTTCCAGAGATTGTGCTTGGGGCTTCGTGGCAGGATTGTGGAATTGATGATGGATTTTCTGTCGATTCTTTGTTGCACAACCAAACTCAGAAAAAACGGAAGGTGTTCAAAGGTGACGGCGTCTCATTTACTGTTGGCCGACCGATTTTTCGTGGGGGCATAACACGGGCTTGCGTCTTTCGATTCGATGATAAAACGCTCTTGAAGAAACCATTCTTCATTATTGATGGAAATCACCGACTTCAAGCACTTCCGAAACCGGACTCAAAAACCGGCCCGGCAACAGATCCAACGGATGTTCACAATCAAAAGATTCCTTTTTGTATTGTTCTCTTTTTAGACAATTATCAATGTCAAAAGAACGGTGCGTTGTTCTTTCATAATATCAACTACAGAGCGGCTCCAATTCCTGAAGAAAAGAACCTTTCTATCATTTTGAAAGGAAAAGTGAGTGGCTCTTACTTGTTTTCCGACGAAGTGTTAAAAAGCAAAGAGATATTCGGAATGCCCTACTATTTTGCACGCAAAGCCGTTGAGGCAGGTATTCTTGACTTATTTCCGATACTGACAAGCGTGGTTTCGGATGAACGATTGACTTTCACGGTCGAAATTCTCAAATTGTTCCTCAAGGATCGGACCGGGGACGATTTAGAAGGTTTCGTCCTTACCAAACTGCGCAAAGCTCTTAACCGGGTGGAACAAGCATTAGAGGAGTTTCCAGAATTAACCAACTACAAACGTTCGATGCTTGAAGCATTGGTGTGTTGTTTTCTATCCGGCAATGACGGAGATCAATTCGTCAAATGGTTGGCCAAAAACCAATTGTCGGATGTTGTTGATGTTTCACCGACGGATGTTTTGTCCATATTTGAGAAGACCCATACTAGAGGTCCTTTCAAAGTGTTTGTTGCAATGCCATATGTGTCACATAAAAGAGTCAACGACTTCAACAGACTGTTTACTGAAGTGTTGGATGAGCTAAGTACAAGTGGAGAAGATGGAATTCGATATAAACTCATGCCCATTATGCGATTTCGTGGCGCAGCGCAAAGAATAGACCAACGCCTCATCAAATGTATCAAAGATTGCGATGTTGTTATCGCAGATATTACTGGAAACAACGAAAACGTTATATTTGAAGTAGGGTTGGCCGAAGGTTCCAACAAGCCATTTCTTCTCATTAGGGAAGACAAGGATGACAATGCCAAAAAAGTCTTTGCAGAAATGGAAGACCATATAAACAACCGCAAACATCCTCCGTTTGATATGGACAAGCTGCAATATATTCCTTATTCAAGCACTGGATACTATAACGACATCAAAGGTATTGTTAAGCGACATTTGCCTGTCATAGTTAACGAGTTGCTTGACAACAAAGCGCCCATCAGGAAGTGAATTCCGTCGCAATCAAAGCATCATGCAACGTTATTTCATAGGAAGCGGCGAGGTCGCTTCGCGGTTGATCAGCCGCGAGGAAGAGTTCTCCTGGCGGGACGGGCGCATTCTGGATGCCTCGGGTTTTCTGATCCATTCGGCAATGATCGCGCCCTTGAAGACACTACCGGAAATCGCAGAGGCGGGAAACGCCATTCTCGTTGCCGAAGGCGGTCTGGGAAAGACCTTTGTGCTGGAAGAGTTTCAGAAGAGTCGTCCAAACGATGTCGCGCTTCTTTATGCCGCATACCATGTGGGGAACCTTCCAGGCCTCAAGTCCGCCATCGAGGAGGCGGCGAACAAGAAGTTCCTTTTGATCGACGGCCTTGACGAGGCAATGGAGCTCTGTCCGGCGCTGATAGGAATCTTGCAGCAAACGAAGCTGCAGGCTCATGTCGTCCTGACTTCACGAAGCATTCCCCAGCTCAACTCGTTTTGTCTGGGGCTTGATTGGCCGTTGTTCTCGCTCCTGCCATACACACGGGACGATGTCAGGGAGTTGTGCGCAAACGAAAAGAAAGACTTCGGTCTTTTCATGCGCGAAATCGAGGGGAGGGGGTTTGGCGGCTTTTGCGCGAAGCCGCTGGGATGCCGGATGCTTCTCTCGTCGTTCGACGGCAAAAGATTGATGGGCAAGACGAGCGAAGAGTTGTGGCGTCGGGCCCTTTTGCGGCTTTGTTCGGAGAACACCTCTTCCAAGACCCGTTCGCTGGTCAAGGCTCACGAAGCCGTAAATGCCAGTACGTGCTGGGACATTGCCGTTCGAGCCGCCTTGGTTCTGAAACTGTCGGGGCGATCCGTTCTTACCCGGATATCGCCCATGGTGTCCCCCGACAATTCCGAAGTCGACTTCGCCCAAGTCTTTCCGGACGACATCGGCAAGTTCAACGAATGTCTATTCCGTCCGCTTTTCTCGCCCATTGGCCAGGACCAGTTCAGGTTTTCGCATTCGTCGTTTTTTGATTTCATGGCGGCGGTGGGCGTCGTGGAATTGATCGAACGTTCGGAATGGGCGAAGTTCGTTCTTTCCCCGGAAGGGATTCCGTATCCTCAGTGGGAGGGCGTCATTCCGTGGCTCGCCGCGCGTGACGAATCGCTGCTTGGACATGTCAAAGAATCACGGCCGGATTTGCTGCTTGGTTCCGACGCCGTCGTGTCCAAGATCGGCGAGGACGAGATTTGCCGTTGCATTCTAGGCAACGCGGAGAAGATTCCGAAGACCATTCGAGGGAATCCCGCAATCCAGGCAAGGTATTATGCGCTGGCAACGGACAGATGCGCGGAAATCGTCGAAGAAGCATTGCGGAAGGGACGTTCCGAAGCGGCTCTCGACACCGCGATCGACATTGTGCGACGGTGCCGTCATCCGGCGATGGTCGATTCGCTGGTCGAGTTCTTTCGGAACGGGAAGAAGCCTCTCGAATTTCGGATTCGCGCCGGCTATGCGCTTTGCCGACTGGCCGACGAACGACAGCGGAAGAAATGTCGGACGGTCATGTCGCCCGGTCTCTCGAAGGAGCTGACGGGACTCCTTCTGCGGCTTCTATGGCCGAGCCACATGTCGGCAAAGGAGTTGATTCCGCTGCTGGACCAAGAAAGGGATGGGATATTCGACGCTTTCGAGAGTTGGCTAACGGAAGAGTTTCCAGCAAGCCTCGATCAATTGTCGGAATCGGACACGCTTGCATTACTGGAATGGGCGGTTGTCGGAATCAAGAAGGCTCGATACGAAGACACTTTTTTGCAAGCAGCGAAGCTGTCCGTCTTCCTTCATTGCTGGCAGAACGCCTCTTCGGACAAGCAACTCGAATTGCTGGCAAAAGGGTTGGAGTCTTTCGCAAAGGCGTTCATTTCTCCTTTCGACAATCCATCTTCTTTCGTTTGGACGACGAATCAATACGGAAGGGACGAGTATTCGTCGGATATCGATCGACGACGGCGCATGGCGCGTTTCATCGTTGAGAACGAGACGCTGTCCCTCGAGCCGGTGAACGGTGTTTGGATCCGGTTGCTTCAGTACGGCGACATTGATTACATCCTTGATGAAATCAAGAATCGTTCTCGCGGAAAAAGTCGGCAGCGCTGGGCGCTGTGCCTGGCGCGCCTTGCGGGAGGAATCGAACTTCCGAAGTGCGCCGACACATGGAATTGGCTCCACGAAGAGTTCCCGAAGGCATTCCCGGTCGATGCACGATCGGCTATGCTGGAACGAAAGAAACTCGAGAGGCGGATTCGATCGATTAAAAGGCTGCGAAACGACCGGGCGGCCGACCGCGGACACCGGCAGTCGGCGATCCATTCGCAGAACGCCAAATGGGTGCATGAATCATTTCGAGATGGCGTTGCTTCGAAGCGTTTCGTCCAAATCATGAGCGTCGTCTATTCGCAGACGCCGCAGGACGGAATAACCGACTTCTGCCTTGATTTCCGGAAAAGCGCGCTGTGGCCGACTTTCTCGCAAAAAGAAATCGACGCACTGGTTTCTGCGGCATATGATTTTATTCTCGCCTGCAACGGGCCTTGGTCGAAGGAACATGAGTATCATCCTTCCTATCTTCAGGCATTCTATCTGCTGATGGCTTTCGACAAGGATCGCTTGGGGCGATTGCCCTCCGCTGCCTGGCGTAAGTTTGCGCCGGAATTGCTCCTAGCGCACAATCTCGATAAAGTCGATTTGGTTCAGCAAACGTTGCAGTTCTTTGCGGATCGTCAAACCGACGTTTTTCTTGACGAACTGTCAAAACGCCTAACAAAACAAATGATTTCGGGGCGAACGGCGGAATTATATAAATTCAAATCGATTTTGAACGACGACACTCGCAGACGTCTTCTGGAATCCTTGGACAGCGAAACGTTGACGAACGAACAAAGGTGCGGTCTCTATGAGGAATTCTGGGGAATTGACGCGCGACAGACGGCCGAATACATAAACAGGTCCCGGTTTTCTTCGATTTCGCTCAAGAAGTGTGACATTCGGATATCCATATTTCTGCTAGCAAGTGCACCGGAGAAACGATTCCCGGAGCTCCTTCGGGCGTTACAGACGAATCGGCAATGGGGTCGAGAATGGACCGAACAGGCGTTGGGACGGAATCATGACCGATATTGCTCCATCTCCAGCATTTTGAGCCGCCTTTCTGTCACTGAGTTAAAAGAGTTCTATTCGTGGCTTCTCGCCAATTATCCACCGGAAAAGAAGCCGCATCATACGGGGGGATACACTCCTGGCTTGATGGACAATGTGTATACCTGCATCTCCTTCGTTTTCAACGAGCTGGTTTCGCGTGTCGACATCGCCTTGCCAGCCGCGCTTGAGGATCTTGGTTCGCGTTTTCCGCGTTTGGTGTATTTGCACGATTGGGCTCTTCGGTCCAGACAGAAGCTTCTGGAAGCAAACTGTCCGACATACGATATCCAATCAATCAGATGGTTGTTGTCTTCCAAAGGGAAGGGAATTGTTGTCGAAACGGCCGACGATTTGTTGAATGCCGTTTATGGTGTGCTGACAAAGAACTACCAGGTTTACTTGACGGGGAAGGAGACGCCAAGGGTCAAGGATCTTTGGAATGAACCCCGGAAAGGCGAACTCTGCGCTTTGCACAAGGACGAAGAGACGTTTTCCGACCATATCAAATCGTATTTGGAGCTTGTGTTGCCGAAGGTGGCTGCATGCAGGGAAGTCCAATTAAATCGCGGATTGGGAAACGACAAGGGGTCGAAAACGGATATATGGATAACCGCCATTTCACAAAAAGAGGATCGTTTGAAGTTGTGCATTGAAGTCAAGGGGCATTGGAACCGGACTTGGAGAACGGCTTTCCAGAACCAGCTTTGCAAGAAGTATATGGGCGCTGGCGGCGCAGCCGTTGGAATCTTCTTGGTGGGATGGTTTGTATCGAAACAAGGAAGCCGAAGGGAAACCCGGCATGACAAGGACATGGCGAAAGCCGGTCGTATTTTGGCGACACAAGAAAGAAGACTGACCAAACAAGGCTACAAAGTTCGGCATGTGGTTTTAGACTGTGCGTATCGATAAGTCGAACGGTTCAAAAGAGAGCGATACCGACATAAACATTTGGCTCCACGAAGCGTGAACATTCAACGCCGGGTCTGTGTGTGACGGGGACAAGCATCAGTGGTAGACTCGTCTGTATGAACAACGGCGGAAACAACGGCGGGCGGGGGCTGATCTGCGTCGTCGAGCTGTTCGGGAGCGATCCGAACGGGCGGAGGATGATCGCGTGGGGGCGGCGGATCGGATGCCGGGACGCGGGGCACGGATTCGAGCCCGGCGGCCGCGGGGTCTACACGCGGCTCCTGGTCGACGACGGCGACCCGCGGCAGCACAGCTTCCTGATGGCGTCGCGCGAAGATTGGAAGTCGCAGTTTGCGACATCCAAACCGGAGCGATACGCGAAGATGGGCGTCCGGACATCTTGGCGAAGATTTGAGTTTCCGTCCGTGCCCGCGCTCGCGCGGGCCATACGACTTTGAAAAGCCGCGGGGCCTATGGTAGACTTCGCAGCGTTGCAAGACTTTCCCATGCCGCAAGAACTTCCCCAGAACACGCCGCCCGCGGGAACGGTCGTCGACGTCGTCGGCGCGGTGATCCGCGACGGCGAGCGCGTGCTTCTGGCGCAGCGGCCGGAGGGCAAGGCGCAGGCGGGGCTCTGGGAGTTCCCGGGCGGGAAGATCGAGCCGGGGGAAACGCCGGAGGAGGCGCTGGCCCGCGAATGCCGGGAGGAGCTCGCCGTCTCGATCGAGGCGCCGCGCGAGCTCACCTCCGTCGTCCACCGCTATCCCGAGCGGACCATCCGCCTCATCCTGATGGAGTGCCGCCTCGCCCCCGGCTCCGTCCCCGACCCCCAGGAGCACCAGCGGGTCGCGTGGGTCCCGCCCGCGCAGATGCCCGCGATGGCCCTCTGTCCCGCCGACCGCGAGCTGCTGCCCGCGCTCGGCGTCTGATGGCGCCGTGACGGCGCAGAGCAACCGATGAACCCGTCGCTTCCAACGCCCCTCCACGCGGTCCTCGTGCGGCCGGAGATTCCGCACAACACGGGGGCGATCGGGCGGACGTGCGTGGCGCTGGGATGCGACCTGGCGCTGGTGAGGCCGCTCGGGTTCGCGCTGTCGGACGAATACGTCCGGCGGGCGGGGCTGGACTACTGGGAGCACCTTTCGCTCGCGGTCTACGACACCTGGGACGACTTCCTCGCCCGCGCCCGGCCGGGGCGGATGCACTTCCTTTCGACGAAGGGCGGGCGCTCGCTCTACGAAACGGCGTTCGAGCCCGGCGACACGCTCGTCTTCGGGAGCGAGAGCGCGGGCCTGCCCGAACCGTTCTACGAGCGCTACCGCGATTCCCTCGTCCGCATCCCGATGCCCGGCGAGCACGCCCGCAGCCTCAACCTCGCCAACGCCGCCTCCTTCGCCCTCTACGAGGCCTACCGGCAGATCGGCGGGGCCTGGCGGGCGCGGCGGTGGGCGAGCCAGTCGGACCTCTCCTCGCGCGGAAAGCGCTCGATGGCGTAGCGCAGCGCGGTGGGACGGATGCCGCCGAGGTGCTCGCGGAGGAACGCCCGGAGGGCGGCCGCGTCCTTCTTGCCGCATTCGCGCAGCATCCAGCCGACGGCCTTGTGCATCAGGTCGTGCGGATGGCCGAGCGCGGCGGCGCACTGGCGGAAGGCGTCCGCCAGGTCGCCGCGGCGGATGAACGCGAGCGTGGAGACCACGGCGATCCGGTTCTCCCAGAGCGACGGCCGCCGCGCCAGCCGGTCGAGGAGCCCGCGCGGACGGTCGATGAGATACCGCCCGACGAGCGTCGGCGCGGAAAGGTCCACGAGGTCCCAGTTGTTCACGCGGCCCTCGGCCGCCGCGGCGAGGTAGAGACGGTGGATCGCGGTCCGTTCGGCCTCGGACGCGCGCCCGAAGCGCGCGACGAGCAGGAGGAGCGCGCATTCGCGGGCCTCGTGCCACGGCGAGGCGAGCAGCTCGCGGACCGTCGCGTCGTCCGCGTCCGGGTGCGC
>JAEEGK010030477.1_pt1 | contig 10686 bp, 8 predicted proteins | sample 8958771 | NCBI WGS metagenome assembly JAEEGK01 (sample SAMN16246547, study PRJNA631951) | gut metagenome | biome: gut microbiome; feature: rumen; material: SC-attached | host: Bos | place: Iran: Karaj | collected 2018-10 | reverse complement strand
CCACCTGGATTCCGAACATCCTGTATGCGGTCATCGCGGCCGTATTGTATATCATCGCGCCGAAGTAGATTCTTCGACAAGCTCAGAATGACAAAGCTGACAAGCTCAGAATGACAATGAAAATAAAGATCGTCAACCGTTCCGGCCGGCCCGTGCCGGCCTATGCCACCGCCCTTTCCGCAGGCATGGACCTCCGGGCCTGTCTCGACGCCCCCGTCACCCTCGGTCCGCTGGAGCGGGCGCTCGTGCCGACGGGGCTCTTCATCGCCCTGCCGCCCGGCTTCGAGGCGCAGGTCCGTCCCCGCAGCGGCCTGGCGGCCAAGCACGGCGTCACGGTCCTGAACACCCCCGGCACCATCGACGCGGACTACCGGGGCGAGATTAAAGTCATCCTCGTGAACCTGTCGAACACCCCGTTTGAAATCGTTCCCGGCGAGCGGATCGCGCAGATGGTCGTCGCCCGCCACGAGCGGGTGGAGTGGGAAGAGACCGATTCCCTCGACGAAACGGAGCGCGGCACCGGCGGTTTTGGTAGCACTGGAAGATAAAACTATGGAAATCAGCGAATTATATTCCCTTTTCCTCGCCTCGCAGGGCGTGAATACGGACACCCGGACGATTCGTCCCGGGCAGATTTTTTTCGCCCTGAAAGGGGAGACCTTCGACGGCAACGCCTATGCCCTGAAGGCTTTGGAAAGCGGCGCCTCCTATGCCGTCGTCAATGACTATGCCGAGGGTGATGACCCGCGTTTGCTCCGCTTCCCGGACACGCTCCGGACCCTGAAGGAGCTGGCGGCCTGCCACCGGAGCCATCTGGACATCCCCGTCATCGGCCTGACCGGCACCAACGGAAAGACGACCACCAAGGAACTCATCCGCGAAGTCCTGGCCACGCATTTCACCGTTGCCGCGACGAAGGGCAACCTGAACAACGACATCGGCGTCCCCCTGACCGTCCTGTCCATCGGCCCGGACGCGGAAATCGCCGTCGTGGAGATGGGCGCGAGCCATCCCGACGACATCGCGGCCCTGACCTGGGTCAGCCAGCCCGGGTACGGCCTCATCACCAACGTGGGCAAGGCCCATCTGCTGGGCTTCGGCAGCTTCGAAGGTGTCAAGAAAGCCAAGGGAGAGCTGTACGACTGGCTGTCGGAGCATGACGGACAGGCTTTTGTCAATGTGGACGATGACAATCTCTATGAGATGGCCGTCTCCCGGCCTCTCTCCATCATCCCGTACGGCGTGGCGGGGGAGGATGCGGAAATTCTTCCCACTTCGGCTGAGAATCCTTTCCTCCGGATGTCCGTCGGCGGAGAAACGCTGGAAACCAAGCTTGTGGGATCCTACAACGCCGCCAATGTGATGGCCGCCCTGGCCGTCGGCCGCCAGTTCGGCATTCCGCCGCGGGACGGCCTCGCCGCCATCGCCGCCTACACCCCGTCCAACAACCGTTCCCAGATGACCCGTACGGAGCGTAATGTCATCATCGAAGACGCCTACAATGCGAATCCTTCTTCGATGGCCGCCGCACTGGACAATTTCGCCCGGCTGCAGTCGGACTGCAAGGTGGCCCTCCTGGGCGACATGCGCGAACTGGGGGAGGACTCCGTGAAGGAGCACGTCCGGATCTTGAAGAAACTGGAGGATTGTGGCCTTACGCACGCCTGCCTTGTGGGCGACGAATTCAAGAAAGCGCTGGACGAGGCCGGAACGCCTGCTTTCGTGAAGTGGTTCGCCACCTCCGACGACCTGGCCGCCGCTCTGGCGGAACGTCCCCTGACCGGCGCCACCGTCCTGGTCAAAGGCTCCAACAGCATGCGGATGGGGAAGGTGATTCCTACGTTGTAGCGGTTTCCAGCCACTTTCTGACCGCCCCACGACCCAACGAGGCGGTGAACGTGCCGACTGCGAGGCCGAAGAGGGTTCCCACCAGAATATCCCCGAAGAAATGGGCCGCCATCATGACGCGGCTCAGGGCGACGAGCGCCGCCCAGGTGAAGATGAACCATCCGTAGGCCGTATAACGGCGGGTCCGGTCGTTCAGCCGGAAGCCCAGCCAGGAACACATGGCGAATCCGAAAGCGTTGCTGGCATGCCCCGAGAAGAAGCCGAAGAAGCTGGACCGGTTCTGCGGCCAGTGCAGGCCCCGTTCCAGCAGGTCGGCCGTATAGTAGGGCCGCAGCCGGTCCACGCCTTCCTTGATGTGATAGGAGATCTGGTCGGCCAGGACGACGGTGAGGATGCAGGACAGGATGACGACCAACCCCTTCTTCCAGCCTAGGCGGTAAATCATCATGCCCATGATGACTCCGTACATGGGGAACCAGATGCGGATGTCGGACATGAACATCCAGAACGGGTCGCTCCATGCGGAATGGAACCCGTTGAGCCAGAGGGTGATTTCCTGGTCGATGCCGATGAGCCGCTCCACGACGCTACTTGTTCAGGGCCTTCCAGAGTTCTTCCTTGAGTTCGTTCAGGCCCGTCTGCGCGACGGCGGAGATGAACACATGCGGGATGTCGGCCGGAAGCTTTTTCTCAATCTTCTTCCGCTCTTTTTCGTCGATGAGGTCCGTTTTCGTGACGGCGAGGACGCGGTCCTTCACCAGCAGTTCGGGATTGTATTCCTTGAGCTCGCTCAGCAGGACGTCATAGGCCTTCGCCACATCCGGCTCGTCCGCCGCCACCATGAACAGGAGCACGGAGTTCCGTTCGATGTGCCGCAGGAAGCGCATGCCGATGCCTTTTCCCTCATGGGCGCCCTCGATGATGCCGGGGATGTCGGCCATCACGAAGGAACGGTCGTCGTAGTACTTGACGATGCCCAGGTTGGGCTCCAGGGTGGTGAAGGCGTAATTGGCGATCTTCGGCTTGGCGGAGGTGATGGCCGCGAGCAGGGTGGACTTGCCGGCGTTCGGGAAACCCACGAGGCCCACGTCGGCGAGGACTTTCAGCTCCAGGATGAACCAGCCCTCGACCCCTTCCTCGCCGGGCTGTGAATAGCGCGGCGTCTGGTTGGTGGCCGACTTGAAGTGGTCGTTGCCCCAGCCGCCGCGTCCGCCCTCGCACAGGATGTACTCCTGCCCGGGCTCCACGATTTCGGTGATGACCTCGTCCGTTTCCGCGTCCTTCACGGTCACGCCCAGGGGCACTTCGAGGACGATGTCCGCCCCGTTCTTGCCTTTGCGGAGGGCCGCTCCGCCCGGATCGCCGTTCTCCGCCCGCACGACCTTCCGGTAACGCAGGTGGATGAGCGTCCAGAACTGCGGGTTCGCCCGCAGGATGACGTGGCCGCCCCGGCCGCCGTCACCGCCGTCCGGGCCGCCCTTGGGCACATATTTCGCCCTGTGCAGGTGCATCGACCCGGCACCGCCGTGCCCGCTCGCACAAAAGATCTTGACGTAGTCTATGAAGTTCGATTCAGCCATCGTCTGGATTGTTTATGCTGCAAAGATACGGAATATTTCCCGATGGTCATGCTTCCGTCCTACAACGCGAAATGGACGGTCCGGTCGAAGTCGTTCCAGTTGCGGAGGTCGAGGGTGAGGGCGGCCTGGTCGTAGACGTTGCTGAACTGGGTGTCCTCGACGGTGCCGTTCTCCCAGACGAGGTCTTTCCAATGGACGAGCGTAAGGCATTCCTTGGCCTCGTCCAGGGTGAGGGTGCCGTTATGGGCGGCGAGGTAGGCGCCGGCCGTCTCATAACGCCACCAGCTCCTGCTGTGGGGATTGCCCACGGCCGGGTCGGGCTCGGTGGTGTAGTATTTCTCGGAGAGGAGGTGGTTGGTGACCAGCATATAGGGGGCGCCCTCTTCCTTTCGGACGATCATCGTCTTCCAGCCGTCCTCCTTGTCGAACTCCACGACGGCGCAGTCACCGGTGGCGTCGGCCAACATGTAGTGATAACCGGAGCCCACGGCGGCGTCGTGGCAGACGTCCACCGTCTCCAGCAGGTCAAGCGCCTCCGCGACGGTTGCGCAGCGGTCCAGCCACAGGCGCATGATGATGGTCGTGCCGACGTTGTGCCGTTCGGTGTCCTGCTGCGCGGCCTGCTTGGGAAGGGCCATGATGGAGGTGCAGAGACCTTTTTCGTTCATGCCGTCCACGGGGGCGTAAACGGCCGCGAGGCAGCTCAGCGACGAGAAGAAAGATTCCGGCAGCTTCTCCAGGGAGTATCCGAAATGGGACATGTCGCTGACGGCGATGGAAGCGTAACCCTTCCTGGGACGGGATACGGTCACCAGCGACGGGTTCTTGAAATAGTCGTAGTTGCGGCCGAACCAGAAGCCGGAGCCGTCGGCCTTGGATGCCTGGAAGCTGGTGCAGTTAATCGTCTCCAGTGCGCCGTTCTCGTCGGCCACCTGCGCGCTTTTGATCTTGAGGGGGAGGCCTTTGCCGATGCGCCCGATCACGTAGTCGAGCAGTTCGGCGTTCGTGTCGACATCCTTGGAGATGACATCGTCCAAGTCGTAGGCGGCCTTGTATTCGATTTTGTAGAGGTAAGGATTCCCGTCGACGGATTCGAGGGAGGAGACGGTGCGGATTTCACCGCCCCAGATCAGGACGATGGCAAGGACGATGGCGGCGAGGACGCCGGCGATCCAGAGAAGGGCTTTCTTCATGGCGGTTCAGTTTTCGGTCAAAGATAACTAAAATAATTGATTATCTTTGTGAATAAAACCAATGGTCTGTCCATGAAGAAGAAAAGAGTATTGATTGCGGTCCTGGCGCTGATGGCGCTCGTTCCGGCCTATGCCGTGCTGAACGAGAAGGACCTGGCGCAGACGCTGTCCGTGCTGCGGTACGAACTGCGGTCCGCTTGGCAGGCGTCCGAGGAGCGGGCGGCGCGGACGCGGGGCCGCGGCGAGCGGCAGCACGCCCAGCTCGTGCAGATGATGCAGCGCAGCAACGAACTGTCCCTGATGCTGTACTCCCAGAAGCAGGACTATACGTTCGACATGACTTACGCCCTGAACGAGGTGTCCCGCCAGTATGACGAGTTCGCCTCGCAGAGGCTGCCGTTTGACGACATAATCACCCGTCTGGACATCGACATCGACCGTTACGACCGCCTGATCCATACCCTCAAGCGGCTGCCGCCCGCCCAGCTGATGGCCTACCGCGACAGCACCGGCCAGCTGGTGTACATGGAGGCCGACGCCTGGCGCAACCGGCGCGACTCGCTCCGCCGCCAGCGCGGGGAGATGGCCACCCGCCGCGCCATGGACACCACCGGCCGGACGCGTCCCTTCCGCCTGGACTCGCTGGGGCAGCAGGATCGCGACAGCTGCATCTTCTATGCGGAGAATCTCCTGAGGGCCTCCATCATGCAGAAAGAGCAGCTGGTTCGGGACAGCACGCATTACGCGGAGACCGCCGCACTCCTGAAATCGACCTACGACTATGCCCAACAGCGCTACAAGACGGTTCAGAACCGCATCTTTATCGAGGGGCAGACGCCCTACGGGACGCTCTTGAAGTCCTTCCCGCGCTATTGGCAACAGGCGGTCAGCGACGCCCGTGACAAATACAGTCCCCAGGCGCTCGGCGATGTGAACAGCCAGTGGCGCGGGCCTATGGTGACCGCTTTCTCGCTTTTCCTGCTGGTCTATCTGCTTATATCGGGCGTCCTGGGCGTGGCTGTCGTGGCGTTCCTCACCCGGAAGGTCAGCTTCTTCAAGAAAAAACGGTTTACTGATCACCGGTTCGAGATGACCCTGATCGTGGGGGTGGTCATTTTTGCCGTATCCATCATGATTGCCAGCGCGGCGTCGAAACAGAACTTCTTCGCGATGGCGTCCAAACTCCTCGTGGAGTTCGCCTGGATGCTGGCCGCCATCCTCGTCTCTCTGGTCATCCGGCTGGGATGGATGGACAAGGCGACGGGGGAGGAGAAGGCCGAAGCTGTCGATACGGAAGACCCGGCCCAAGAGAAGGTTCGGAAGGGACTCCGTCTGTATGTCCCCATCCTTCTGCTGAGTTTCATCATCATTTCCCTCCGGATCGCCTTCATCCCGAACAGTCTGCTGAACATCATCTTCCCGCCGGTCCTGCTGTTATTCACGGTCTTTCAGGGATGGACCCTGTTCCGGTACCGCAAAGCGCTTCCGTACTGGGACGTGATCTATGGATGGGTTTCCCTGCTCGTTCTGGTGGCTACGACGGTCATCGCTTTCAGAGGGTATGTCCTCCTCGGCGTGCAGCTGCTGATCTGGTGGATCTTCCTGCTGACGATTCTGCAGTCAATCACGGCCGTCTATGACCTTTTGTACATCTATTATGTGCGGCATATCAAGCAGACCAAGCTGCGTTACATCGAAGAGCATCCGAATCTGCCGAACAAAAGCAACGAGGACCTCATCGCCGTGACCTGGCCCCATTCGTTCATCAAGCAAGCCCTGCTTCCTGTCGCCATCGTCCTGGCCATTCCTTTCAGCCTGTACATGGCGTCAAGCGTATTCGACCTGAACGGCGTGTACAAGGAATACTACAATTATCCTTTCCTGAATCTGGAGGGATACATCTCCCTGTCCCTGTCGAAAATCATCATGGTGGTGGTCCTGTTCTTCCTGTTCCGGTATCTGGTCTATGCCGGCAAGGCCGTCTATCGCCTGCTCAAGATCAAGTCCCTCCTGAAGAATTCCAAGGATCGCCTCTTCCATGAGAACCAGGCCAACTTCACGCTGTTTGAGAACGTTATCGCCATTACGCTCTGGGGCGTCTACATCATAACCATCTTCGTCCTCCTGAAGATTCCTACGGCGGCTGTCAAGGTCGTTGCGGCCGGTCTCGCCACCGGTCTCGGTTTCGCCATGAAGGATATCCTGAACAACTTCTTCTACGGGGTTCAGCTCATGTCCGGCCGTGTTCGGGTGGGTGATTTCATCGAATGTGACGGTATCCGGGGCGAGGTGGACAGCATCAACTACCAAAGCACGCAGATCATCGCCTCCGACGGTTCCGTGATGGCCTTTCCGAATGCCAGCCTGTTCAACAAGAACTTCAAGAACTTCACGAAAAACCACTCCTACGAACTCCTGTCCTTCGATGTGGGCGTCAAATACGGGGTTGATGTGGAGAAGGTGCGGTCCATCATCCAGGAAGCGTTGAAGCCGCTTCAGAAGAAGGATAAGTATGGTCGCGACATCGTGGAACCGAAATTCGGAATTCAGGTCCGGTTCAAGGACTTCGGAGACAACAGCGTGAACCTGTCCGTCGTCCAGTACATCACCGTGGAGGAGCACTTCAGCTATCCGGCCCGCGCGAAGGAAAAGATTTACAACGCCCTGAACGCCAACGGCATCGAAATCCCGTTCCCGCAGCGCGACCTCTACATCAAGTCAATGCCGGCGGAGAGCTAGAGTTTCTCCAAAAGCATTTCGAACAGGCGGGGTTTGGCGTAGGCGTCAAGCTCCGCTTCTTCGATCCAGATGTACCCTTCGGGAAGGGAGGGGCGTTCGGAAGGTTCCCAGAGATAGAAATCCGTGAACAGCGTGCGGTGGGTGAGCTGGTGCTTGAATCCTTGGACCACCGGGCGGGCGTCGGCCGGAACGTCCGACACGGCCAGCGGTTCCCACAGCCCCTGCCAGATGTCACCGGGTCCCCGGCGGCGGATGGCGACAAAACCGTCCACTCGCACATATACGTAGGTCAGGTGCCGTTCGACAGGTTTCGCGGCTCCCTGCTTGCAAGGCAGGAGGCCGACACGGTCGGTCCGGAAGGCCTGGCAGGACGGCTGCAGCGGACAGGTCAGGCAGGACGGATTCACCGGCGTGCAGCAGGTGGCGCCGAAGTCCATCATTCCCTGGTTGAAAGCGGCGGGTTCATCCGCCGGCAGCAGACGGCCGGCCAGCGCCGTGAATTCTTTCTTTGCAGCGGTCGTTCCTACCGGCGTCGCGATGCCGAAGTACCGGGCCAGGACCCGGTACACGTTCCCGTCCACGACGGCGGCGGGCAGGCCGAAGGCGATGGAGCCGACGGCGGCCGCCGTATAGTCGCCCACGCCCTTCAGGGCGCGGATGCCTTCCAGCGTATCCGGAAAACCGCCCCGTGCGACGATTTGTTTCGCGGCCGCATGCAGATTCCGGGCGCGGGAGTAGTAGCCGAGCCCCTGCCAGAGCCGCATCACCTCGTCTTCGGGGGCGGCGGCCAGCGCCTCGACGGTGGGAAAGCGCTCCAGGAACCTTTCCCAATAGGCCCAGCCCTGCGCCACGCGTGTCTGCTGGAGAATGATCTCGCTCAGCCAGACGGCATACGGATCCCGGGTCCTCCGCCAGGGGAGGTCCCGCCCGTTTTCGGCGTACCAGTTCAGGATGGTCCGGGTGAAATCCATTTCAGTCACAAAGTTAGCGAATTCCGGGGAAAAATGCGTATCTTGCGAAACTATGAAGTGGGATAAGAACTACATCCGGCGGACTTTCCGCTATTACGCGAATATCTACGACCACATCGACACCGACGACGCGGCGCAGCGCATCAAGAGCGCCATCTGGTTCCGGGGGCCGAACGTCTGGATCCTGGCGTTCTCCATCATCATCGCCTCCGTCGGCCTGAACGTGAACTCGACGGCGGTCATCATCGGCGCGATGCTCATCTCCCCGCTGATGGGGCCGATCATCGGCACCGGCCTCGCCATCGGCACCAACGACGTGGATCTGCTGAAAGTGGCCTTCAAGAACCTGGTGGTGATGGTGCTCATCTCCCTGGCCGCCTCCACCCTCTTTTTCCTGATATCTCCGCTGGACCTGATCAATCCGACCGAACTGGAAGCCCGGACGAGCCCTACCATCTACGATGTCCTCATCGCTTTCTTCGGCGGCCTGGCGGGCATCCTGGAGAACAGCCGCAAGGAGCGGGGAACGACCATCGCGGGCGTCGCCATCGCGACGGCCCTGATGCCGCCCCTGTGCACGGCGGGTTACGGTCTGTCCTGCCTGAACATGCATTTCTTCCTCGGGGCGATGTACCTGTTCATCATCAACGGCGTCTTCATCACCCTGGCTACCTATATCATGGTCAAGTATCTGCGTTTCAAGACGGTCACGGGCATCGCGCCCGCCCTCGCCCTGCAGCGCAGCCGGCTGATGAGCGCCATCATCGCCGTCGTCGTCATCCCCAGCCTGATTTCGGCCGCCGTGATGGTGAAGGACAACAATTTCGAACGGAACGTCGAATCCTTCGTCCGGGAGAACCGGCTGGTCTCCCGTTCCTATATCTACGACTACCGCATTTTCAAGGACCATGGCCGCAAGGTGGAGATTTTCCTGACCGGCGAACCGATGTCTTTTGAGGCCCAGACCGCCTTTTACGCCTCGGCCCGGGAGCATCGCATCAAAGACAGCCAGCTGGTCGTCAAGGAGCACTCCCTGGGCATGACCGGGGAGGAGATGAACGCGATGGTGCGGGAAATCTATGACCGGACGGATCAGGAACTGGCCGAAAAGGAGGCCCGGCTGGACCTGCTGCAGGCCCGCCTGGATTCCCTGACCCGGAAGGTCGAGGCGCTGTCCGCCCCGGAAGAGGAAAAGGAAGATCCGGCTATTTGAAGCTGGAACCGCCCACGAACTCGCGCAGGAGGGACGTGGCGGGAATCTCCTTGTCGGGCACCGGCGTGAAGTAGTGGATGAACTTCAGCAGGCGGTGCGCCTCGGAGAACTCCGGACAGTTCTGAGGAACACTGCGGAGGATGGGCTCCGCATGGTTCTTGAGCACGGCGAATTCGATGAGATAGGCCGAATTGAACATCACGTCGGCCATTTCCTGGTAGGGATAGATCCACTGGTGTTCGGCGCGGCGGACATTCGGCCACTGGCTGATGGACTCCCGCGCCGTGAAGGCGCCTTTGTTGTAGTCGCGGACGATGCGGCGGAGGAGCCGGTTGTCGCTCGTGGGGATGCAGTTGTGGTTGTCCAGCAGGATGCCCGTGAGCGTGTTGATGAAAACCTTGAACTTGGCCGGGGCCGGGATCTTCTCCGTCAGGGCCGGGTTCAGGGCGTGGATGCCCTCGACCAGGAGGATGCTGCCCGGTTCCAGTTTGATTTTCTTCCCGTTGTACTCGCGCAGGCCGGTGACGAAGTTGAATTCGGGAACGTCCACCTCCTCGCCGGCAATCATGCGCATGATGTCCTTCTCCATGAGGGCATGGTCCACGGTCTCGAAGTTGTCGAAGTCGAAGCTGCCGTCGGGGAAGCGCGGGGTGTCCAGCCGGTTCACGAAATAGTCGTCGGTGGACATGGAGAGGGGCTTGAGGCCGCAGGCCTTAAGCTGGATGGACAGCCGCTTGCAGAAAGTGGTCTTTCCGGATGAGGAAGGCCCTGTGATGAGGACGATCTTGACCGGGTCCTCGCTGCGGTAGCGGCGGTCGATCTCTTCGGCGATCTGGACGATCTTCTTTTCCTGCAGGGCTTCCGCAATCTGAATCAGTTCCGTCGCGTGCCCCTGGAGGATGGAATGGTTGACGTCCCCGACCGTGTTCAGACCCATGATCATGTTCCACCGGAGGTTCTCCTTGAACATCTCATAAGTCTTGGGCTGGTCCGTGAAGGGGGCGAGGACGTCCGGATTCTGCAGGTCCGGCTCCCGCAGGAGGATGCCGTCGTGGTAGGGCTGGATGCCCCAGACGGTCAGGTAGCCGGTGGAGGGGACGAGCTTGCCGTAGTAGTAATCGGCGGTGTCGTCCAGGGTATAA
>JAEEGK010030476.1_pt1 | contig 10686 bp, 7 predicted proteins | sample 8958771 | NCBI WGS metagenome assembly JAEEGK01 (sample SAMN16246547, study PRJNA631951) | gut metagenome | biome: gut microbiome; feature: rumen; material: SC-attached | host: Bos | place: Iran: Karaj | collected 2018-10 | reverse complement strand
TATACTTTAGGTCTTTTCGATACTGCTGGTAAATAATATATATATATATATATATACTAAGTTTAATAAATTTTTTTAATTATATATAAAATTTTAAAACCTCAAAGTATAATATATATGTTAATAATTGAAGATTTTATTGATGTTTTAATATTTTTTTATTGGATTATTTAAATTTTAATACAAAAAAAAAAAAAAAAAAAAAAAAAAAAAAAAAAAAAAAGATAAAAAAAATAAAAAAAATAATGAAAATAATGAAAAAAAAAAAAATTTAAATAAACCAAAAAAAAAAGTTAATAAAAAAAAAAAGAAAAAAATAATTGATGATGATGATTTAGACGACGACGATCTTAACGATGAATTGTTTGATGAAGAAAAAAAAACAAAAAAAAAAGGAGCAGTAAAAAAAAAAGTAATAAGGAAAAAGAAGCAAAATATTAAAAGTGATGAAGGGTTATAAAAAAAATTAAATGTATTAAAAAAAAAATATATCTTAAAGTAAATTTAATAAAACTTAAAAAAAAATACCACTTAAAAATCCAAAATATACAATTTAAAAAAAATAAAAATATTTAAAATATATTTAATCATATTTCGTAAGGAAAAATTTACTAATATAAATTATTTTTTCATCGCTTTTTTCATTTTCTCTATTATAATCAGTTAATATTCTTTTAGGAAAATCGAATTTATTTTTATTAGATAAAATTCCAGATTGAATTCTTCCTTTAGATAATAAAGAAGCTTTTTCATAAATAGATAAATAATTTTTATTATGATTAACTTTTTTAAATAAATTATTATATATTTTTTTTTCATTTTTTAACATTTTTGAAACTGTTTTCTTTTCTGCAAAAATTATATTTTGAATAACTTCATCATCAGAAAAATTTTCATTTTTATTTTTTGTATTATATTTTTGTGGAGTTTTTAATATATTATTATTATAACTATTATTATTTAAAAGTAATTTTGGATTTCTTGATTGAAATTTTTTTAAATTTGTTTTTATATTTTGTCCTTTTTTTATATTTATTATCATCATTTTTTTATTTATATCATTATTATTATTATTATTATCTAAATGAATAAAAGTTTTATTTTTTGTTCTATAAGTATTATAATATATTTTATTTTTATTTTTATCTTTTCTTAAAGAAAAATTAAAATGATTTCTTTTTTTAATTTTATCAAGATCAACAAAGACTTTTTTTCTTTTAATTTCACTGGATTTTAAAATTAAATTTTTTTCATAATCAAACCAATCATCAAATTTAATTTCTTTTCCACTTTTAGTAATCATACCATTTTCAATTACTTTTTCTCCAATAAGAGAATTTTTAAAAGCAAATTTAATAGTTTTTAATCTTCTAATCATAATTCTTTTTTTATTGTCTTCTAATTCTTTAAAAGAAGAAAGAACATCCTGAAAATTTTTAGCAATAGAAAAAAAAACATTAACATCAATAGCGAAAAAATTTGCATTAACAGAATCACAAATTGCATTGCAATAAAATTTATTGTTATATAATAAATCTCCTAAACCTAAAATTTGTCCTTTTTTACCAAAGCAAATAACAATTTCATTTTTTTTATCAACTATATTTTTCTCTTTATTTATTTTATATTTTGGCATTAAACAATGTAAAATTTTTTCAATTTTTTCAAAATTTAAATTTGCTTTTATTTTAATTTCTCCTTCTTGAATAAAATAAATTTCATCTCTTTCAAAACCTTCTTTAAATAAAAAATCACCTTTTTGAATTCTTCTATTAATAAAATAATTCCAATAACTTTGAGTAAAGAATTTTAAAGATATTTGATTAAATAATTGAGTATTAAAAACAAATTCAATATTTTCTCTTTTTATTTGTTCTTGAATTTTTTTCATTGATTTTTTATAAGCAACAGAAGATAAAATACCAAAAAAACAATCTTCATTACAAAAAATTGAAGCAGTTCTTTTTTGTTTAGAATCTATTAATGCTATTTCACCAAATGAATTTCCTTGATTTAATTCAGTTACTTTGAAATAACACATTAATTTAACTTCTGAATGAAATTGAGAAGAAGAATCAATAACTTTTTCTCCATTCATAAATGAAATATATTCATCTAAAGATTTTACTTTATTTTTCCCTTCTAAAATATATTTTGGGTCTTTAAATTCTACTTCTTCTGGATTTACATAATATGATGATTTCTTATTTAATTTTAATGTTCCTTCATATAAATAAGGTTCATTATTATATAATATTTTTAATTGTTCTGTGTATTGTTCTTGTGACATATATATTGATATTGTTTTTGTTACTAAAACTGAGACTGAACCTTGTAAAATAATATAAAAATAATCTCCTTGATCTCCTATTTTCATTAACATTTTATTTTGTCCTAAAAATAATGATTGTAAATTTGAACTTATTTTAGAAAGGAAATTTTCTATTATTGTTTCATTTTCATCAAATTGAATTATATTCATAAATTTTTTTAAAGATCTTAAATATGTGTTTAATATATATATTTCATTATCTTTTTTATATGCATGAGTTAATATTTCTTTTAATATTGTGTTAAACTCTTGAGATTGTAAAAGATTAGCAAATTTTATTTTATCTTTCTCTTTTTCTTCTCTTAATGTATTTGCAAAATTGTTTATTATGTCATCTCCTATTTTTTTTATTTTTGTGTTTGAATTTCTTTTTCCAATTTTCATATATATTTAATTTTTTAGTGTTGAAAAATTATTAATTTATTTTTTCTTGTTTTTCATTATTGAAAATATTTAAGGGAAATAAAGAAATTTAATAATAATTTTAAGACAAAAAATAAAAAAGAATTTTTTCTACTCAAAAAACTAATAATATATATTTTTAAAATATCATTAAAACAAATAATAAGAATTTTTTTTTATTGTTAAAATATTATAATTTTAGATTAATTAATATATTTAATTTTTAATTTTGAAATTTTACTATGTCAAATTTAAAAATTAATATATTAGAAGTCTTATATTGTGAATTATCTGATATTCAAATTAAAAAATCAATTAAATTTATTATTAAAAGGATAATATATAACGATAAATTTTTTAGTAATTATAAAAATAATGTTGATTTAATTGGTGAATTATGTTATATAGTTATTGAATCCTTTTTTTTAAGATTTTTAAGTTCTACTTTTGGAAATTATCTTTTCAATATGGTTCAAGTAGATTCAAATTCAAATACTTTAATTTCAAAAAATAAAATAAAATTATTCTTCATAACACTAATTAAAATTTTAATTTCAATATTAAAAAATTATCTCATTGAAAAGAATTATAATAAATTAATATTTAAAATCCCAAATATAATATTTAAATTTATTTATATATTAAATGATTACTTCCCTTATTCAAATCTAATAAATTTAACATTTGGAATAATTTTATTAAAAAAAGAAAAAGAAAATAATTCAATGTTAAAAATAATATTTTTTCTTCTTTATTTAATAATTAAATATACAAATTCAAATACAAAAGAAAAAAAAATAAATAATAATATTCCACCTCCAAAAAATAATTGCCCTAATAATTTAAAAGGAAAATGTTTTCTATGTAAAAAACCCTTTATTAATCCAATTGTAATGAAATGTTGTGGTTATATTTTTTGTTCAAAATGTATTTATAAAAAGAATATAATAAATAAAAAATGTATTTCATGTAAAAACACAATAAATAATAATTCAATTATAAAATTATATCCATAATAAAAATTACTTGTTTAAAATATATTATTTTTAAATTTATTTTTTAAATAAAATTCCATAATGGAAATTAATTTAAATACATTAGAAGAGACAATAAATGATATTTCATTTATTGTTGAAAGTGATGAAAATGGATTTGATATAGAAGAAAGTATTGCTCAATGTTTAAATGAAATAAATAATAAAATATCAGAAAAAAATAATAATAATAAACCTAAAAAAAATATTAGTAAAAAAAATGGGGATTCATATAATTATAATAATTTAGTTAATAATAAACTTATTAATAAAAGAAATTCTCTTCATTCAAAAGAAGAAATAAATAACATTAAAAATCAAATTATAAATATTTTTAAAGATAATACTGAAAAAATGAAAAAAATACATAAAGAACAAATTGAGAATGATAATAATATAGAAAAAACATTATTTGAAGCAAGAAAAATTTATGAAGAAGAATTAGAGAAATTATATAATGAGAAATTAAATAAAATAAATGAATTAGATAATAAATATAATAATGATATATTTGAATTAAAAGATTTTGTTAATGAAGAAATGAAAGGAAGAGAAGAGGGAAAATCTAATTTAAAACAAATTTTAGATTCTGTTGTTATTGATAAAGAAATTGAATCAAAAAAAATTGAAGAAGAATTTTTAAAGAAAGAAAAAAAAATAAAAAAAAATTATAAAAAAATTAATAATGATAATGATGAATTTACTGAAGATGATAGAAGTGTTATTTTTAAAAATCAATTTTTTGATAATTTAAAAACGAAAATTCAAAGAGTTATAAATGGAAAAAATAAATAATGGAGTATTTATAAATTAAAATGTAATTGATATTATTATATATTCATAAAAAATTTTTTACAAAAATTAAACACAAAAATTTTTTCTTAAAAAACATAAATTATTTAAACTATAAAAAAATAAAATAAAAAAAAACATAACAAAAAAAAAAGAAAAAAAAAATAAAACGGAAAAAAAAATTTTTCATATACAAAAAAAAACCAATAAATATTAATGTCTAAAAATATTAAATTTAATTCCATTTAAAACAAAAACTAAACAACAACTTTCATCAACAGGTCCTGCAATATTATATTTACCATCTTCACCAACAATACAATGCCAATTTTGTTCATCTTTATATTTCCCATAAAATTTTTTTAAAATTTGATCAGCTATATCTAAATATCCTTTATATTCTTTCATTGCTATATCTGCATAATTAATAAATAATTTAGCTAACTCCATTGTCATATCACAAAATTTTATTTCTCCTTTTCCTGCATTTGGACCATTTCCTATTACTATTAAATTATTATTTATTGTTATATGATCTGTGTTTCTTCTTTTCATTTTTTATTTTTTTATATATTTATTATTTTTAAAAATTTTTTTTATTTTTTTTTGGGGAATTTAATTTTTTTTTTTATTCTTTAAATTTCCAAACTTTAATTTTTTTATCTTCTGAACCAGAAATGAAATTTCCATTATGTAATAAAATAATACTTCTAATATAATTATCATGGCAATTTTTAACTTCTAATATTTTTTCATAAGTATTAATATTAAATATTAAAATATTACAAGAAGTTCCTCCACATAAACATATATTTCTATCTTTAATAATACAAATAGTCCAACAAATAAATTCACTATTTATTTCTTTAATTATTTTTTTTTCTTTCATTGATATTATTTGAATTAATCCTTTTCCACCAACAATTATTTTATCTTCATCTAATCTTTTTAAAGAATTTTTTCCAAAACAATATGATTCAAGACTAAACATTAATTTATTTAAATAATTATTAAAATTCCAAAAACAAGTTGAGGATAATCCAGCTGAGATTAATATTTTTTCTTTTTCTAAAAATAGAATTGAATATATGGGATTTGAATGTTCTAAAGTTAATTCACATTGATATTTATCATTAACTTTTTTAAATATTTTTATTTTTGTATCTTTTGAACATGAAATAATTGAATCATCAGGGAAATATATTATTTGATGGATATCATTTTGATGTGTAGTATTTATTATATCATTTAATTTAAAATTTATATTTTTTTCGTCTGTATTTTTCCATGTTTTTATTGTTCTGTCACTTGAACATGTTGCAAAATTATTTTCATCTTTTATACTTAATTCAAATATTATGTCATCATGAGCATTTTCAATTTTTTGTATTATTACTAAATTTGTGTTATAAATTATAATTGATTTATCATTTGAAATTGAGGAGATATTGTTCGATGGAAATATTGAAAATAAATTGACAGCATCATCATGCACTTCAATGGTTTGAATTAAAGTAAATTCCGATTGAATATTATTTTTCATAATATTTAATGTAATATATTTAATATATAAAAATGTAATTAAAGAATAAATAAATAAAAGATATAACTGAAATGGATGAATCAAACAATTCATCAAACAATCAAAATGATTCTGTTGAAAATAATGAAGAATATTCAAATAATAATAATATAGAAAATGAATCAAATATGAATGAAAGTGAATCTCATATAGAGAATGAATCTTTATATTCATATGATGAAAATAAAGATTTCCCAGTTTTTGCAAATAAGATAAATAAAAAATTGAATGATATAATACTTCATTATAAACAAGAATTAAAAAGTTTAGTAAAAGAAATAGAAGAAGATAGAGAAATGGTTAAAATATTAAAAGAACATAAAGCAAGTGTAGAAAATCAAGTAAAAAATAGAGAAAGAATGGTTGATGAAATGACTAAAAATGCAAATATGCAATCTCATACAATTGAAGTAGTAAAAAGACAAATAGGTAAAGTTAAATCACAAAGAAAAACTTTAGAAAATCAAGAATTAGAATTACAAGAAAGATTTAATATTCTTCAAAAAAGTATTGCTAAAGCAAATGAAAAAATGGATGCTTATAAATTAAATATGAAAAATATATTAGAAGAATTAGAACAATGGGCTCTTGCTGCAAGACAAAAAGAAGGTGATAAATTAAATATAGAAAAATATTATAGACATGATGAATTAAAAATTAAAGATACAATGTTACAAATTGAGAAATTAACTCAAGATGTAAATAAATTTAAAAAAGATTTACAAAAAGAAGTTACTGAAACTCAAGCTGCTCAAATTGAAATGGAAAAAACTACTGAAGAATTAAAACATTTACAAAGTGAAAGACAAGATTTATTAGATCAATTAATTAAAACTCAAGATAATATTAAAATGCTTTCTAATGATTTAAGAGATGAATGTGATGTTTATTATAAAAATAAAGTAGAATTAGGAAAAAATAAAGAAGATTTAGATAAGAAAATTAAACAATATGAAGATAATATGAAAGAAAATAAAAAAAAAGAAGAAGAAATAAAAAAAAAAGAAGCTCATTTATCTAAAACAAGAGAAAGTTTTCAAGAAAAAGAACATAATTATAATGAATTACATAATGATATTGAAATTAAGAAAAATGAATTAAGTGCTTTAGCAAGAGAATTAAATAATAAAACAAATTCTACAAATTATTTAAAAAATGATTTAGAAAAAAAGAAGAAAAATTTAGATGAAGCTAAATCAGAATATAATTTAAAAAAACAGGAAATAGAAAGAAATGAACAGAAATTTTTATCAGTAAAAGAAAAAGAAGAAGCAATATTAAAAAAGAATGCAGAATTAACTAAAGAATTAAAAAAAAATAAAGATGAATTAGAAAAGACAAAAAAGCAATTATATGAAGAATCAAAAATATTATATGATTTAAGAAATAAAGAAGCAAATATGATAGGAGAAATATCAAATGTAATATCAGCTAAGAAGTCCTTAAAAGCAAATATATTAAAATTAGATAATGAAATAACTAAACAAGGAGAATTATTATATAATGTTGATTTTCAAATACAATTAATGGAAAGAAAAGTAGATTGGGTTCAAGGTAAAAGAACACAAGAAGAAACAAATGAAATAAGTAAAAAAACAGAAATATTAGAAAAAAGTGTTTCTGATTTAACAAAAAAATTTTCAAAAATTGAAAATTCTTTAATTATGATTGATGAAGATTTAAGAACAGTAAATACAAAATTAAAATCAGCAACAGAAGAAAAAGATAAATTAACATCAATAATAGAAGAATTAGAATTAGAAAATATGAAATGTGGACAAGATTTACAAAAAATAGTAAAAAATAAAGAAGAAGTATTAGTAGAACATGATATGATGAAATTAGAAATAAAGAAAATATATAATAGATTAAAAGATGAAGCAAATACAGTTTTTAATAAAGAAAATAGATTAGCTCAATTAGAAATGTCAATAAAAGAAAGAGAAAAAGAAATAAATGTTCATAAAGATATTTTAGTTGCTCAACATAAATCAGCTGAAGAAGAAAGACATAAATGTGCAATGGAATTATCACAAAAATTAACAAGAGCTAAAAATTTAAAATTAAAATATGAAAGTTTAATTAGTAAAAATAAAAGAGGTGATGAAGAAGGAGAAGAAAAATATTCTCAAGCTTATTATGTTATTAAAACAGCACAAGAAAAAGAAGAATTACAAAGACAAAAAGATGAAATGGAAGGTAAAATTACTAAATGTAGAAAAGATTTAAGATCTTTAAAAATGACTTTAAATAGTTTAAAAGAAAGAAATGAAAAATTAAAAAAAGCTTTAATTTTAAAACAAAAAGGTGAAGTAGATATTGCAAAAGTAGAACAATTAGAAAAAAAAGTTGAAAAAGAAAATAAAGAAATGTGGGATAAAAAAAAAGAATTAGATAATTTAAATATGAATATTCAAAATGGACAACAAAAAATTGATGAAAAAATGATGCAAATTGATGTTTTAAAACATAATATTGAAAATTATAATAATTTATTAGTTAAACAACAAGAAGATTCAAAAAAAAAGAAAGATTCTACTGAAAGAAGTCAACAGAAATTTAATAAGTTAATGAGAGATAAAAAAGTTAATTTAGAAAATTCTGATTTAGGAGCTGAAATAAGATTAAATAATGAAAAATTAAAAAATAAATTTTTGAAAAATTCAATTGCTATTTTATCAAGTGAAATTGATGAAGTTAAAGATATTTTCAGTAATGAATTACAAGATTTTAATATTCCTTCTAGACCTTTAAGTGAAAAAGCTTCTTCTGTTGCTAGTAATAATTCTAGAATTGGTTAACATATTTAATCTTTTTATATATTATTAAATCGAATTTTAAATTAAAACTATATATATTTCATTTTTTATTATGTTTAATTTAATTATATTAAGAAAAAATTATTTTTAAATCAAACAAATAAATTTTTAAATAATAAAGAAATTAATACTATGTATGTTCTTTTTTATTCTTTTTTTATTTCATGAGTTTCAATTTTATTTACAATTTCATTCCCTTTTTTATCAATTTTTTTTGTTTCAATAATAGTAGTTTTCTCAATTTCTGTTTTAATTTCTTCTTTAACTTCTTCTTTAACTTCTTCTTTTTCTTCATTATTTTTATTATGCTCTTCTCTTTTATTTTTTTTGTATAATTCATCTAATTTTTTATTAATTTCATCAAAACCAGAATTATTACTTCTTTTATTTTTTTGATTGTCAATATTAATTGAAAAACTTTTTAATTCATCTTTTAAATTTTGAACATAAGCTTTTTTTTCATTTGATTTTTTCAAATCAAAATTTTTAGGTTTAAATTCATAATTATAATTATTTTTTTTATTATCACTATTAATAATATTACTTTTTTCTTTTTCAACTTTATCTAAAATATTAGATTTATTATAATTATTTACATTATTTTTTATTTGAAAACTATTTAAATCATTATTTCCTTTTTGAAAATTACCATAAATTCCATTTACACTAATTGGTTTATTTACAGCTTTATTTACTTTATCATTTAAATGCTTTAAATTTTTTATTATTTTATTTTTTGGACAATAAGTTTTATAAATAGAATAAAAATAATCTCCTTCGTATAAAATATTCTTATTTTTTTCATTTTTATTTGATTTAAATAAGATTTTAGAAATATCATCTTCATCATTATTAAAATTAGAAGAAATAATATAATCTTCATTTTTTGGTAAAATTATTTTTTTATTATTATTAAAGTTGTTTGATAAAGAAGAATCATAATTATAATTTGGATTATAAATTGGTTTATTCATTTCTTTTGGTTTTTCTTTTTTTTCATTTTCATTTTTATTTATATCATCAAATAAATTCGCTGGTTTAATTCCTGATTCAATTTTAGATAAATCAATATCAATTTCAGATATATTTTTTTTTTCTGGACTTTCTTCTTTTATTATTGTATCATAATTTGAATTTGAGAAAAAATTTTGTGTTAAAATTTTTTCTCTATTTTTGTCTTTTGGTAAATCTTGAGATAAAAAATCTAAATCTGATGGAATATTTTTTTTTTCCTTTTCTGGTTTGATTATATCTAATAATTCTTTTTTTGGGTTTGAATCTTTTTTATATATTTCATTTTTTATTTCTAATAATTTTAAGGATTCTTTATTTGAAAATATTGTATTTATTTTTTCTATTATTTCTTCAGTTTTTTCCACTTTCTCTTCAATTTCTTTTATTAAATCTTCTTTTTTTATTTCTTCATTTTCATTTGAATCTTTTATTTTATTATTTATATATTCTTCAAATGATACTTTGTTTTCATTTTTATTGTCTTCCATTTACCAATTAATTTAATATAATAAATATTATTTATTTTTATAAAGGAATAAAAGGATTATATATAGATAAAAAATATAAAATCAAAAGTCTAAACATTTAATTTGTATTGGGGATTGGGGATTGGGGATTGGTGATTGGTCCCAATCCCCAATCCCCAATCCCCAATCCCCAATCCCCAATTTTCATCTTATTATTTTTTAAGGATTAAATTTTATTTTTGAT
>JAEEGK010030473.1_pt1 | contig 10687 bp, 13 predicted proteins | sample 8958771 | NCBI WGS metagenome assembly JAEEGK01 (sample SAMN16246547, study PRJNA631951) | gut metagenome | biome: gut microbiome; feature: rumen; material: SC-attached | host: Bos | place: Iran: Karaj | collected 2018-10 | reverse complement strand
CATTTATAACTCTTAAAATCTAATACAAAGGAAAATAATTAAAATCACTACAAACTTGATGGATATTAATGCTTTTTGCTCTTTTTTAACCAGATCTGGGATCCCAGGCCTTAACAAAAGAAATCCAAAACTAATTGATTCCCAAATTAGCAAAACATAACACATTTAACATATATATGATACTACAAATACATAACAAATACAACATATTTATTATATATTATATATTTGAAATACATATATTAATTAATACATTTAATATATAAATATATAATAACATAATGAACAAATATATGATAAATAAAATATAAAACAAATAGTATACATATAACATATATAAAATAAATAATATCCATATCTATGATATATTTAATATATAACAAATATATGATATAGAATAAATATATATAATATCAAATATAAGATATATAACAAATATAATATACGTAACATAAATAGAATATCTAATATATTTAATATATGTGCTATAAATAATATATGGAATATATCTAATATATATTATTCAAATACAATAACACATATCATAAATATAGAATATAGATGTTATATAACAGATAAGCATATTAAAGATGATAGAATATAATAGTAATGATATATAACATATATAATATAAATGGTTTATAAGCTGTTAATGATATATATTCTGGGCTTAATAAAAAAGAATAATGTAAGCGATGATATTTATCTGGCCAGAATATTGCTGATAAATAGAAAAATAAGAAAATACAGTAATCATGCGGGTTTGAGAAAAGAACAATTATAGAAATGATATATAACATATATAGCGTTTGCGTATAAATAGTTGCTACAAACAGCCAGTTTTAAGGGACAGAAAATCAGATCCTGGAAAGAACAATAATTAGCATTATCATGATAAGAAAGAATAAAATCATATCGCAAATCTGTGACTAGATTAGATGGATAAATATATAAGATATATAACATTTTATTGTTATGGTGTCTTTTTGAAATCGAAAAGATAAGATTAGAAAACTTTGTGATGTATATATGATATATAACAGATTAATTTTGAATAATATCAAAACAAAAATCAACAGAACATAAAAGATAAATATATAATATAAGTTATATAACACATACAAAACAATAGTAGAAATAATTTGAACACCATAATATTATATAACATAAATAAGCTATATGATAAAAGCAAAATAAATTATTGATTCACGTTGATATATAACATATATGTTGTGTATAATACATAGAAAATATATTTATTATATTTTTCATATTATATATTGAAAATAAATATCCTGAGACTTATAATTGTTTTTGGAGAAAATGAAATAGTAAGGGGAAGAAGTATGCGTATTGTTGCTTTTAGTAATCAAAAAGGGGGAGTAGCTAAGACTACTTCAAGTTATGCCATGGCTGTTGGCCTTGCTAAGAGAGACTTTAAGGTCCTTGTGATCGATGCAGATCCACAGGAAAATCTCTCAATGACCGCTGGAATCGATTTAAATGAGATAGATCCTGATCCAGAGGATATTGAGAAGCTTACAGCTGAACAGCAGGAATATTTCTATAAAAATGTACCAGCCAAGCTTTTTGAGGTCATGAAGGGGGAAAAGGACATAAATAAGGCCATAATTCCTATTGCAGAGAATTTAGACCTTATTGTAGGTGGAATTGATCTTGCATCCGCTGATATGACCTTTGGAGCTCTTGGAAGAGAGAGACTTATCAAGGAAGCCTTCAGTAAGCTCAAGAACAAGTACGATTTCTGCATATTTGACTGTAGCCCGGCTCTTGGCGTTGTTCTTATGAATATACTTACAGTCGCTGATGAGGTAATTATTCCTCTTGAGCCTGGTGCATATTCTCTTCAGGGATTATCAAGACTGTATAAATTCATCGATCAGATCCATGATTTCACCAATGACAAGCTTAAAGTAGATGGAATCCTTGTAACTAAGGTCAGAAACACAGCAAATTCCAAGATTTGGATCAATGATATAGAGGAAAAAGCTGAGCTTTTAGGCACAAAGGTATTTAAATCCAAGATCAGACTTAATGTATCAGTAGAAGAGGCTCAGACAATGAAGATGGATATTTTTGAGTATGCTGGGGGATCAGCTGCTGCAAGAGATTATGATGACTTTATTGATGAATTTCTGGAGGAGGATGAGTGATGGCAAGCAAAGCAAGTATGTTAAAGCAGGGGGCAAATAAAACTGGAAAAGGTTTATTTGCAGGAATGACCAAGCTGGAAGCCAGAGAGGAAGCACCTTTAAACGAAGTTGAAGTAACAAGCGATATTGATAAAGTGACTGAAGAAGTCAACGAACCAGAACCAGAAATTGATAAGCCTGTAGAAGTAAAAGAGCCGGAAGTAGTTAAGGTTGTAGAAGCTATTAAAGAAGCCCCTGTAGAAGCTGTAAAGGCCGTAAAAGAGGTCAAAAAGGAAGAAGAGGAAGAAATTAATACAAGTATTAATAAAACCGAAGAAGAGCCTAAAACACAGAAAGAAAAGGCAAACAGCAGATACGAGAAAGAGAAATTCCTTCTTCTTGATGTAAGAGGATATAGAGACTACGTTGAGCATATGGCTAAGGCGGCTAATATGTCTGCAACAAAGTACATTAGAAATCTTATTCAGCTGGATATGGATAAAAATATGGATATCTATGAAGCCCACAAGGCCTTAGAAGAGAAGTTAAGAGGCAGAACAGGCAACTAAACCAGTTCTTTTATTGATAAGCAGATAAATCCAGAAATATTTCAAATAAAAAGCCCTTGGATCAAATGATCCAAGGGCTTTATTTGTCATAAATTATTTCTTCTTGCCGTTAACAGCATCCTTGAGTGCCTTACCAGCTTTGAATTTAGGAACTGTAGCTGCAGGAATCTTGATAGCTGCGCCAGTCTGAGGATTCTTACCTGTTCTAGCTGCTCTCTTAGCTGTCTCGAATGTTCCGAATCCAACGAGCTGAACTTTGCCTTTCTTCTTAAGCTCTTTTGATACAGCGTCTGTGAAAGCCTTAACAGCCTTCTCTGAATCCTTCTTTGAAAGACCAGTCTCTTTTGCGATAGCATCAACAAGTTCTGTCTTATTCATGGTATAATACCTCCCTCAAAATGAGTAATTTTTACTACAATGAAAATTTTACACCTTGTTTTGGGCATTCTCAATAGATTAAACACGAAAAAATGCCAAAATTCGTTGTGTTTTTTAGTGCAGAATTCTGAAAAAGCGCTAAACTATTGACTTTTTACAAAAAGAGTATTACAAATTCACAGTTTTGCTACTGTTTGGCGGTATACTTTGATGAAATAGTAGGCAGATAGGGCAAGTGAAGCTGCCTCAGCGATAGGAAATGAGAGCCAAACGAGGTTTATGTTTCCGGTCTTAGATAAGAGCCATGCAGCCGGTATAAGCACAACAAGCTGTCTGCCTACGGATATGATCAGAGAGTAGATACTCTTTGAAAAGGCCTGGAATATGGATCCCATGGTTATGCACAGGCCTGCTACAGGGAATGAGAGGCATATTGTGCGAAGCGCCGGAATACCTATACTGAGCATGTTTTCGTCTGCATTAAATATTCCCAGGAGCTTATCAGGCATGGTGAAGAATACAATTGCTCCTATAAACATGATGGAAAGAGCAAGTGCAAGTGAAAACCTGAGAGCTTCATTGATACGGGACTTCTTTTTGGCACCGTAGTTGTAGGCGAGTACAGGTATAAGTCCGTTATTTAAGCCAAATACAGGCATAAAGATAAAGCTCTGCAGTTTGAAATAGATTCCGAATACCGCTGTTGCAATAGGTGATAGCATGATCAGTATCTTATTCAGCAGATAAGTCATAATTGAGCCGATGGACATCATAAGTATCGAAGGGACACCAACGTAGTATATTTCTCTGATGGTCTCAAGCTCAGGGTGAAGTATCTTTTCCCAGGAAAAGACAATTTCCTTATTGAACTTCAGATTACAGGTGAGTCCGATCGCAGCTCCGATAAACTGACCCAAAACGGTTGCATAAGCAGCTCCAGCGACGCCAAGTTCGGGGAAAGGTCCGATTCCGAAGATGAGCAACGGGTCGAAAATGATATTGATAATTGCACCGGTTGCCTGTGAAATCATGCTGAATATGGTCTTACCCGTGGACTGAAGAAGCCTTTCAAAGGTCATCTGGAAGAATATTCCGGCGGAAAACAGACAGATAATTCTGAGATATTTTGTGCCGAATTCCATGATTATTCCGCTGCTGTACTGGGATGCAATAAAAGGACGGGCAAAGAAAATACCTATGATAAAAAAGAGTACGAAATTGAGGAATGTCAGAAACAGACCATTATTGGCTGCTGAATCGGATTTATCAAATCTCTTTTCACCAAGTGAGCGTGACAAAAGGGCATTAATACCGACTCCTGTTCCTGAGCCCATGGCGATCATCAGGTTTTGCATGGGAAACGCTAAAGTAACGGCAGTGATGGCTTCGGTTGCATGATTGGGAATACGGGCTACGAAGGCACTATCTACTACGTTATAAAGAGCCTGCACCAGCATGGAGATCATCATGGGCAGGGACATGGAAATGATTAGTTCTTTTATGGGCATTACGCCCATTTTGTTTTCTTGATTCATGGATTTTCCTTTGGATTTTTCTTTTTTTCATTTATTATACATGATAATATAATAAAAAGACCTTTTTAGTGATATGTATTGATGTGAAGGAGACTATATGCGTAAAAGAGTACTTATTGCTGATGATACTACACTGATGAGAGAGATGATTAGAGGAGCGCTTCCGGCTGAGGATTATCAGATAGTCGGAGAGGCAACTTCAGGTGATAAAGCCATTGAGCTTTATCAGGAGACTAAGCCTGATGTAATGATCCTTGATATAAATATGCCTAAAATGAACGGCATTGACGCACTTACAGAGATAATGAAGATTGATCCCAATGCCAAAGTTATCATGTGTTCAGATCAGAAGTATGAGTCTATGATAATGATGGCCCTCAAAAAGGGAGCAAAGGACTTCGTAATAAAGCCTTTTACATCGTATGATGTGCTTCTTGCGGTCAAGAAGCTCTTCGATGGGGAATAAATACAGAAAGAGAGACAGTTATGTTAGACCAGGTTTCAATTTACGCAGAGAACAAGAAAGGTTGCTTTCAGAGCATCACAGGACTTCTTAATTCCAATGGAATCAACATTTTAGGTTCTGTAACCAATGATTCGGCAGAATACGGAATTATCAGAATGGTGGTTTCGGATCCGGCAAAGTGTATTGAGGTCCTTAGAGGAGATGGCTATATTTGCAAAACTACGCCGGTTTTAGCCGTTGAATGTCCGGATGAGGTCGGAGCCCTCGACAAGATATTAAAGACGCTGTATTCCAGCAATATTAACGTTAATTACATATATCTTTCATTCAACAGAGAATCGGGACTTCCAATCATGGTGATGCACACTGATGACATATATCAGGTGGAGAACATCCTTACAAACAAAGGATATAACTGCATTTGATCCTGATAAAGCGAGAATATAGATATAATAAATAAGTCATAGATGTTATATAACATCTATGACTTTTCTTTTAATTATTTAATGTCCAGCCATCAACCTTGGCAGTGTGTATAACCAGTCTTTTCCCGCTACCGGATCTACCGCTACAGGTGGAGAGAGTAAGGATAGAAGGGAACTCGTCAAGGTTTAGATCTGCCGGCTTTTCGTACAGATTGTTGCTTGCTATGTATTTAATAAAATCGTTGTACTCCTGCTCGGAGGTTACAACCGAATATGAGTCACTTCCGACGGTTGTTACATAATAGGCGAAAACGCGGTATTTATAAACGGCATTTTCTGTGTAGATATAGACATAAGGGTTTGAATCGATAATTTCCCTGCCACCCTCCTGGATGAGCTGTTTGAATTTACCGAACATTGCACCGTTTCTCATGTTGTGGCCGAAAATGATATCGTGCATTCCGGTGAAATCACTGGTGCTGAGAACATCGGTGAAAAGACATCCTGAGCTGTTGTACTTGCCTTCAAAGGTCTTTTTGATGTACTCATCGATCTCTTTTTCGTGAACAACAGGATAGCTTAAGTCAAAGCAAGGCATGTAGATCCAGGCGACAAAGTCACTGTTTATGCTCTTTAACTGGGCATAATCAATCTGAAGAGGCGGATATGTGGCTCCATCGGGCATTTGTGCCTTATCTGCCACGGATATGGAATCTTCAACCAGCTCCTCGTACTCCGTGCCGGCTATGTTATATTCCTGCTTTTCTCTGTAAATACCTATGGACTCATATATTATTATCGCAATACAGATTAGGATTACTATGAGCCTGAAGGGTTTACTGCGAATAATCTTCATGAAAATCCCTCACAAAAAAATAATAGTCTTCTATTTCATTCTATTACCCAAATATCGCTAAATCAAGAAAAATGCACTATAATTGATATTGTTATGCCGGTTCATTTTACAGGGAGGATGAAGCATGCCAAGAAGTGCTAATCAGAAATTAAAGCTATATTATCTCTACCGGATTTTACTTGAAAAGACCGATGATAATCACACTATAACCATGCCCGAGATACAGCAGCATCTGGAGAGTCGCGGTATTGCAGCTGACAGAAAAAGTCTTTATGACGATATGGATGCTCTGAGGACGCTGGGATTTGATGTTATCGGCGAAAAAGACGGAAGAAATTTCTGTTATCATCTTGGCAGCAAGGAGTTTGAGATAGCAGAGCTTAAGCTTTTGGTTGATGCTATTCAGTCCTCCAAGTTTATTACAGAGAAGAAGTCCAGCGAGCTGATAAAAAAGCTAACAGGGCTTGTAAGTGACTACGAGGCGCTTCAGCTTAAGCGCCAGGTGGTGGTTCAGGGCCGCATAAAGACCATGAACGAGAGCATTTATTACGTAGTTGATGAGATTCATAGTGCAATTAGTAACAACAATAAGATCCGTTTCAATTATTTTAAATGGAATATCAATAAAGAGATGGTTCCGAGAAAAGAGGGAAAATATGAGGTAAGTCCCTGGGCGCTGACCTGGGATGACGAGAATTATTACCTGATAGCATTTGACTCAGAAGCAGGAATTATCAAGCATTACAGAGTTGATAAGATGCGCGATATCGATATTATCGAGGAGAAGAGAGAGGGAAGAAGCCACTTCGAGGAATTTGATATGGCAACCTACGCCAGGATGAATTTCGGAATGTTCGGCGGAAAAGAGGTCAAGGTTAAGCTTAAGTTCAAGAAGGACCTGGTAGGAGTTTTACTGGACAGATTCGGAAAAGATATTGCTATTCGTTCTACAGACGATGAAGAATGGGCGGAAGCAAACGTTGATGTGGCCCTCAGTGAACAGTTTTTGGGATGGATCTTTTCCCTTGGCTCAAGCATAAAGATTGTTGGCCCGGATGAGGTTGTAAAGCGCTTTACAGAGGACCTTGGCGCAATTGAAAAGCTATATAAATAACAAATGTTATCTAAGGAGGATAAGGTTTTGAACAGGGAAAGCGGAGTGCTGATGCCTATTTTTTCACTGGCATCAAGATTTGGCATTGGATGTTTTTCAAAAGAGGCATTCGAATTTGTGGACTTTTTGGAGAAGTCCGGACAGGGATACTGGCAGGTTTTGCCACTTGGCCCTACGGGCTATGGAAATTCTCCGTATCAGCCACTTTCGGCTTTTGCAGGCAATCCTTATTTTATTTCGCCTGAAAAGCTTATAGAAGAGGGACTTTTGTCCTGGGATGATGTAAACTGCATGGATTTTGGCGGTAATCAGGAGTGCGTGGATTACGGAAAACTCTACGAAAACAGGTATAAGGTACTGGAAAAGGCCTATGATAATTTCCTTGAAAAGGGCGATAAGAAGGAGCTTGAGAAGTATTCTAAGGAAAATGCATATTGGCTTGAGGATTACGCATTATACCTTGTAATCAAGGAGCTTCAGGGCGGAAAATCCTGGACAGACTGGGATAAAGAGCTTAGAAGCCGTGATAAAAAGGTTATCGATGAGATAAAAAAGACCAACAAAAAGGAGATTGAGTTCATCTATTTCCAGCAATTTAAGTTTGATGAGCAATGGAAGGCACTTCTTGATTATGCGCACAAGCATAATGTGAAGATCATCGGAGATCTTCCCTTTTATGTTGCCATGGACAGCGCAGACAGCTGGTCACATCCGGAAGTTTTTGAGATGGACAAAGACTTTGAGCCCAAATCAGTGGCAGGATGTCCTCCGGATGCTTTTTCGCCTACAGGCCAGCTCTGGGGAAATCCCATATATGACTGGGATGCTCTCAAAAAAGACGGTTATTTGTGGTGGATAAAGAGAATTGAGCGCAATTATCAGTGGTTCGACGTGATCCGTATCGATCATTTCCATGGATTTTCCGAGTACTACGAGATTCCTTTCGGGGACGAGACTGCAAAGAACGGCAAAATGAAGAAGGGGCCTGGAATTGATCTTTTCAATGCGCTTAAAAAGAGCCTCGGAGAGCTTGATATGATCGCAGAGGATCTGGGTAATACCACAGAGGAGAATGTTAAACTCCTTAAGGATTCAGGATTTCCTGGAATGAAGGTGCTTCAATACGGCTTCACAAGCTGGGACAGCTGTTATGTAAATCACAGACATGAGAAAAACTGTGTTGTTTATACCGGAACCCATGATAACACACCGACTTTTGCCTGGGTTCAGGAGATCAACGAGGGCGAAAGGTCTTTTACCAGAAGATACATAAACTCCATGAATACGGACTATGGCGCCTTTGTGTGGGATATTATCAGGGAGGCATATCGCTCCGTGGCAGATTTGTGTATAATTCCTTTACAGGATTATCTGTGTAAGGGAAAGGAAGCCAGGATCAATACCCCCGGAACAGCAGAGGGAAACTGGCAGTGGCGTCTTACACCGAACTATCTCTCGGAGGATCTGGCAAGAAGCATAAGACTTTTGAGTGAGACCTATAGCCGTCTGCCCAAGGTTTCCGAGGAATAAATTATATTTGGGAGAGAGAAAAGATATGAGAAAAATACTTATTGTCATCGACATGCAAAAGGACTTTGTTGATGGGGCACTGGGAACAAAAGAGGCAGTAGCCATCGTGCCAAACGTGGTAGAAAAAATCAAGTGTTATGATATAAAGGACGTATTTGCCACAAGAGACACACATCAGCCAAACTATATGGAGACTCAGGAGGGAAAGAATCTTCCGGTTGTTCACTGCGTAGAGGGAACAGAAGGTTGGGAAATAAATAAAGCCGTTGCAGCCGTACTTGATGGGGCAACTATCTTTGATAAGCCCACCTTCGGCTCAACAGCTCTCTGTGATGCAATATTAAAGCTCTCCAAGGAAGAAGAGCTGGAAATTGAGATGGTCGGACTTTGCACCGACATCTGCGTTGTATCAAATGCGCTCATGCTCAAGGCCTTCATGCCTGAAGTAAAGATCAGCGTTGATTCTTCATGCTGCGCAGGCGTTACCGTGGAAAAGCACGAGGCAGCGCTTGAAACCATGAGATCATGTCAGATTAATGTCATCTGATCATCCAAGGAGCAGGATGATAAATGTAATAAATGAAACAGCAAATACGGAAGTTGTGGTGGCTGTAATGACTTTCTGAGTGAGAACTTCCTTATCCACGTACTTTCCGCCGATGTTTATTGCATCCACTATTTTTGTGCAATGTGATTTTGAATATGAATTGAAATTGCTCATTGGTATAGTCTCCATGTGATATAACAACAACCGATATAGCTATAATACCCTATAATTCTGTATTTCCCGTAATCAGTCGCTAAAGAAAGTATAAAAAGAGTCTGTATTTTTTGTGGATTATTGTTATGGTACGTGCAGAGGGGGAAAAATAGACGGCTATAATTCACGGAATGTAATATTTTTGTGGACAGTATCTCCGGATATAATCATATCATCAGCAAAACACATAGCTGATTTCGAGATAGATCACAAAGATTAGAGGAGGGACTTAAAATGGAAATCACATTAGAAGCTATCGAGAAAGTAATGGAGGCAACAGGAGTTGAATACAAGACTGCTAAAGAAGCCCTTACAAAGACAAACGGAAATGCTGATGAGGCTATCAAACTGATCCGTCCCGATACAATAGACATCGGAGAAGAGGCTAAGGCAGCTGTAGAAAAGCTCAAAAAGAAAGTGGAAGAGGGCAATGTAGACAGGATCCAGATTCGCAAGAATGATGAGATTGTACTCAGTGTTCCTGTAAATGTAGGAATCATCGGAGGATTTCTTGGACTTGCTGCAGCACCCTGGGCCATGATCGCCGGTTCCGTAGCAGCATTCGGACTTGGATGCAAGCTTGAAGTAGTAAAAAAAGACGGAACTACCGATGAAGTAAAGTAATAAAAAACTGAATACTAAATATGACAGGGCCATTATTCATCGCTGATGGATAGTGGCCTTTTCTGTTGCGCGAATTATCTGCCGCAGGAGGAAATGAGTCCAATAAAGTTCCCACCACAACATCTAGCGGTTGATTTTTCGAACAAACATTCGTACAATAAAAGCACAAACAAGAACAGATGTTCGCAACACATGTTTGCGAGTGCTAAGGAGTGGTTATGGATGATGACAGGATCATACTTCATTCAGACTGCAATTGTTTCTACGCATCGGTAGA
>JAEEGK010030466.1_pt1 | contig 10689 bp, 10 predicted proteins | sample 8958771 | NCBI WGS metagenome assembly JAEEGK01 (sample SAMN16246547, study PRJNA631951) | gut metagenome | biome: gut microbiome; feature: rumen; material: SC-attached | host: Bos | place: Iran: Karaj | collected 2018-10 | reverse complement strand
TTCGTCGAGGTTTGCCGTGAGGGACAAGTCGATATCCTGGTTTGCGGCATTGGTGGGGTCAAAATCCCTGTTGAAATAGCTGGCGAAGTCAAAATCGACGTTTCCGTTGATTTCGATGTCTGCGGCCGTGGCAAAACCGGTAGCGGCAAGGGCAATCGGCAAAATAATTTTACGCATACAATCCTTCCAAAAAGGTTTATTTGGTTTTTACGAGCAAAAGATAGAAATATCTTTGTCGCAAGACCAATGTTTTGTGCCTAGTAGCTCAAAAATACGAATATACTATGTCTTGCTGGAATGAGTTTTGTAAATTTGAATAAGTCTTTAATAAAGGTGGATATGAAGTTTTCCTCCCGTATAATTCTTTTTTTGTCGCTTGCGCTCGTGCAAGGTGTTTTTGCATTGACGGCGGACCAGATTTTGGATAAGTCTAAGGCTTGGTTCAAGTCGGGCAAGGCTTGGAGCCTTAGCTTCAAGGCGCAACTGTTCCAATCGGATTCCCCAGAAATCAGGACTCAGTCAGGGAGTCTTGTCGTTACCGAAGGGGACAAGTTCAAGCTTGACCTTTCGGGTATCAAGTTCTATAGCGATGGCGAAAGTCTTTGGCAGTGGAATGTCGAGCAGAAACAGGTATTGATAAAAGCGGTCGAAGACTTGTCGAGCTCGTTGCACCCGTCGGAACTTTTGTTCAAATACTTGAACTGCAAGGCGCTTGAAATGGGCGAGGCGGAATTTTCGAAACAGAAACTTTGGACTTTGAAGCTCGACCCTGCGAAGTATGCGGGACAATTCACTAGGATGGATGTGTGGCTTTCGCAGAAGGACTTTTCTCCAGTGCGTCTCTATACGGAAGATCCGGCGGGAAACGCGTCTTGGTATAACATTACGGACTTGAAAGTGGTCAAGGATGTTTCTAACGATGATTTCAAGTACAAGCCTGTTCCGGGTGTTGACGAAATCGATATGAGGTAGATTGTGAAATTTAGCGGAATGAAAAAGTCGGCTGTACTTGCGGCAGGACTCCTGATGGCGGGAGCTTTGGGCAGCAGTGCTTTTGCCGGCGAGACATTGTTCAGCAACTACGTGTTTGCCGTTGGCCCGGCTGGGCAAAATGGAGCCTTGTGGGCTTTTTCGAGAGACAATAGCTATAGTGGCGTTACGTTGTTGAAGTTCAATGTTGCGGACAAGGGAACTGTGGTGACGGAATCGACTGCGCAGTCCCAAGTCGAAACGGATACGTTGACTGCAGTGCAGGATGGTATTTTTGAAGATGACCTTGCCGAACGCAGGCGAATTCCTGCGATTTACGCGGGCTCGAAGTTCGGGCTTGTGCTTCCGATGTTTGCGATGGACAAAAATGACCGTTATTTGCGCCCGGCTGGGTATTATACCGTACGTGATTTGAATAACGTTATTGAAAATCCTGTTGATGCTCCGTCGATGGCAGACGATTTGGACAAGCCGATGCAATATACGATGAGCGGTTTTGCATACGATTCGACGGCGAAGCGCTTGTGGATTGCCCGTGGCGCCTTGGGCGTGATGGTTCACGATGTATCCGGAAAGAAAAGCGCGGATACGACATTTGTTTTTAACTTGAAGGCGAAAAAACTTGAAAGACTCAAGGATAATGCGGATTTGGATTTGGAAAAATATCCTGAGATATTCGATGTCCGCTTGCATCCGGAAACGGGTGACCTTTGGCTTGCTACGGCGAAGGGCATTTGGGTCATGTCTTCTGGTAGCCTTAAGCAAATATCGGATGCGCTGAAAGATTCTCGCGTGACTGGCATATGGATGGGCGGTAAGCCGCTCCAGATTATTGCAGAAACTGCTTACAAAAAGAAAGAAGATGTGATTGGCGGGTTGTGGCGGATTTATGGCGACAAGGCAAAAGACTTTGCCAAAGTGAATTTCTTGGATACCGCGGGCAAGGTGCAGAAGAAGGATATTTACGACGAAGCGGATTACACGGTAGGCGATGTGGCCTTTATCGGCAAGACGGCTTACGTACTGGTTCGTGCGGTCGGAGGTTCTATTAGCGGTTACCTCAAGCTGGATTCTCTTGGCGCTCGCGCTTGGGAAAAAGACGATGATGGAAAACTCCAGTGGCTTTATGGCTACGAAACGGGAGCGACTGACCGAAAGGCTATCATCACATCGATGTGCTCGTTCCCGCTTTCGAAAAATCGGACGGGGCTTGCAATTGCAACCTACGGCAACGGTGTTTCGGTTTCGGCGGATTCCGGTGCGACATGGAGTGTTGTGCTGAACCGTGCAAAGCTTAGCAACAACTTGGGCTCGATTCGCATGGTGCCTTCTGTGATAACGCCAGGTGACGAAGCGCTTGTTTCGTATAAACTTGGCAAGGAATCGAAGATTACGATTGAAGTGTTCAGTTACGATATGCGCAAGGTGCGTACTATTGTGAAAGATGTTGTTCGCAATGCGGACGCTTCGCGCAGTTCGAACCCGAAAGAAGATTTTTGGGACGGACGCGATGATCATGGCAAGGATTGCACGATGGGAGTTTATTATATCAGGGTGAAGGACAATCATGGCCATATCGGTTGGGGCAAGGCGATGACGCTTGGAGGTAACTTCAGATGATTAATTTGAAAAATCTTGTAGTTACGGCTTTGGCTGTTTGTTCGCTTGTCGATTTTTCGATGGCAGGTCCTTTTACGAAAAAGTCCGAACTCGGTGGCTTTGATGGTTTTGTAGAGCGTATGGGCGCTGGCGTTCGTGAACTTGGGCGTGGCAATACAGGTTCCGCGGATACCGCTTCTATGCCGGGTGCGTTTTGGAACCCCGCTTTGCTTGGTTTCCGCGAAAATCTTGGATATACGCTGAATATCGAAAAACGCGATTTGGACCGCTTGGGCGGAGCCTTCGGTGTTGAAGGCAAAATTGGAAAACGCATGGGCGTGGGTTTTGCCATGCTTTACCGTGGTGACCGTGATTTCAAAGTGATTGATGACGATGATGAAACGATGGGAACAGCAAAGCCGTTCTTCTCGATGTTTTATCTAGGTTTTGCTTATCGTGCCACGCGTCAGGATGCGTTTGGTCTTTCGCTTTCGATGAGCTATGACAATTTGGATGTCGCCCAGTATTTCGAAGGAATTGATATGGAAGATTCCTTCCGCAGTCCGGTGACGATTAACTTGGCTTGGTTCCGTCAATGGAATGAAAAATGGTCTTCGTCTGTTGTCATTCGCAATTTGAGTTTTAGCAAGAATTTGTCTGCAAAGTGGACGAAGAACCCGAGTAAGGATAACTCGCTTGCTTCTACAGAAGGCGTGCGCCCGAAAGTTTTGCAGATTGGTCTTGGCTATCGCTCCAAGATTTTGGGCAAGCCGGTCTATGCTTGGATGGAAGCGTTGGATTACCAGGTGGCCGATACGCTTTTGGCGTTTGACCCGCAACTCCATGTTTGGACGGGTCGCGTGGGCTTTGAATGCGAAATTGTTCCTAAAGCAACGCTCCGTGTGGGTATGGATGACTTGAACTGGATGCTTGGCGCGGGTTACAAGTTCGAAATCCGCGTGGGCAGAAGAAAGTTCCCGATAGAAGTGAACTACGCGTTCCTTTACGAAACGAGTGCGGGACTTTGGTCTCCGTTCAGCCTTGGCTTGCGGGGATACATTCCTTGATTTCGAAGGTGTTCATATCGAAGGTGCGCAGTCTTGAATCCATGGACTGCAACTTCGATGCTGGCATAAACGTTATTTGCGGTCCGAATGGTTGCGGCAAGACGACCATTCTGGAAGCTATTCATTTGCTTGCGCAGGGGTTCTCGTTTCGGTCGCGTGACTTGCGGGAATTGATTACCTGGAAGCAAGATGAAATGATTTTGCGTGGCGAGTTTAATGACGAAGGTCGTTCGCGGATGCGGGCGTTGCGCGTTTATTCTCGCGGGTGCGATGTCCGTGAAAACGGTGAATCGTTGAAGTCGCCGACGTCATTTTTCGGGACATGTCCGGCGGTGATTATGCAACCCTCGGATATTGAACTTTTGCGTGGCGGACCCGAGGTTCGCAGGCATTGGCTCGATGAAATCCTTTGTTACAGGTCTTCGGCAAATGCGCTGGTGTTGCGCCGCTACAAGCGTGTGTTGCAACAACGTAACAAATGGCTCAAGGAATTTAAACAGAGCGGTTCTGCTGTTGGCGGCGAGTACTTGTTCCGTGTGCTGACGCAGCAGCTGATTGAACTGGGTGCTAAACTGTGGGCTGCGCGTATTGCGCTTTCGAAAGAAGTTTCCGAAATCATTACGCGGTATTATCGCAAGCTTTCGGGCGGTGTTGATGAAATCACTTGTGCGTACAAAAGTTCGATTATCAAGTCGCTGGATGCGCTTGATGCCGCGGAGCCGATGTCGGATGAAATGATGGATGAAATCCCGTCGGATGCTAGCGGGAGTGCTTCGGGGGCTGTTGCTGAAAATGCGCCGGATACTGCCAGTGCTGAATGTGCGGGCGCAGGAGAAGGCGTGAGCGAAGAAATGTTGCGGAATGCGTTTGCGCGGAAACTTGCGGACTTGGAATATGTGGAGCGCTTGCAGGGAATGACGATGGCCGGACCGCACCGCGATGATTTGGCGCTTTGCGCTTCGGGCTATGAGATGCGATCTGTCGGGTCGCAGGGACAGTGTCGCTCGGCTGCGGTTGCCATGCGCTTTGCCGCTGTAGATGTGGCTTCGCGTTATTTGATGAGGCCGATTTTGCTGTTGGACGATATCTTTGCGGAATTGGACGTGAATCGCCGTGATGCGGTCGCTTCGCTGATTCGTGAAAAGGAATGTCAGGTGATTATTGCGACTCCGCAAGCGGAAGATTTGCCGTTTAAGGCTGACGCAATGATTGAATTGAAAATTTAATGATTGTCATTCCCGCGAAAGCGGGAATCTCCTTTTTTCAAGAAGGTGGTGGCCGTTCAGAGACGGACATGACATTGCGACTGGGGTGACAGGGTGGAGAAACTGACCCCGGCATGTATGAAAAAAAAACGCGCAATTGGATTGCGCGTTTTTTTTTGCATCGGGGACGTTGTGGAGGATGAACCCCCGCTCGAAGGGGTGGCTTCCCCCTCAGTAAACAAAAAATTTTACTATTGCTTTTCTGTCTACTTCCTACTGTCTACCGACTACTTATTTATTCTTCAGCAAGTCGCGGATTTCGGCGAGAAGCTTTTCTTGTGCAGGCGGTTCAGCAGGAGCGGCAGCGGCGGCAGCAGCTTCTTCGGCTTTTTTCTTGCGCATGTTCTGCATGAATCCGAGGAATTTCTTCATCAAGAGGAACACGGCGAATGCGACAATCAGGAAATTCAACACTTCGCCAATGAAGGTGCCGTAAGGAATGGCGATGCCTTCGGAGGTCGTATAGACGAGAGTCTTGATGCCTTCGCCTGCGTTCTGACCGCCGCATTTGGCGATGAGAGCGGTGACAACTGGCATCACGACGTCGTTGACGAATGAGTTGACGATTTTGCCGAATGCGGCACCGATGATGATACCGATGGCCATATCGACGATGTTGCCTTTGAAGGCGAATGCTTTGAATTCTTCAATAAGTGAAGCTGCTTTGTTTTTGAGACCCATTTTTATTTCTCCTTATAGGTTGTTTTATGTTTAAATAATAGGAAAAACCTTTAAAGTTTGGCATGCAATTTTTAAATTTGGCGCGCTATGTCATGGTTATTATTGGCTTTTGCTTCGGCTGTCTTTTTGGGCTTTTATGATCTGGCCAAGAAAAAATCGGTTCAAGATAACGCGGTTCGGCCGGTTCTATTACTTTGCAGTGTTTTTTACGCACTTTTGATGTTGCCGGTTTTGTTGACGGGACATTGCGAACCGTTGACTTTGCACGACCACTTCTTTTTGATGGGAAAGGCGGTTATCGTTGGGCTGAGCTGGCTTTTTACGTACAGTGCCATTGCCCACATGCCTCTTAGCATTTCTACGACGATTCGGGCTCTTGCTCCTTTATTCACAATTATGATTGCCGTGGGGTTCCTGGGGGAGCGTCCTCAGGCTATGCAGTGGGCGGGAATTGCTGTTTGCGTTTGTTCGTACGTCGGACTGAGTATGGCGGGCCGTAAAGAGATGGGACATTTCTTTAGTAATGGTTGGGTTGTGGCGATGCTCCTCGGAACGATTCTTGCGGCATGCAGTGGAATTTACGATAAACTCATTCTCCAGCGGATGAATTTCGAGCCTTTGACGGTGCAGGTTTGGTTCAGCATTTATATGTGCGCGGTGCAGTTTTTAACGACGATGATGACGTGGTACCCGACGCGAAAAAAAACGACGCCTTTCCAGTACCGTTGGTCGTTCTTGGCGGTGGCGTCACTCTTGATTGTGGCGGACCGTTGTTATTTTCTGGCCGTGAGCCATCCGGAAGCGCTGATTTCAGTTATTACGGTGTTACGCCGCTCTAGCGTGTTCATCAGTTTCTTGGCGGGAATTCTTATATTCAAGGAACGCAAGAGCAAGATGAAGTTCGTGGCGATGCTGGGCGTGGTCATCGGACTTTGCTTGATTTCTCTAGGACGTTAATTTTTTCATGCTCTGAGGCTTTATGGTAAAGATCGGAATAACTGGCTCCATTGGTGCAGGCAAGTCCTTTGTGGGGGAGTTGCTGCGTGAGCGCGGTTTTCGGGTGTTGGACGCCGACCATAAGGTTCATGAGCTTTACCGAGATTGTAATGAACTTCGTGCGGAACTTGCGGCTTACTTTGGCCCGTCGTGTTTGACGCCATCGGGTGTGAACAGCGCGTTGATTGCTGATCGTGTTTTTGTTGATGCGAAATCGCGTGAAAAATTGGAGCAGATAGTTTATCCGCATTTGACTTGTGCTGTGGAAGATTTTTTTAATGCGGATTCGGAAACGTCGAAGGATTCGGCTGAAGTCACGGACGCTGCAAGAAATTGTCGGTTTGTGGAAGCAGCTCTTTTTTCGCGTGCACCGGAACTTTTGAAGATGCTTGATGAAATCTGGATTGTCGATGCGCCTGAAAATGTGCGGTTGCAGCGCTTGATTGCTCGTGGGCTTAGTGAAAGTGATGCTGCGAGACGTATTGAAAATCAGCGTGGCGCTTGTGCTCCGGAGTTGTTTGCTGGAAAGCTAGTTCGAATGATGATAAATGATGGGGACCGCTCTTGTGTAGAATCGCAATTGGATGATTTGTTTAAATTTATAGAGAATGGTGATCCCGGCACAAATGCCGGGATGACAGTGAAGAAAGTGCTGTAGTATGCAACCATACATTCATCAATTTGCGAATTTCTTGAGAGCTCACTTGAACTCGATTTCGGTGGGGCTTATTGCTACACTTTTAATGCTTTATGGCGCTAGCATCAACAATTATTTCAAGCGGATTACAAGGAGCATTCCGTTCTGGGGACGCTTTGCGTTGTTTGTTGTTTTGTGCAGCGTGGGGTATGCGTTTGCAAGTTCGCAGATGGTTCGCTTTTTGAAAATGGCGTTGCGCCAGTTGCCCGACCTTCCGTTGATTGGCGTTGTGGCGGGATGCTTTATATTGCTCGCATTCCTGGCCAAAAGCGGCAAGGATATTTGATGATTGGTCAATGGTCAATAGTTGGTCGATAGTCGATGGTCATTGGTCATTAGCGACAAGGAATAGGCTGTAACTACTAGAATTCACTGGATCCTTCCCCTTACAGGGTCAGGATGACGTTTCTTCTTCCTACTGCCTACTTAATTAAAATTATCTCGGTTGACTCCGTATAAAATAACGTCGTCAATCCACATTTCGCTATCGTCAACAATCCAGATGGAGAATGTCGTGACGCGGGCCTTCACGAAGTCCCATCCCATGTTCCCATATTCTCCATCTCCGGGGACGAAATCATCTGGCGTAAAGCTGAAGCGTTTCCAATTGGAGTCGAGGTAATCAACGTATTTCGTTTTGCCGGTCGGCTCGTTTAAAACTTCAATGGCAAAGCCGAGTTCTCCGGAACCCTTGGCAAAGAAAACGATGGAATCAATCCCTTCGAGGCTAGACGGATTGCGGTTTATTCGCGAGCCTATCATCGACCATTTCCCTTTTTTCTTGGAAGTGCTCTTCCAGTGGAAAACGTAGCTTTGGCGTTCGTCGTTGAACTCGAATGCGTCCTGGACGTTGTCGCGAGAAGGCGTCGTCGTTACGTTGGAATCCTGCGGGTTGAAATACCAATCGCGTGTGCCGTCGCCATAGTCGAATGTGGTTTCGAGTTTTTGACTGTCGAAGTCGATGATTTTGATGGAATGGATGGCGGTCACGAGCGAGTCGGGGAGATCTTTCCAGACGTCGTTGCTGCTTGCATCTAATGCGGCGGTCTTGCCCCAATACATGACGAGGCTTTCGACGCTTGAAGTGCCGTTGATGCGAATTTGTAATTCGGCCTGCTTCAGGGAATCGCTCCAGAACGCTTTCTTGAAGGCTAGGCGATTGCCGCCTTGGTCGGTAAAGCGGATGTCGTTGCCGTTTTTCATGGCTTCGCCAAAGTCGAAGTTCACGGAATCAAGACGGACGAAGACGACGGTCGTTTCGGCTATGGGGCGCATCCAGTCCGAAATTGTAGAATCTATCGGAATGACTCGCAAATGCGCCCATTGCTCCAGTTGTTCATTGGCGAGGTCCGGCTTGGCGAGAGTCTTGATGTTGTTCTTTTCGCCTGCGGATACCTTGACAGATGCTTCGCCAATAGCGGCTTCATCTTCGGATATGACGGCACGAATTTGATAACTTGCCGGTGGGAGCGAATCTAAAGTGAATTCGCCTTTCGCGTTCGTTTTGATGAGTTTGTCTGTACCATAGACTTGAATCCATGCGTAATCCGAGCCTTCGGGAATGTCTGCTTTGCCACTGACGGAGCCGAGTTTTTCTAGTTGCATTGTTGTTAATTTATTCTTCTTTAAATCGCTTGCGGCGATTGCCCTGAATACACCTTCGTTCCCGTCTATAATTTCGATGTAGCCTTTATCGAAATCGGCGGAGCTCATGACGATGTTGCCGAGAGAATCCGCGGTGAATTCCAATACATCGCTCTGTGAATTTGAAGATGTTCCTTGTATGTACCAAAGCGGGCGGATTCTTGCGACGGCGTACGAGACCGGCTTCTCCTTGTTGTTGACAACATTGATGATGCAAGCGTTTTCTGTTTCAACGGTGCTTGCACCTGCTATTTCATTATCGGTGGAGCAGGCAAATAGCAAAATGCAAGATAGCAACACTAATAGGTTTTTCATGCTATCCTCGCATTTTCTTTAGAAGGTTTCTTCTCCGAAATGTCAGCGACGGGGTACAGCGAAAAGATGAATTGAATGACTTTCTCTGGTTTGGGTACGTCGGCGACGCGTTTTTGAACTTGTCTGCGGAATTCGCGTGTCATTTCGACCAGGTCTTCGAGGCATTCGTCATCGACACAGGCTAGGACAGATGATATATTGCGTTCGCTAGGAGGAATGTTGACGAGGGCGTTTTGGGCAAGTGTCAACAACTGGTTCTGGTAACTGCGGATGGCCGTAATCTTTGACGCTCCCGCCGATGTGAAGTTGACTGTTGTGACGGCGAAGCGTTCGGATGCAAGAGGCGTAATCATCTTGAGTTCTTTCAGGACGCGTATGGCCTCCTTGACCTGATCTTCGGAAATGGCTGGTGTAATCTGCTTGACGAGCGTATGTATATCGGCCTTGCCACCATTGATTTCGATAATCGCACGCACGACGGGAATCCACCAACGGCTGAGAAACAGTATTTCGTTGGAGTTCAGCTTGCGGAGACTGACATCTTGCAATGCAAGAGCCATTTTGTATAGTTTGTCTTTTTTCGTCTTTGATTTCGTTCTGGATGCAGCTACAAGAATTTCGAAAAGCTCCCCGTCTCGGCCTTTGAGTCCAAGTAATTTTTTGGACAAGGGGATGTTTTGTGCAGGGAGGTGCGATTCCTTGTTGAGAATGCGGAAAACCTGGCTTGTTTCGAGCCCAAGTTTTTGTCCCATCATCTTATAGGAGAATAGCGGAAATTCCAATTTTTTCTGAACGAAAAAATTTTTTAGCAAATCTCTGTAATCGCCAATTTCGTCAATGTTTAACATAGAAGCATCCTCTATAATGAAATAGATTTTTTACATGCGCAGCGGTAATGCCTTTTTTAAGTTTTATTGACGAAATGACAATGTGATATTAATCACTTTTGACGAAAATCACTATAAAACTGGGCGAAATTGTTGTTTTTCTTACATCCCTTGTTATTTAAAGCCCCAAATTCTACCTTATGTAGAGGAAACAAAAAGGTGGCTAATTATGCAAAAGGAAGATTTCTCTATTCTTAAACAAGTGGTACTTTTTGCGCTACTTGCCATTGTTCTTGGTTTTGCTTATGGTTAGCCCTTAAGTTTGTTTTTGGTGTATATGTAGAAAGTCGGTGCAGTTTAGGCTGCACCGATTTTTTTTGTTCTTAAAAGAATTATATTATTGCTTGCCTGAAAAAGATTAAGGAAGGATTATTTAAAATGCCTGCTGAAATAAAGATTATTGAACGAGCTGAAATGTACTTGCGTAAGCTTTCTTGTGGTGTGAATCCTCTGACCGAGGAATCTTTACCGGAAACGGATGCTTGCCGCCAGGAAAGAATTAGCAAGTGCCTTGTCTATGTGGCCGATTATTTAAAGCAAAAGGTGAT